>Ga0247811_1000301_pt1 | contig 16359 bp, 12 predicted proteins | sample UWRJL134311R1_FD_189018 | JGI IMG/M metagenome (GOLD analysis project Ga0247811, IMG submission 189018) | Plant litter microbial communities from Arlington Agricultural Research Station in Wisconsin, United States - UWRJ-L134-311R-1 | ecosystem: Environmental > Terrestrial > Plant litter >...
CCACCAGGTGAAGGCGGTCACCTTGGAGCTCGGCGGCAAGAGCGCCAACGTGGTCTTCGCCGACTCCGACCTCGAGAAGGCCGCGGCGACCGCGCCCTACGCGGTGTTCGAGAACGCGGGCCAAGACTGCTGCGCGCGCAGCCGCATCCTGGTGGAACGCAGCGTCTTCGACCGGTTTATGGAGCTGCTCGAGCCCGCGGTGCAGGGCGTCAAGGTCGGATCGTTGCACGACGAGTCGACCGAGATGGGCCCGCTCGTGGCAAAGGCGCACTTCGACAAGGTCGCGTCGTACGTGCCCGACGACAGCCAGGTCGCGTTCCGCGGCTCGGCACCAGACGGCCCGGGCTTCTGGTTCCCGCCGACCGTGCTGCTGCCCGGATCGCGCACCGACCGCGTCGTCACCGACGAGATCTTCGGCCCGGTCGTCAGCGTGCTGCCGTTCGACGACGAGGCAGACGCCATCGCACTCGCGAACGACAGCGTCTACGGCCTCAGCGGCTCGATCTGGACACGCGACATCGGGCGCGCGCTGCGCGTCTCGCGCGGCATCGAGAGCGGCAACCTCTCGGTGAACTCGCACTCCTCGGTGCGCTACTCCACGCCGTTCGGCGGCTTCAAGCAGAGCGGTCTCGGCCGCGAGCTGGGTCCGGATGCCGCTTCCGCATTCACCGAGACCAAAAACGTCTTCATCAGTACCGACTAAAACCACCGCGGGTTGAGTAGGCCGCCCGCGGCCGTATCGAAATCGGGTTTCGATACGCGGCAGGCCGATACTCAACCGGCAAGAACGGGAGCACCAATGGCAATAACCAAGATCGACCTCACCCAGCGACTCGCGGGCAAGGTGGCAGTGATCACCGGGGGAGCATCCGGAATCGGCCTCGCCACCGCGAAGCGCTTCGCCGCCGAGGGCGCGACCGTCGTGATCGGCGACTTCAACGCCGAGACCGGCGAGGCGGCGGCGATCGAGGTCGGCGGCCTGTTCGTGCAGGTCGACGTGACCGACGAGGCCCAGGTGAACAACCTGTTCGACACCGCTGCGGCCACCTACGGATCGGTCGACATCGCGTTCAACAACGCGGGCATCTCGCCGCCCGACGACGACTCGATCGAGACCACCGAGCTGCCGGCCTGGGAACGCGTGCAAGACGTCAACCTGAAGAGCGTCTACCTCTGCTCGCGCGCGGCGCTGCGCCACATGGTCGCCCAGCAGCGCGGTTCGATCATCAACACGGCGTCGTTCGTGGCGGTCATGGGGTCGGCGACGAGCCAGATCTCGTACACGGCCTCGAAGGGCGGCGTGCTCGCGATGACGAAGGAGCTGGGCGTGCAGTTCGCACGCCAGGGCATCCGGGTCAACGCGCTCTGCCCCGGTCCGGTGAACACGCCGTTGCTGCAGGAGCTGTTCGCGAAAGACCAAGAGCGCGCCCAGCGCCGTCTCGTGCACATCCCCGTCGGCCGGTTCGCCGAGCCCGAGGAGCTCGCGGCCGCGGTCGCCTTCCTCGCGAGCGACGACTCGAGCTTCATCACCGCGTCGACGTTTATGGTCGACGGCGGCATCAGCTCGGCCTATGTGACACCGCTGTAGACCCGAAATCTTTCGACATGACAAGCCCCTCGGATGACACGAGCCTCGCCGACGACGTGGTGTTCCGGCCGGTACGCAGCGGCAACGCCTTCGAAGACACCGTCGCGCGCCTGCTGCAGGCCGTGCGGCTCGGTATCGTTGAGCCCGGGGGAGCCCTGCCGCCCGAGCGGGACCTCGCGGTTCGCTTCTCGGTGAGCCGGGACACCGTGCGCGACGCCATCCGGTCGCTGTCCGACGCCGGGTACCTGGTCGCGCGGCGCGGACGCTACGGCGGAACCTTCGTGAGCGACCGGTTGCCCGCCGAGGGCGGGGGTGTGCCCGAGACCGCGGTGCCGACGGCTGCCGAGATCGACGACGTGCTCGGCCTGCGCGAGATCCTCGAGGTCGGCGCCGCCCGTGCCGCCGCCGGGCGCAGCCTGTCGGCAGACGACCGCGACATGCTCTGGCAGCGGCTGACCGAGACGAACCAGGCTCTCGCACCCGACTACCGTCGGCTCGATTCGCGACTGCACCTGACCATCGGGCAGCTCGTCGGCACGCCGTCGCTCGTGTCGCTGATGGCCGACAACCGCACGCGGGTGAACGAGCTGCTCGACCACATCCCGCTGCTGCCGATCAATATCGCGCACTCGAACCGGCAGCACGAGGCGATCGTGGCCGCGATCCTCACGGGCAACCGCGACCGCGCCGCGCAGGCGATGAGCGAGCACCTCGAGGGCTCGGCGGTACTACTGCGCGGGTTCTTGAGCTGAAGCCCTGTTGCTGGTTGAGTAGGTCGCCCAGCGACCGTATCGAAACCCGACGGAGCGGTTTCGATACACGCCCTAGAGGGCGTTACTCAACCAGCAGATCAGCTAAGCGACCGGCGGCTGCGGGTTCTTCTTGACCGGAGGCTTCTTCGTGGCCGGCGGAGTGATCGGGGGAGTGGCCTTCGGTGCGGCCTTGGGCGCAGCTGCCGTCGGCGGCACGACCGGCTTCGTCGGCGTCGCAGCAGGCGGCGTCTCGACCTCGACCGGCGCGGCGACGGTGGTCGTCGACGTGCCGGTGGGCGTCGTCGTCGGCGGAACCCGCTCGGGGTTCGGCTCGGCCGCTCCCCGCGTGGCGGGTTCGGTCACGGGAGCGGCGGGCTTGGCCGGGGTGTTCTTCGCGATGTAGAGCTGTGCGGCTTTCGTGCCGTAGATCAAAAAGCGCACGAAGAAGAAGATGAGGGCGACGGTGACCGCGACTGTCAACAGTGCGACGACGCCGTAGACGATGAAGCCGAAAACGTGGGCGAAACCGGAGTAACCCCAGCCGAATGAATCCCTCATGGTCTACGCCTCTATTTCGTTGTCGTCGTTGGCCTGCTCGATGACGGTGCCCACCGCGATGGCGAGCGAGGCGCCCCAGCTGATCCACATCAGGATGAGCCTCCAGTCGCGCGGACCCTTGCGGGTGGTCTGAAGCACGTTGAAGCCACCGAAGATCGAGCTGATGATGGCGCCATTGAAGATGAACTTGCGCATGTGAGTCTCTCCTTGTTCGGTACTCCACGCTACCGGTTGGCGGCCGCGCGGCAACCCATAGCGCCCGAGTCCGCCGACTGCCTATACAACTGACCGATCGGTCAGCTATCGTCGGTGCCATGCCGACGAGGGAGAGATCCACGCAAGAAGACCTGCGCGCGATAGCGCTCGCGGAATTCGCCGGCTCTGGCTACCTCGGCACCTCGCTGCAGCGCATCGCCGAGATCGCCGGCGTCTCCAAGTCGAGCGTGCTCTACCACTTCGCCTCGAAGGAGGCGTTGCTCGACGCGGCCATCGCCCCGGCCATCGATCGGCTCGAAGGCATCTTGAACCGCACGAGCAGCGAACCCTTCACCGCTGCCAGCCGCGACGAGTTCATCGTGCAGTTCGTCGACTTTTTGCTCGAGAGCCGCCTCGAGGTCAACATGTTCCTCAGCCACGGCCCGTCGCTCGAAGACGTGCCGGTCATCGACCGGGCCAACGCGCTCGTCGTGCGTCTCGCCGACTACTTCGCCACCGCGACCACGTCGACCGAGGGTTTTATGCGCTTCGGCGTTGCGCTCGGCGGTGCCGCCTTCATCCTCAGCAGCCACAACAGCTTCGGCCACGGCTTCGCGCACCTGCCCGAACCGCCCGTCGACGAGGTGCGCGCCGCGCTCGTCACCATCGTGCGCGAACTGCTCGCGCCGTTGTCCGTAGAAATCCCCGCCAGCGAGGAGTAGCCATGGCCACCCTGCTCTACCGTCTCGGACGCTTCTCGTACCGGCACGCGTGGCGGGTGATCGGGGTCTGGGTTCTGCTGCTCGCCGGCATACTCGGCGGCAGTGTGGCGCTGGGCGGTCATACCAGCGAGTCGTTCACCATTCCCGGAACGGAGTCGCAGAACGCCCTCGACCGGCTCGAGGCGGTCTTCCCCTCCGTTGCTGGAGCCAGCGCGCAGGTGGTCGTGCGGGCACCGGCAGGCGCATCCGTCACCGACGACGACGAGAAAGAGATCGTCGACGAGACGGTCACCGCGATCGAACGGATCGACGGCGTCGACTCGGTCGTCACCCCGTTCAGCGAATACGCCGGCAAGGCCTTCTCCGACGACGAGTCGATGGCGATCATCAAGGTGCAGTTCGACGGTGCGTCGACGGATGTCACAGACCACACCCTGGCGCAGCTGCAAGACACTGCCGCCATCGGCCGGGACGCCGGGCTGGTCGTCGAGTTCGGCGGTCAGGTGTTCCAAGACAACACGTTCGGCGTCACGGTCACCGAGGCGCTCGGCGTGGTGTTCGCGGGAGTCGTGCTGTTCATCGCGTTCGGATCGCTCGTCGCCGCGGGTATGCCGCTGGTCGGCGCGCTGGTGGGGGTGGGCGTCGCGATCGGCGGCATCAGCGCGTACTCGGCGTTCGCCACCGTCGGCAGCACGGCGCCCCTGCTCGCGCTGATGATCGGGCTCGCGGTGGGCATCGACTACGCGCTGTTCATCCTCTCGAGACACCGCACCCAGTTGGCGACGGGCGAAGAGCCCGAGGAGTCGGCGGCGATCGCCGTGGGCACGGCCGGCAGCGCCGTGGTGTTCGCGGGAGTCACCGTGATCATCGCGCTGCTCGGACTGCTCGTGGTCGGCATCCCGTTCCTCAGTGTGATGGGCGTCGGCGCGGCGGGCGCCGTGCTCGTGGCGATCGCCGTCGCCGTGACCCTGTTGCCGGCCATGCTCGGCGTCGCCAAAGGCCGGCTCGTGCCGAAGACCGGCTCGCGGGCCTGGCGCCGTGCCCAACACGGGCCGGACGTGAAACCCACCATGGGCCTGCGCTGGGTGAAGGGCGTGATGAAGCTCCCGTGGCTCGCGCTCGTCGGTGTCGTCGCTGTGCTCGGCACACTCGCGGTGCCGGCCCTGAGCCTCGACCTCAACCTGCCCGACAACGGTTCCGAGCCCGCCGGCTCCACCCAACGCAAGGCCTACGACCTGGTGAGCGAGGGCTTCGGCGCCGGGTTCAACAGCGTGCTCGTCGTCGAGGTCGACATCACGCAGACCACCGACGTCGTCGACGACCTCGACGCGATCGGCAGCAGGATCGGCGCTCTCGACGACGTGGCGTTCGTGTCGCAGGGCTTCCCCGACGAGGGGCTCGACACCGCCATCATCCAGATCACTCCCGACAGCGCCCCCGACTCCCTCGAGACCAAGCAGCTCGTCGAGAACATCCGCGCGATGTCGGGCGAGATCGAGCGCGAATTCGACACCCCGATCGCGGTCACCGGTACGACCGCGATCGGCATCGACATCTCGAACCGGCTGTCGAACGCGCTGCTGCCGTTCGGCACCGTTGTGGTCGGACTGTCGATCGTGCTGCTCATGATGGTGTTCCGGTCGGTGCTCGTGCCGGTCAAGGCCGCGCTCGGCTTTCTGCTCTCGGTCGTGGCGTCGTTCGGCGTGGTGGTCGCCGTGTTCCAGTGGGGCTGGGGCGCCGAGCTGCTGAAGGTCGAAAAGCCCGGACCGATTCTGAGTTTCCTGCCGATCCTGCTGATGGCCGTGCTGTTCGGCCTCGCCATGGACTACGAGGTCTTTCTCGTCTCGGGCATGCGCGAGGAGTTCGTGAAGACGCGCGACGCCCGCTTCGCCGTCGAGCACGGATACGCCGGGGCCGCGCGGGTCGTGGTGGCCGCCGCGCTCATCATGTTCTTCGTCTTCTTCGCGTTCGTGCCCGAGGGGTCGGGCACGATCAAGCCGATCGCCCTCGGCCTCGCCGCGGGCATCGCGTTCGACGCGTTCCTGGTGCGGTTGACCCTCGTTCCGGCCGTGATGACCGTGCTCGGACGGGCCGCGTGGTGGATGCCGGCGTGGCTCGGACGCCTGCTGCCGAACGTCGACATCGAGGGCGAGCAGCTGCGCGAACACCGCGACGCCGTGGACTGGGCGCGCGGCGAGCGGGCGAGCGTGATCAGCGCAGAGGCCCTCGTCGTCGGTGCCGGCGTGCACACGGTCGGCCCGGTCGCGGTGCAGATCCCGGCGGGCGCCATCGCGATCGTGAGCGGCGACCCCGTCGACCGCAGACTGTTGGCCGCGACGTTGGCGGGCCGCCTCGACGCGCTCGCGGGCAGGGCGCAGGTGGCGGGTCATCCTCTTCCCTCCGAATCGGCGCGGGTATCCCGGCTCGTCGCGCTCGCCGACGTCGGAGGGAGCGACGGTCCGGATGCGACGGTGACGGTGGGCGAGCTGCTCGCCGAGCGCCTCGACCTGACGGGGCGCTGGTATTCCGCGTTCACCGCGACCCGCGAGGCCACGCGCTGGCTCGAGCGGGTGAACGCGGCCCTGCAGTCCGGCTCGGTGCGCGCGGGCAGCACGCTCGTCGACCTGCCTCAGCTCGAGCGTGCGGTCGCCCTCGCCGCGGTCGCGCTCAGCGAGCGCCCCGTCGTGGTGATGCTCGACCGGCGCGACGCCTTCGCCTCGGCGGACGACGAGGCGGCGTTCGTCACGGCGGTCGCGCTGCTCGCACCGGCCGAGACGACCGTTGTGGTCGGCACCTCGCGGCCGGCGCGCGCGGGCGTATCGGCCGTGCACCGCGATGTGGGCGACCACGTCGTGATCGACATCGACCTGTCCGGCGCGGGCGACGGAGCACTGAGCAGCCGAGACGAGCTGCGTAGCCGTGAAGCGCTGAACAGACCAGAACCGTCGAACAGCCAGGAACCGCCGCACAGCCAGGAACCGCCGAGCAGCAGAGAACCGCTGGACAGCCGAGGGGCGTTGTTATGACCGAGCACTCGCAGATCACCATCACCGCGAACCCCGGCGCCGCCCGCAGGCGACGGCTGCGCTGGGCCGCACTCGCGGCCGTCGTGCTCGTGCCGCTCGCGTTCGTCGGCCTGTTCGTCGGCGCGCTCGCCCAGGCGGACACCGCGCTCGACCGCATCCCCGCCGCGATCGTCAACGAGGATTCCCTCATCACCACCACGGGCGCCGACGGCACCGAGACGAATGTCTTCGCCGGACGTCAGCTGGTCACCGAGCTCACCGGCGACGACTCGGCGGGCTTCGACTGGACCATCACCAACGCTGAAGACGCCCGTGCGTCGCTCGACCGCGGCGAGGTCTACGCGATCCTCACCGTCCCCGCCGACTTCTCGACGTCGGTCACCTCGCTGCAGACCGAGAACCCCGTGAAGGCCGACATCACCGTCGAGACCGACGACGCGCACAGCTACCTCACCGGCTCGGTGGTGCAGGTCGTCGGTCAGACGCTGGTGCAGACCTTCGGCAGGCAGGTCACCGAGCAGTACATCGCCGGGCTCACCTCGGGCCTCGGCGAACTGGGCACCTCGCTCACGACGGCCGCCGACGGTGCGGCGCAGCTCGGTACCGGCGCCGGTCACCTCGGCGACGGTGCGACGCAACTCGCCGGGGGCGCCGACGCGCTGGGCGCGGGGGCCCGCGAGCTCGGTTCGGGGCTGGCGGCCTACACCGGGGGAGTCTCCTCGCTCAGCTCCGGTCTCGGTTCGCTCGACGTCGGGGCCGCCGGTCTCAGCCAGCTGTCGTCGGGCGTCTCCCAGTACACCGCCGGTGTCGGAACTCTCGCCGACACCACGATCCCGGTGCTGCGTGAGCTGCAGGCAGTCACGCCCGATCCGGCGCAGGCCGCGCAGCTCCAGCAGCTCATCGACGGTTTCACCGCGACCAAAACAGCCGGGGCCCAACTCGGCCAGCAGGCCGCCGGCGCCATCGCCGGCGTGCAGAACGGCATCGCCCAGAGCGCCACGGGTGCCGCCCGACTCGCCGCAGGCGGCCCCGCCCTCGTGTCGGGCGCGGGCGGTCTGGCTTCCGGAGCATCCGAACTCTCCACCGGCGCGACCGCCCTCGCCACCGGGGCCGCCGACCTCGCGACCGGGGCGGGCACCCTCGCGAGCGGCCTCGAGACGGGCGCCGCGAGTGTGCCCGAAAGCGATGCGGATGCCGCGACCACCGTCGCCGACGTCGCCGCCGAGCCCGTGACCCTCACCGTGACGACCGTCAACCCGGTCTCCGACGTCGCACAGGTGATCGCGACCTTCTTCGTGCCGCTCGGGCTGTGGATCGGGGCGCTCGCCGTGTTTCTCGTGCTGCGTCCGCTCACCCGGCGCGCGCTCGCCTCGACCGCCGTCGACGGGCGTCTCGTCGTCTCGGCGCTCGCCCGCGCGGGAGTCGTGACCGGGGCGCAGGCCCTGCTGCTGGTGCTGCTGCTGCACCTCGCCATCGGAGTGAGCTGGTCGCTGGTGCCGTGGACGCTGCCGTTCTCACTGCTGATGGCGCTGTCGTTCACGGCGTTCCACTGCCTGCTGACGATCGCGTTCGGCCGGGCGGGGCTCGTGATCTCGCTCTTTCTGCTCGCGGCGCAGATCACCGCGACGGGCGGCATCTACCCGATCGAGGTGCTCGCCGAGCCGTTCCAGCTGGTGAGCCCGCTGCTGCCGCTGACCTACGGTGTCGCGGGCATGCAGGGCATCCTGTCGGGCGGCAGCGTGGCGCCCGTGATAACCGCGGCCGTGGTGCTCGCGGCCTTCGGCATCGGCAGCGTGCTGCTCGCGCTCGTGGCGACGAGGCAGTCGCGCACGGCGCGGGCGCTCGGGCTGGTGCCGGTCGGGGTCTAGCTACAGCCAGTCGCGGCGCTTGAACGACGTGTACAGCGCGAGCCCCGTCACCACGATGAGCCCGCTCGACAGGTAGGTGCCCCAGACCGTGCCGAAGCCGGCGAACAGCAGGTTCTGCCCGAAGAACCCGGTGATCGCGGTCGGCACCGCGATGATCGCGGCCCAGCTGGTGACCTTCTTCATGATCAGGTTCATCCGGTTGCTCTGGATGCTCAGGTTCGTGTCGAGGATCGTGGCCACAAGGTCGCGCAACGACTCGGTCCATTCGGTGGCGCGCAGCACGTGGTCGTAGACGTCCTGCAGGTACGGGACCATCTCCTGGTCGATCACGTCGATGTCACGGCGCATCAGCGTGTTCACGACCTCGCGCATCGGCAGCACGGCGCGGCGCAGCATCACGAGGTTCTTGCGCAGCTCGAACGAGTTGCGCTGGATCTCGGTGCCGTGGTTCTTGCCGTCGAACAGCAGGTCTTCGTACTGCTCGATCTCGCCGTCGAGGTCTTGCACGGTCTCGAAGTGCCCGTCGACGATGACGTCGAGGATGCCCCAGACCAGAAAGGTCGAGCCGTGCTTCGCGAGGTCGGGGTTGCCGTCCCAGCGCTGCAGGATGGCGCCCATGTCGTAGGAGGCCGGATGAACCGTGACCACCGCACGCTCGGTGATGAACGCCTTGACCTCGACCTTCGACAGCTCGTGGGTCTTCTCGTCGAGATCGACCGCGTACGCGGCGAGAAAGAGGTGGCTGTCGTACCGGTCGAGCTTGGGGCGCTGGTGCTCGGTGACCGCGTCCTCCACCGCGAGGTGGTGCAGACTCAGTTCCTCCTCGATGATCGCGAGGTCGGCCTCGGTCGGCGCCGTGAAGTCGGCCCACACCGTGGCATCCGGCTCGTCGAGGTAGTCCGAAATCTCGGAGACGGGAAAATCGGTCTTCACGAGTTTTCCAGCGCGGTACAGCCGGGTAGTCACCATGGGGCAACTCTAAGTGGGTGAGGGCGCACCTATCACAACGCCGGACCGTTCAGGTGCTGCTGGTATCCTGAGCGAAGCTTGCCGACGATGGTGCTGGTGCGCAATCCGAATGGAGCACACGCGTTTTATGAACGCCCCCCTAGATAGTCCCGAAACTCAGTCCGCCGACGACGCGAAGTCCTACGATTTCGTCGTCGTCTCCAACCGCCTTCCCGTCGACCGTGTCGTCGACGAGCAGGGCAACGAGAGCTGGAAGCAGTCGCCCGGCGGCCTCGTGACCGCCCTCGAGCCGATCATGCGCAGCAACGACGGCGCCTGGGTCGGCTGGGGCGGACAGCCCGATCTCGAAATCGAGCCCTTCGACAACGACGGCATCCACATCGTGTCGGTGCCGCTCAGCGCCGACGACATCGAGAAGTACTACGAGGGCTTCAGCAACGACACCCTCTGGCCGCTGTACCACGACGTGATCGCGCCGCCCACCTACCACCGCGAATGGTGGGAGAGCTACGTCGCCGTCAACCAGAGGTTCGCGGATGCCGCGGCGGCAGTCAGCGCCGAGGGCGGCGTCGTCTGGGTGCAGGACTACCAGCTGCAACTCGTGCCGAAGATGCTGCGCGACAAGCGTCCCGACCTGACCATCGGGTTCTTCAACCACATCCCGTTCCCGCCCTACGGCATCTACTCGCAGCTGCCCTGGCGCGCCGCGATCATCGAGGGCCTGTTGGGCGCCGACGTCATCGGCTTCCAGCGCGTGGCGGACGCGAGCAATTTCGCGCGCGCGGTGCGCCGCCTCACGACCTCGAGCACGAAGACCACCACCATCGAGGTCGCGTCCCCGGGTCATCCGACCCGTCGGGTCATCGCGAAAGCGTTCCCCATCTCGATCGATTCGAAGTCGTTCGAAGAGCTCGCGCGCCAGCCCGAGATCCAGGCGCGGGCGAAAGAGATCCGCGAGGGTCTCGGCAACCCGAAAACGATCATGCTCGGAGTCGACCGCCTCGACTACACCAAGGGCATCGGCCACCGGCTCAAGGCCTACGGCGAACTGCTCGCCGACGGCCGCATCAAAGTCGAAGACGTCACGCTCGTCCAGGTCGCGAGCCCGAGCCGCGAACGCGTGCAGGCCTACATGGACCTGCGCGACGAGATCGAGCTCACGGTCGGCCGCATCAACGGCGACTTCGCCACGATGAGCCACACCGCCATCAGCTACCACCACCACGGCTACCCGCGCGAAGAGATGGCGGCGCTGTACCTGGCGGCCGATATCATGCTGGTCACCGCACTGCGCGACGGCATGAACCTCGTCGCGAAAGAGTATGTGGCGGCGCGGTTCGACGACGACGGCATCCTGGTGCTGAGCGAGTTCGCCGGCGCCTCCGACGAACTCAAACGTGCGCTGCGTATCAACCCGCACGACATCGACGGGCTCAAAGAGACGATCCTGCAGGCCATCGCCATGCCGAAGCGCGAACGTGTCGCCCGTATGCGTTCGCTGCGCAAGCGGGTGCTCGAATACGACGTGGCCCGCTGGTCCACCTCGTTCCTCACGACTCTCGCCGGTGTGCGCGGCGACCGCGAGGGTACCGAACCCGACCTCGATCTCGACGACCCGCTCGGCGAACTCGAATGGACGGTCGAGCGCGCCCCGCGAGGAAGCGCACTCTGATGGTCGACGTAGACACCCCACCCCCGTTCTCCCGTCTGCCCGAACCGCTCGTCGGAGCGCTGCGCGAGATCACCCGCACCAAGCAGCTGCTCGTCGCCCTCGACTTCGACGGCACGCTCGCGCCCGAGGTCGACGACCCCGAGCGCGCCCGTGCCCTGCCCGAGGCGCGCACGGCGGTGCTGCGTCTGCTCGAGATGCCGCACACGCGGGTCGCGCTCGTCTCCGGCCGAGCGCTCGCCAGCCTCGAGCACGTCTCGCAGCTGCCCGACAACGCGCTGCTCATCGGTTCGCACGGCATCGAGATCCGCCTCGACAACCCCGACGACATCATCGGCCTCGACGCCGCCGAACTCGAGCGGGTCGAACTGCTCAAAGAGGTGCTGAGCGAGGTGGCCGACTCGATCGACCAGGTCTGGCTCGAGTCCAAACCCGCCGGATTCGCCCTGCACACGCGCCTCGCTACCGAGCACAACTCGCGCGTGGCCCACCTCGTAGCGCGCAGCGAGGCTGCGGCCGAGCTCGACAACCTCACGGTTCGCGGCGGCAAAAACGTGCTCGAGTTCTCGGTGCGGTCGACGACCAAGGGCGAGGCGATCGAGCACCTGCGCGCCTACACGAAGGCGACCGCGGTGTTCTTCGCGGGCGACGACGTCACCGACGAAGACGGTTTCGCCGCGCTCGACGCCGACGACCTCGGACTCAAGGCGGGTGAGGGCCAGACCCTCGCCAACCACCGCGTGAAAGGTCCGGTAGAGGTGGCGCGCGCGCTCACCCTGCTCGCCGACCTGCGCGAAGGCGACGTGCACGAGCAATAACAAGCACGAGCAATAACACGCACGAACAATAACAAGCACGAACAGTGACAAGAACGAGCAGCGACGTGCACGAGCAGCGACGTGCACGAGCAGTGCCTGCCGCCGCGGAACCGGGGAGCGTACTCCTGCCCGTTACACGCACCGGACGTTTCCCAGCCAAGCCACGGTAAACTGGTGACGCGGCTTCAGGAAAAGATTTCCGAGTAATCTCCAGCGACGTGTACTTGCCGCACCAACGCACTGGGAGGCACCATGCTCGCGATTCTCATCGCGTTCGCAGCGCTCGCGCTGATCCTCCCACTGGTGCGCCGTCTGATCGGGCGCCGCGTCTTCCTCGTCGCCGCCCTCGTGCCGACGGCCGCATTCGTCTACACCCTCGCCATGTCGGGGTCGGTGCTCGACGGCGGCCAGGTGGTCGAGGTCGTGCCGTGGGTTCCGCAGCTCGACCTCGCGATCGCGGTGCGGCTCGACACACTCTCCTGGGTTCTCGCGCTCGTCGTCACCGGTGTCGGGGCGCTCGTGCTGCTCTACTGCGCTCGGTACTTCAGTGACTTCGAAGAGGGGCTCGGCCGGTTCGCCGCCGTTCTGCTCGCGTTCGCGGGCGCCATGTACGGACTCGTCGTGGCCGACGACGTCTACCTGCTCTTCATCTTCTGGGAAGCCACGAGCGTTCTCTCCTATCTGCTGATCGGCCACTACACCGGCCGCAAGGCCAGCCGCGGTGCCGCTCTGCAGGCGCTGCTCGTCACCACTTTCGGCGGACTCGTGATGTTCGTCGGACTGGTGCTGCTGTCGATCGACACCGGCACGTCGCGTCTCTCCGAGATCGTCGCCATTGCTCCGAGCGGACCGCTCGTCACCACGGCGATCATGCTGATCCTGGTCGGCGCCATGTCGAAGTCGGCGATCTGGCCGTTCCACTTCTGGCTGCCCGCCGCGATGGCCGCGCCCACCCCGGTGAGCGCCTACCTGCACGCCGCCGCGATGGTGAAGGCCGGCATCTACCTGATCCTGCGGCTCGCGCCCGGTTTCGCCGACACCCCGGGGTGGCAGGAGGTCATCGTCGGGTTCGGCCTGATCACGATGCTCTTCGGCGCCTACACCGCCCTGCGTCAGCACGATCTGAAGCTCGTGCTCGCCTACGGAACGGTGAGCCAGCTCGGATTCCTCATGGTCGTCGCCGGCTTCGGCACGCGCGACACCGCCCTCGCGGGTCTCGCCCTGCTGCTCGCCCACGCCCTCTACAAGAGCACCCTGTTCCTCGTGGTCGGCATCATCGACCACTGCTCGGGCACCCGCGATCTGCGCAAACTGTCGGGGCTCGGCCGCAGGGCGCCCGCACTCGCCACGGTCACCGCGCTCGCCCTGATCAGCATGGTGGGCCTGCCGCCCGCCCTCGGCTTCGTCGCCAAGGAGGCGGTGTTCACCGCGCTGCTCGAGAGCGGCGAGGCGGGCAACCCTCTCGGCTGGATTGCCCTCGTCGGCGTCGCCGTCGGCTCGGCGCTCACCGTGGCCTACAGCGCCCGCTTCTTCTGGGGCGCGTTCTTCACCAAGCCGGGCGTCGAGGCCGTGAAGCCCTCGAAGGAACACCTCGACTTCTTGCTGTCGCCCGCACTGCTCGCCGCGAGCGGCATCGTGCTCGGCCTCGCCGCCCCGTTCGTCGACGCGATGCTGGTCGGCTACTCGACGACCATCCCCGCCGCGTCTGTCGAAGGCGTGGGGGCCGAGAGCTACCACCTCGCCCTCTGGCACGGACTCGAGCCCGCGCTCCTCATCTCGGCCGCCACCCTGATCGTCGGTGCGGCGGTCTTCGCCTGGCGCGGGCGCACGATCAAGAAGTCTGCGCCGAAGTCGCGTGCCGCCGACACCTACTCCAACATCCTGCGCGTCATCGACCGCACGGCGGCTCGAACGACGAGTGTCACCCAACGCGGATCGCTGCCGTTCTACCTCGGTGTCATCCTCACCGTCTTCATCCTCGCGGTCGGCACCGCGCTCGTGCTCAACCGCAGCTGGCCGAGCGGCATCAAGTTCTGGGACTTCCCGGCGCAGGCGGCCATCGGCGTCGTGATGATCATCGCCGCGATCGCCGCCACCCGCGCCACCAAGCGGTTCCAGGCGGTGGTGCTCGTCGGCGTCACCGGATACGGCATGGCCGGCATCTTCGCGCTCGAGGGCGCCCCCGACCTCGCCCTCACCCAGATCCTCGTCGAGATCGTCACCCTCGTCGCGTTCGTGCTCGTGCTGCGCCGGCTGCCCGCGCGCCTCGGTGTGCGCAACGGGCAGAGCAACCGGGTCATCCGTGCCGTCGTCGCCATCGGCTTCGCGCTCGTGATGGGCACGGCCGCGATCGTGACCCTCGGCGCCCGCAGCGCCCTGCCGATCTCGCTCGAGTGGCCCGACCTCGCCTACAACCAGGGCCACGGCCGCAACGTCGTGAACGTGGCGCTCGTCGACCTGCGCGGCTGGGACACCATGGGCGAGCTGAGCGTGATCATCGTCGCCGCCACCGGCGTAGCGAGCCTCATCTTCATCAGCGGCCGCACCGACAACCTGCCGCGCCTGCCCCGCCGCGAGGCCAAGCGCAAGATGAAGGCCCAGCGCATCGGCGCCTACGCGGCGCAGGCCTCCGGCGACGACGCCCGCACCTCGTGGCTGCTCGCCGGCCGCACCCTCGCCGCGGGCAACCGGTCGATCCTGCTCGAGGTCGTCGTGCGGCTCATCTTCCACCCGATCCTCATCGTGTCGATCTACCTGCTCTTCGCGGGGCACAACCTGCCGGGCGGCGGGTTCGCCGGCGGGCTCGTCGCGGGCCTCGCGCTCGTCGCGCGCTACCTGGCGGGCGGCCGGCACGAACTCGGTGCCGCCGCGCCCATCGACGCGGGCAAACTGCTCGGCGCAGGGCTCGCCCTCGCGGTCGGCACCGCGCTGGTACCGATCTTCTTCGGGCAGGCGGCGCTGCAGTCGAGCTTCATCGAGGGCGAGGTGTGGCTCTTCGGTCACGTCGAGTTCGTGACATCCACCATCTTCGATATCGGCGTCTACCTCGTCGTCGTCGGCCTCACCCTCGATGTGCTGCGCAGTCTCGGCGCCGAAGTCGACAGACAACAGGAAGACGAGAGCGACGAGCTCACCGCACAGACAGAGAAGGAGACGGTATGAACATCGCCCTCGTTCTCGTCGCCGTGATGGTGGTGCTGTACGCCGCCGGCATCTACCTGTTGCTCGAGCGCAGCATGACCCGCGTGCTGCTCGGCTTCCTGCTGGTCGGCAACGCCACCAACCTGCTGCTCATCACCATGGTCGGCGAGGTCGGCAGCGCGCCCATCGTCGAAGACGGCGTGACCGCGGCCGACATGACCGACCCGATGCCCGAGGCGCTCATCCTCACCGCCATCGTCATCACGTTCGGCGTCTCCGCGTTCTTGATGGCGCTCATCTACCGCTCGTGGCGGCTCGAGCGCGACGACGACGTGGACGACGACGTCGACGATGTCGCACTGCGCGCCGAGGCGGTCGCCGAACTCGGCGAAACCCTCGAGACCACCACCGAAGACACCGAGTTCGGGGCAAGCCGATGAACATGAACTTCCTCGTGCCCCTCGTGGTGATGCTGCCGTTGCTCGGCGCCGCCTCCACGCTCATCCTCGGCCGTCGCCCGCGCGCCCAGCGCATCGTCGCCGTCGCGACCCTCGCCGCGGTGCTCGCGATCGGCATCGTGATGCTGGTCGTGGTGGATGACTCGGCCCCACTCGCGCTCGAGGTGGGCGGCTGGCAGGCACCGTTCGGCATCGTGCTGATCGTCGACCGGCTGGCCGCGCTGATGCTCGTGGTCTCGGCGCTCGTGCTGCTCGCCGTGCTCGTCTTCTCGGTCGGGCAGGGTCTCGCCGACGGCGACCACGAGACGCCGGTCTCGATCTACTACCCGACCTACCTCATCCTCGCGGCCGGCGTCTTCACCGCGTTCATCGCGGGCGACCTCTTCAACCTCTACGTCGGCTTCGAGATCCTGCTCGTGTCGAGTTACGTGCTCATCACGCTCGGCGGCACCGAGGCCCGCATCCGCGCCGGCGTCACCTACATCGTGGTGAGCCTGCTCTCGTCGCTGCTCTTCCTCGCGGCGATCGCCATGATCTACGGCGCCGTCGGCACCGTGAACATCGCGCAGATCTCGGTGCGCATGGCCGAGATCCC
>Ga0247811_1000302_pt1 | contig 16356 bp, 14 predicted proteins | sample UWRJL134311R1_FD_189018 | JGI IMG/M metagenome (GOLD analysis project Ga0247811, IMG submission 189018) | Plant litter microbial communities from Arlington Agricultural Research Station in Wisconsin, United States - UWRJ-L134-311R-1 | ecosystem: Environmental > Terrestrial > Plant litter >...
TCGTATGACGATATTAAGTCAGCCTTGAATAATACGGACGAAGAAGACTAGGTATCGCTGTGTTCTGGTTGTGGAGATGGTGATCTGAAAGGATTCACGTATTCTGTGCGTGTTGCCTGGAGCACCGGCTTCGGAGTCAATTTCTTGGCGGTTGTTTTGACGATGATAGCGCTATCGTTGATCTCTACAATTTGCGTACGGTGGACGAGGACACCAGCATCCGTAATGCCTTTGAAGATACCGCGCTTGATGTCGAGTTGTTGAATAAAAAAGCTGCCTGTTTCGATGGTGTAGCCGCTTACTTTACCGAGTTTCTTTTTCGTTTCATCGATGACATTCATGCCAATAAGCGTAAAGTTATGTTCATATAGTTCTTTAATTTTAATGACATCATCAAGAGCCAGCAGCTCGTCGCTACTATCAATAATCATGCCAACGCTTCCCATCTCGCGAATATCATCTGTTCGAAGAAGTGTAGGGGTGTCGGTTAGTAGCGGGCCATCAAGCACGAAGGCCACAATCTTTAAATTAGCGGGATCAATCAAAGGTGTGCTGGTACGCGCTAAACGGGTACCTGTCTGGAGGCTCATTACAGGCGTATCGTCGAGTCGTGATCCAAGCACTAGCATAAATCTAGTATACCTTATCGAGCCTGTTACTCGCTGAAGGGATTTACGCGTCCTGCTGGCAATGTTGACGCAGGGATTGGCTCATCACTGGTGTGGAGTGCTTTTATGCGGTCAAGCGTCGCCTGGTCGATAGTGCCGGCATCGTGGGGCGAGACATAGCTAGAATCTATAGACGACTCATTCAAGAGGTTGGTAAACGTATATACGGCGTAACTGAGTCCGGCGGTAATGAAGACAATAAAGAGCGTTAAGTGGAAGCGGCGGAAGAGACTCCCAACTGGTTTGAAAAGTTTTTTTAGATCCAGATGTATGTTGGCATTTTTCATAGCTTACCTTATTGATACCGTAATAGTTATTTTATCGGTTGTGACAAAGTCACCGGACGCCTGCGTTGGGCGAGTGATGTTGATACTTGTGATTTGTAATTTCGGGAGGTTGCCTTCCAATATGTCTATGAAATTAAGGAGCTTCGCATATGAAACGGGCGATTGGATCGTGATGACCGCATCTGTTGCGCTCCCTACTGTTGCTGGGGCAGTGGCATCATTCGTTGGAAAGTCTGTGTTGGTAATATTGACGCCTGAAATACTCGCGTATTTCTGGATATCTTTTAGCCCTTGCGTTTGATAATCAGCTTGGGTTGAAAACAGTTGGTTTGCTTTTATGACAAGGGGTTCGCGTTCGGCGAGTTCTTGTTTCAGGTCGCTGAGTTGTGTGATACTTTCCCCGCTCGCACTGCTATCGGCAACCGTATGGCTGACTTCTACTGCATATGCCTTGATGACTTGAAGGCCAAAGTAAAATCCTGCAGTGGCGCCAATAATGACCACGACCATGAAAAATGCCAAGAAGTTTCGGGTAGACGCTGCTTTCATGCTAAAACCTTTTTTCATTTTGCGATCGTCCTATTCAACACTACGCTGAGCGAAACTTTTACCGGATAGCCACTGACGCCGGCAGAATCATTGGACACAGAATCTAATTTTACGTTAGTAAAGAATGGCGATGATTGAAACTTCTGTCGGAGGGCTGTTGCGCTCTCTTCGGTTTTGGCATACGCGTTGATAGTCAGTGGTGTACCCGAGAAATGCACGGAGGTGATATTCAAATTGCCGATCACTGTCCCTTCAGGAAGTTGCTGTCCAATATTGGCGAGTACCTTCGAATAAAGAATCTCTTGATCAAGGATAGTACGCGCCTGCGACAAGCTTGTGCTGAGCGCATCAACCTGTGCCTTTGTGGTGCTATAGACTGCGGCTTTGGTGTCGTTAGAATCAATCAGTAGCTGTGCACTTTGTTTTGTCTGTGTCAGTACGACGTATGAGCCAGCAAGCAGCATGACGAGGAACAGAAAAGCCGCAATAATGACGATGATGTAGCGGGCTAACATAACATTGACGCGAGCTGCGCGGATTTCCTTTTTGATCTCATCTGGCATCAAATTAATCACTTGAAGATACCTCCGGGATTGATACTTGCGAGGCCTGCAACAGTGATGTAGCGCGAACGGAATTGCTTTGGTGGTTCTTGCATTTTTGCAAAGTCGAGGCGCTGCCATGGACTCGCAACACGTGCGGGCATCACCAGGCTGTTTGTGAAATACTCTCCGATGCCAGGTAGGTTACTGCCACTTCCGACAACCAGGAGCTGTTCGAGTTTGCGCCCCGAACTGATGCGCTCGTCGTAGTAGCGGATGACTTTCTTTACTTCACTGAGGATTCTTTCGAGGCTTGGCTCTAGCGCTGCAGTGAGCTTTTGTTGACGCGGTCCGTTGTTTAGGCCGTTCAAGACTTTTAGCTGGTGTGCATTTTCTAGCTCGACGTTTAACTTCTTGGCAATATCGAGGGTAAACGTGTTGCCACCGATCGCGAGGCCACCAGTAACGCGGATATTCCCGCGATCGAGGATTGCAATGTCGGTGGTTGCTGGTCCGATATCAACGATGATTGTCGGAAGGTCGCCGCGTTCAGTTGTGGTGAGGACACGACCAACCGAACAGATACTTGGTTCAATCAGAATAGGTTGGAGGCCGGCTGCTTCAACGCTATGCACGATATTATCGACGATGATCTTTGAAACCGCACTCATTAGCACGGTAATTTCTTTCTTTGATCGTTCGATAATTTGATAATCGATGTAGAGGTTATCGGATGGAATTGGAATATATTGGTCAGCTTCAAGGATAACGGCATCATGCAGTGATTTTTCGGTAGAAGTTGGCAACGTGAATGTTCGGGTGTAACTGCGGGCAGTCGGAATGGCAATCGCAACGCGCTTGCTGGAAGTATCGCCGAGGACCTTTTCTGCTAGGAGAATCTTAATATTATCTGTAAGGTAGGTGCTACTTGGGTTCTCCATAGCGTCTTTTACCTTTAGCGGCTCAAGGTCAATTGACCCATAGCCATGGACGAGCCATCGCTTTGGATCCGTAGACATGACTTTAATACCAGTATTACTGATGTCGAGTCCGATAATTGGTTTGTCTTTATAGAATAATTTTGACATGATGCCCACGTAGATAACTACCCCGTATTATAGCATGAGCACTAAGCTTGGTTCTACGCCTATTTGATGTTTTGCGAGAGCTGTGCAATAGGGGTCATGACACTTGCGGCAATCAGACCAACCATGCTTCCCATGATCACGATCATCGTCGGCTCAATAATGGAGCTAATACTCTCGATTGCAAGGTCTACTTCTTCTTCGTAGAAATCAGCAACTTTCACCAGGACGGTGTCGGTTTGGCCGGTCTCTTCACCGACGGCAAGCATTTGCCCGACGATAGCAGGAAAGAGGGGATTATTTTCGATAACGACTGAAAGGGGCTTCCCATTTTTTACTTCTCTTGCGGCTTCCTGAAGGGCTTCGCGGTAGAGCGTGTTACCAACGGCACGCGAGGTGACATCAAGACATTCAAGTACCGCCACACCAGCACCCATAAGTGCCGAGAAAGTACGAGCAAAGCGGGCGATTGCAATCTTACGAATGATGTTGTTGACCCCTGGGATCTTTAACGTTAGGATATCGAAGTTTCGCCGTCCTTTTGGCGTGCTAACGTAGCGAATAGCGGCGTAAATAGCACCACCGATAACAGGGAAGATAATAAACCAGTACGAGGTAATAATGTGGCTGAGTCCAAGCATGAAGAGCGTGATACCAGGAAGCTTTGCTTCTGGTCCACCAAGCCCAGTCAAAATGGTACCAATTTGTGGAATAACAAACAGCATCAGCCCGAAGAATGCCAGCACGGTAATCACAATCAGCACTATTGGATACGCCATGGCACTTTTAATCTTTTTACGAATGATGGAGCTTTTTTCTTGTTGGTACGCGAGGCGCTTGAGGATGTCGTCTAGGATTCCGGCGGTTTCACCAGCGCGCACCATGTTGACATAAATGTCGTTAAAGCTCAGCGGGTATTTTGACAGTGCGTCACCAAGTGAGTTTCCGCCTTCAACATCTTTAATAACAGAAGCAAGCGTTTTCTTTAGAACGGGATCTTCGGCGTGTTTTTCAAGCGAACTAAGAGAACGTAGTAGCGGAACGCCCGCACCAACCATCGCGCTCAACTGACGCGTAAAGATAACGAGCTGATCGGACTTTACTTTTTTTGAAGCGAACAGGTTATTCAGGTCCAGTTCAAACTTTTTCGCAGCGTTCACTTCGTTGATACTGACAGGACGCAGGTTTTGTTTCGTCAGCGCAGCAATGACGCTATTACGATCGGGTAGATCGGTAGTGCCTTTAATTGCTTTTTGCGCAGCATCGACGGCGATATAGGTAAATTGTGTCATTAGTCTCTACTGACCCTTAAGACTTCTTCGACGGTTGTTTCGCCGCGGAGCGCCTTTATTAGACCATCGATCTGCATGGTCATCATGCCTTCTTTGATTGCTTGCTGTTTGATTTGGGTACTATCGGTACGTGTCAAAATCATTTTTTCGATGACAGGGGTATTGGAAAGCACTTCGTAAATACCCAGTCGTCCTTTGTAGCCTTCTTGTGCATCGTCGTCGTTAAAGTTTTTATCGGCACGCCACAATGTATTAATTCCGTTTTCATCTGTACTGAGTGGTGTGTCACCACCGAGGCCTTGCGCTGCGGCCTGCTTTTCAAGTTCATGAATGACGCGGAAGTCTTGGCCTTCGTGGAGGTTGAAGAGCTTAATGATTGCTTTCTTTTCGTCCTCAGAAGGTACGAAGCTCGTGCGTGAACCTTTGTGCAGGCGACGAACCAGGCGTTGTCCGACAATTGCACGAATCGTCGTCGAGATAAGGAACGGCTCGATGCCCATATCCAGCAAACGCGGCAGGGAAGTTGCGGCGTCATTTGTGTGCAGTGTACTAAAGACCATGTGTCCCGTGAGGGCTGCTTGAATTGCCAAGTTAGCAGTTTCGCCGTCACGAACCTCACCGATCATGATGATGTTTGGATCTTGACGAAGCAGTGCGCGTAGCCCGGTTGCGAAAGTCATGCCGGCCTTTGAATTTGTTTGCGTCTGATTGACACCTGGAATCTTGTATTCAACCGGGTCCTCAATCGTTGAGATATTGACGTTTGGTCGGTTCAGTATGGTCAGGATACTGAAGAGACTGGTCGATTTACCACTACCGGTTGGTCCTGTCATCAGCACGATACCGTTCGGCTCCATAATTTCTTTTTTGATGTCGCTGAGTGCTTTGCCCCAGTAGCCGAGCGCTTCGAGACTAACGGCTTCATTTGACTCATCCAGGATACGCATCGCAACTTTCTCGCCATCGGCAATAGGAAGAGAGCTCACACGAAGCGCGTACTGCTTGCCGCCGACTTTGATCTTGAAGCGACCATCTTGCGGGACACGTCGTTCGTCAATCTTAAGGTTCGCGAGAATTTTAATACGGCTAATGAGCGGTCCAAGGACATTTCGAGGTAGGCGGTTTACTTCTTTGAGGATACCGTCGATGCGGTAGCGAATTTGGACAAACTCTTCACGAGGCTCGATGTGTACATCGGAGGCATGCGAGCGGATTGCGTATTCCAGCAGGAGGTTTACTGTCTGGGCAATCGGCGAGTCTTCAGCAATATCTTGTTCGCTAATGGCCTGGGCTTCGTTATCTGAGACGCGTTGGACGTCAATTACTTCATTGAGCTCTTTGTTGACATCGCCGCGGTAAGCCTCAAGGGCGGTCAGAATGTTTTCCCGAGTTGCGATATAGACGCGCGAGTTCGCACCAATCTCTTTTTGAATAAAGTTTATGGCCTGGATGTCATCAGGGTCTTCCATAGCAAGGTAGCGAACACCCTCTTCGTCGACTTTGAAAACGAGGGCGTTGTATTGGCGCGCGATACGTTCAGGGAGAAGCTGAAGTGTATCCTGGGGAATACTCTGGGGATCAAGTTCGATGTAAGGGACACCGGCGTAGTCGGCAAATAGCTGTACGAGGGTTTTATCATCAGTTATGCGTTGGTCAATAACTGTTTCTTGCAATGAGCGCTTTGAACGAGACGCCTCTTCTTTGAGGGTCGAAATTTGCTTGGGATCTGCTAGGTTTGCCCGCCCGAGCAACGTCTCCAGTATAGTATCGGAAATGCGCATAGTGCTTACGCTCAATTGTAATGCAGTGACCCCAAAAGTACTAGGTGGTATACTACTTCTGATGATTATAGAGGTCAGCAATGAACAGGAAACGCGCGCCCTTGGCCAAAAAATTGGGTCACTTTTAAGTGGTGGCGAGACAATCGAGCTGACGGGCGACGTCGGCGCAGGAAAAACAACCTTCGTTAAAGGGTTGGCGCTTGGCTTGGGTATTGATGAGGATGTCCAGAGTCCTAGCTTTACGATTAGCCGCGTTTACGATGCTCGCGACGACTTGCAGCTGGCGCATTATGACTTTTATCGCTTGAATGATGCCGGTATTATGGCAAACGAACTTTCTGAAACGACACAAGATCCATTAACGGTGACAGTAATCGAGTGGGCGGATATCGTCGAAGGTGTGCTGCCTGGAAATCGCCTGGGCATCGTATTTGAAGCGCCGACCGAAACAAGCCGACGGCTCACCATTGAAGGACCAACTGAATTACTGGAGAAATTATGATTATATTACTAGATACCTCAACACCCGTTTGTAAACTGAGCCTTATCGATGGTGAGCAGCGGATTGATGACGAATGGGAATCGGGCCGAACACTCGCAAAGGGCCTTCTGGGATATTTGCAGGCTAACTTTCAGAAACTGGGTAAATCCTGGGATGACATTACGGGCATTGTGGCCTACAAAGGTCCTGGTAGTTTTACTGGGCTACGCATTGGGCTGACGGTCCTCAATACCATCGCGGATAGTCAACAGCTTCCAATTGTCGGAACGACGACGGATGACTGGCAAAAATTGGGTCTAGAGCGACTCACGGCTGGCCAGAATGATGAGCTAGTGATGCCGGAATACGGTGCCGAGGCGCACATCACAACTCCACGTAAATAAACTTGCCAGTAATGGTTTCACGGGACTACAATAAGAGTAGTCCTAACATACATTCTGTGGACTCACTGTAAATTTTTGAAAACTTTCAGCTCGTCCTGTGATACCGATACTACCAAGATGAACACTTGGTCAGGCTTGTCTGAGGAAGGAAACACCATGATAGAGGGAATAATTGCCGCTGCAATCGGAATTCTTGCTGGCGTGGGCGGTACAACGGCCTACGTACGCAACCGAACTGCCAACGGAAAGCACAAAGCCGATCAGGCTATTGCTGATGCAAAACTAAAAGCCAGCAACATTGTCTTAAAAGCAAAAGATGAAGCAATGAAACTCGCCGATGACGCGAAAAAAGATGAATCTGAACGCCGCAAAGGCTGGGATCGTACCGAGAGTCGTCTGGGCGAACGTGAAGTAAATTTGGATCGTAAATTAGATGAACTGGACAAGCGTGCCGAGAACTTACGTGCGCAAGAAGATGACGTCGAAGGACTAAAGAATGAGATTCGCGATATTCGCACACGCCAACAAGAAAAGCTCGAGAAAATCGCTGGATTGAAGAAAAGCGAAGCTGCAGGCAAACTGATGGAAATGACCGAGCGAGATATCAAAGATGATTTGGTTGGACTGGTAAGTAAGCTGCAGAATGATGCCAAAGAAACTGCCGAAGAACAAGCGCAGCTGATCCTGGTGACAGCTATGGAGCGTATGAGTAGTGAAGTAACAGCTGAACGAACTGTTACGGCAATTAAGTTGCTAGACGAAGAAATGAAGGGTCGCATTATTGGTAAGGAAGGCCGCAACATCCAAGCGCTGCAACGCGCAACGGGCGTTGATATTCTCGTCGACGATACACCTGGTATGATTATTCTTTCAAGCTTCGACCCACTGCGTCGCCAAGTTGCGCGCATGACAATGGAAATGCTGATGAAAGACGGACGCATTCACCCGGGACGCATCGAAGAAGTGGTTGCAAAGGCCGAAAAAGAAATTGGCAAAGAAGTCATTCGTGCCGGTGAAGATGCCGCGCGTGAGGTAGGCGTTGTGGGAATTCCAAAGGAAATGATTCAACTGCTTGGTGAGCTGAAGTTCCGCACCAGTTACGGACAAAATGTCTTGATGCACAGCACCGAGATGGCACACATGGCTGGACTGATCGCTGAAGAAATTGGTGCAGATGTCCGCACCACAAAGATCGCGACGTTGCTGCATGATGTTGGCAAGGCTGTGACGCATAAAGTCGAGGGCAAGCATCACCACATCGGCGCGGACCTCGCACGCAAGTACGGAATGAGTGACGCAATCGTGCACGCAATCGAAGCACACCATGATGACATTGAAGCAACGACACCTGAGGCGCTTGTGGTTCGTATCTGCGACGCGCTGTCTGCTGCAAGGCCTGGCGCACGCAATATTAGCGCGGAGAACTTCTCTGAGCGAATGCGTGACCTCGAGAACATAGCGAATAGCTTCAAGGGCATTCAGAAGTCATACGCAATTAGCGCCGGACGTGAAGTACGCGTTATTGTGACACCTGAGTCAATCGATGACTTGAGTGCAATTAAATTAGCACGCGATATCGCCAATAAGATCGAAAGTACGATGCAATATCCTGGTACAATTAAGATAAATGTTATCCGTGAAACACGGGCAATTGAATACGCTAAATAAGGAGTTTTAATGGGGCAATTTTTACATTTTCTGGCGCGTGTCGCGTATAAGCACCCATGGCGAGTACTCGCAATTTGGGTAGTATTACTTGGCGCGCTCGTTACAACGACAACAATTTTCTTTAAAGCACCAAGTAATTCGCTGTCGATTCCGGGTACGCCAGCGCAGCAAGCGATTGATCACGTCGGTGATCTATTCCCTGCGGCCGGTGGTGGCACGGGACGCATCGTCTTTAAAGCGGAAAATGGTGAAACAATCGTAAGCCAGAAAGAAAAAATTGAAGCGCTTCTTGCTGAAGTTGGTGATGTAGAAGGTATTAGCCAAGTCGTTAGTCCTTTCCTCAGTTCGACATTCGTATCTGAATCAGGTGATATCGCCTACGCCCAGGTACAACTAGGAGGTACGATTGGTTCGATTGATGCAAGTACACTCAGTACTATCACCGAAAAAGCCAAAGCGGCGAATAGTGACACGTTGCAGGTTGAAATTGCCGGCGACCTTATTAATAAGACGCCGGGTGAAATTGTTGGTGCAGGTGAGGCAATTGGTGTTGGTATCGCCCTCGTCGTGCTGCTCATTACGCTCGGTTCATTGATTGCGGCAGGTATGCCGCTGTTGACTGCGCTGCTAGGGATTGGTGTTAGCATGACTGGCCTGTTCTCGTTGAGCCAGGTTATTGAAATCGGTGCAACAACACCTGTGCTGGCAGTAATGCTTGGGCTGGCAGTTGGTATTGATTACGCGCTGTTTATTACCAATAAATACCGCTCGCTATTGCTACTGGGCTATAGCTACGAAGACGCGCTGAAACGTGCGCTTGGTACGGCTGGTAACGCAGTGGTATTCGCCGCGATTACCGTCATTATTGCATTGTCTGCGTTGTCAGTTGTGAATGTTCCATTCATGACGACGATGGGGCTCTCTGGTGCGGGAAGTATCGCAGTCGCTGCATTAGTTGCGATCTCTGCGCTCCCTTCGCTGCTGCGTCTGGTTGGCCCACGGATCTTCGGACGTAAACTACGTGCCCAAGTTGCTCACGTGCAAGAACACGGTGCAGAAAAGATCGAACACGTTGCACACAATACCCTGTGGTACAAGTGGAGTGAACAAATTATCAAGCGCCCGATCATTTTCCTACTCGTTGGACTGCTGATTGTGATTCCGATCGCACTGCCTGCCCAAGATTTGAAGCTTGGTCTACCGACTGATCAATATGCCTCGACTGAATCATCGGAACGTAAGGCCTATGACTTATTAACTGAAGGTTTCGGTGTTGGGTTCAATGCACCGCTGACGGTCCTTGTACAGGGTTTGCCAAAAGTGAGCGACGAAGACCGCACCGCCGCACGTCAGATGATCTTGCAGCAAAGTGTTGGCCAGCCTGCGCCAACAACACTCGAAGGACAGCAAGCAGCTTTGGCGCAACTTGATGCGCTTACAACGCAGTATGCGAAACAAGTTCAGCTTTCAAAAGTTGCGACTGAAATAGCTGCACTTGAGGATGTGCAACAAGCACTGCCGGCAACTGCAACTGAAGATGGTACTGCGGGTATCATTCAGGTGATTCCTAAAACTGCACCAATTGATGCTAAGACAAACAATTTGATTGAACGTCTTCGTGATACAGCAACTGCTGAAGACGTAGCGGGTAATAAGAACGTCACATTCGAAGTCACTGGCTCGACAGCATTGCAAAAGGACATCAACGAAAAACTTTCGAACGCGCTACCTGTTTACCTGACTGTTGTTGTCGGATTATCAATCATCCTTCTGATCATTGCGTTCCGTTCGATACTAGTGCCCCTAAAGGCAACACTCGGCTTCCTGTTGTCGGTTCTGGCGATGTTCGGCGCACTTGTGGCTGTCTTCCAATGGGGTTGGTTCGGTATTGCAGAAGCACCTGGTCCAATTGTCAGCTTCATTCCGATTATTGCGACCGGTGTGTTGTTCGGCCTGGCAATGGACTACGAGTTCTTCCTGGTATCGGGTATGCACGAAGAATATACCAAGACAAAGGATGCCAAGCGTTCAGTCGCCCGTGGCTTCCGCCTTGGCGCTAAGGTCGTAACTGCCGCTGCGGTGATTATGATTAGCGTGTTCGCAGGGTTTATCTTTAATCATGATGCAACAATTCAAGCGATTGGATTTGCGCTTGCTGTTGGTATCTTGGTTGATGCCTTCATCGTCCGTATGACGATTGTTCCCGCAATTATGACGCTGCTTGGTAAGAGCGCGTGGTGGATTCCGAAATGGCTCGATAAGCGATTGCCTCATATTTCTATTGAAGGGGAAGAGAAATAACGCAGAGCAGGGTGAAAGGTCATCGCAGCAAGCTGCTCCGCCGCTTGTTCGTAAAAATATAGAACTACATTTTTACTTCTCTGCGCTCTGCCAAACCTTCGACTATTTTTGTGTTCCACAAAAAGTCGAAGGTTTCAGTTTTCACCCCGACCAAATAAAAAAGACTACCTTGTGTAGTCTATTTTATTTGGTCGGGGTGAAAGGACTCAAACCTTCGACCTCTCGGTCCCAAACCGAGCGCGCTATCAACTGCGCCACACCCCGATGGGTTTACTGGGGTGATTATACGCTATTTTCAAATGTATTTCTAGTAGTATGTCGCCAGTTGCAAGATTTGCTTACCGAGGGTGGCTCCGGTATTATAGAAGGGACATACAATATGAAAAAAACAGCTCACTCAATCTATCGCTTTTTTACATCCCGCCCGAAGGTGGATTATGTGTTTGTGGCAATCGCACTTGCGATTTTTGCGAGTCTGACGCTATGGAATATTTCAAAAGCGACCATCTGGTTTGACGAGGCATTTAGCGCGTACATTATTCAATTTAACTTCTTGGATATTGCACGCTACACAGCAACCGACGTTCATCCACCGTTCTTCTACTGGCTCTTAAAAATCTGGAGTTTCTTCTTTGGGACGACTGAACTAGGGCTGCGTTCGATGAGCGTGTTCTTCGGTGCTGTCACTGCGGTATTTGCGTATGTGTTTACTCGTCGTCAGTTTGGACGCCGGGCAGCAATCATCAGTTTGTTTGTACTGGCGCTATCGCCATTGTTCTTGCGCTACAGCCAGGAAGCGCGCATGTACACGCTGGCAGCCGCGATTGTCATGGCTGCGACCTATGTGTTGGGTCGTGCTAGTGAATCGGGGAGTAGGAAGCTGTGGGTACTGTACGGTTTTTTGATATCGCTGGGTATGTGGACGCACTATTTCACGGCGCTGGCGTGGATTGCGCACTGGGTATGGCGCTATATTGCACTGCGACAGACTGGACTTCGCCGAAAGGTATTGGCGCGCAACTTCTTTGATCGAAACTGGTTGACTGCGCACATCATTGCGATTGTACTGTTCTTGCCATGGTTGCCGGCGATGGCTATTCAGCTGATTGTCGTGCAGACAGGTGGTTTCTGGATCGGTCCAGTTGGCATCGACTCGTTTGGGACGTATTTTGGGACACTTGTATACTTCTGGGAGCACGATCATGTGACGGGTTGGTACGCGACTGCGTTAGCTGTTATGGGTATTTTACTGACGCTATTAGCTGTCCGAGCGTATCGTGCGGGTGGAAAGTCCTTTAGGCTCAGTTATATATTAGTACTTTGTATTGCTGCGGTTCCACCGATTGCACTATTTGTTGCATCAATGCCGCCGCTGACTTCGTCGTTTGTAGAACGCTATTTGCTGCCATCCGCTGTCGCCTCTGCGTTATTTGTCGGTATTACGCTGACATACGGACTGAAGAAGGTTGGGCTGCTGAAACAGACTACTATCTTCGTCGTGATAGGCGCAATGCTGATTTTTGGTATTTCAAACATGTATTATTACGGAAATTATAATAAAAACTCGCGTACGGGTATTGAAACAAAGGCGCTTGTACAAGAAGCAATCGCAAAATCTGAACCTGGCGAGCCAATTATCGCTGCCAGCCCGTGGGTATTCTATGAAGCAGTCTTTTATAACTCTGACGAGCACCCAATTTACTTTATCGATGCCGAAGTCGACTACGCATATGGATCACTTGATATGCTGCACTATAGTGACGCGCACAAGATTAAAGACCTTGCTGCATTTACCAAAGAACACCCAACTGTCTGGTACATTGGCTACGCAGAGGCTGAATTAATTCCACCCGTTACAACCTGGAAGTCAATTGATAGCGCCGCTATCACAAGCTACATTGATGGAAAAACAGTGTATAAGGGTACCGAATACCAGACCAACTAGGCTGGAATAACGCGGCGGACGAATGGGATCTTTAGCAATCCCCAGGTGATCATAATGGCGATGAGTCCAAGCAAGCTATTCACAAGATAGTTGTCTCCATTGATTGTGACGAAACTAATGATGCACAGTGCAGCACCATGCAGGATGTAGGCGGTGAGCGAGTGTGTGCCGATTGGAATAAATAGCCAGTTAAGGTACTTGCCGATGACGCCACGGAGCGCGTAAAAGGCGAACATAAAACCGATGAACCAGACGAATGCGAGTCCGGCCCGCAAGAGGCTGATTGAATCTTTGGCGAATAGTACATTGTTCAGATAGTTTGCCGTAGTCTGGAACGACTGAGCATAGTAGGTGAAGAACACAGACACGAGGATTGTGAGCGCTGTGACGGCAATACTTGTGGTCACAAGAGTAATCCGTTGCATCTTACCAAGGCGACCCCACCACGCCTGAATACTGTGCAGGTAAAATCCGGCGATGCTAGGGATGAAGAAAAGGAATTGCCACTGCAAAACTTCGGATTTTGTAAGCCAGCCAAGAGTAAGGAGAATGAAGCTGATAAGCCCAACGATCCAAGCTTGCCCGCGGCGGAAGAACCAAATAGCAATCGGTGAAGCGGCAAGGAAGATGGCGTAGAGTGTCAGGAAATGCACCCAGACCCAGGTGTACTGCATCGTGACAAGTTGGCTGAGGAACGTAGGCCAGTCATTCGTAGCCATCGGTGTGCTAGGTGATCCGCCTATGAACTTCACGTTCCATATGACGAAGACATACACGATTGATGCGATCAGTGACCAAACGTACAGCAGAAGTGCGCGGCGAAGCAATTTCACGCTGACCTCATTAAAGGGGAGTGATTGGTTCTTGTAGCCGCGTACGTAGCCGACGAGGAGTCCCGATATAGCGACAAAGCCCTCGGCCGCAGTTACCCACAGGAGCGCCTTGCCTGTCATAAGCGCAAAGATGCTCGGCCACCGCGAAAGATGGTCAATGATGATAACGATAATGAAAAAGCCTCGAAGGTGATCGAGGGTCTCAAGGCGGTTCTGTTTCTGTAATCCGGTTTTTGACACTGGATCTCATTATACAAGTTTTTCTGACAGACGCCTTAACGCAGTATAATAAAAAGATAATGTCGAAATACGTGGTGGCGGTAAGTGGTGGTGTTGACTCAGTAGTGCTGTTAGATATGTTTGCGCAGATTCCCGGCAACGATATCATCGTTGCCCACTTCGATCATGGTATTCGCCCTGATTCATCCGAAGACGCACTGTTTGTGGGTATGCTGGCGGCTCAGTACAATTTTCCTTTCGAGATTGTGCGTGAAGAACTGGGTCCTGATGCCAGCGAAGAACACGCGCGCAACCGCCGATACGCTTTCTTGCGTCAGCTTGCGACGAAGCATGACGCAAAGATCGTGACTGCGCATCATTCCGACGATGCAGTTGAGACGATTGCGATTAACTTCCATCGAGGTACGGGGTGGCGGGGACTAGCCGTACTGGATTCGGATATCTCACGACCCCTGTTGGCATCTAGCAAAGCAGATTTAATTGAGTATGCGCGCCGTCGTAATCTTACCTGGCGTGAAGATAGTACGAACGCATCAGAGGCATATCTTCGTAATCGTCTACGCCGCGATATCGTTGGGCTGACGATAGATCAAAAGCAACAGTTATTGGCGCTCCGGGCCCAGCAACTTGAAACGAAAAAACATATCGAGGCAGAGGTCAGCAGCCTCGTAGGTAATGGCCCTGACTATAGCCGCTACTTCTTTACGCATATACCAAAAAGTGTCGCTATGGAGTGTTTGAGGTCTATTACAAAGGCAAAACTAACACGACCACAACTAGAGCGCGCCCTCGTGGCAATTAAAACTGCCCATGCTAGCAGCCTATATCACGCAGGTGCAGGTCTTGCATTTGAATTCACCACTCGTAATTTCTCCCTCTCGCTGTTAAAATAATACAGAAGAGAACACTGCTACTTATGCCGAAAGGAATTGATTTAACATGGCTATAAAGTCCCCTATGCCCAAGAAACCTAACAATATACTGAGACTTTCCCTATTCTGGGCTATTTTAGTTATTGGCGTGCTGGCCGTCATCGCAATTACGACCCCACACGACAACCTAAAGGACGTGCCAATTTCGAGCGTGATTGAGCGTGCGAACAAGGGTGAAATCAAGAGTATCGTCGTTGAAGGAAACAACCTGTCTATTACGCCGAAGGACAGCGACAAGGCGACTGAAAAATCTACCAAAGATAGCTCAAGCAGCCTAACTGAACAAGGTCTAAAGACCGACACTGGTACGGTGATCACAAACAAGACTCCAAGCGATACGGGTAACATTCTATGGAACCTCGCGATCATTATCGTGCCAGTCATCTTGATTGCTGCGTTCTTCATGTTTATGATGCGCCAATCTCAAGGACAAAATAACCAAGCACTTGGCTTCGGTAAGTCAAAAGCCAAACTATATGGTGAAGATAAGTCAAAAGTTGTGTTCGATGACATCGCTGGAAACGAATCCGCGAAACAAGACTTGGAAGAAGTCGTTGATTTCTTGAAACACCCAAAGAAGTACGAGTTATTAGGCGCAAAGATTCCAAAGGGAGTCCTACTTGTTGGTAGTCCTGGTACCGGTAAAACGATGCTGGCCCGTGCTGTTGCAGGTGAAGCAAACGTTCCATTCTTCAGCATCAGTGGTTCAGAATTCGTTGAAATGTTCGTTGGTGTTGGTGCCTCACGTGTTCGTGACTTGTTTGCGAAAGCGAAAAAGAACGCCCCGGCGATCATCTTCATTGACGAAATTGATGCCGTTGGCCGCAAGCGTGGTTCAGGTATGGGCGGTGGACACGACGAACGTGAACAAACACTCAACCAGATTCTGGTTGAAATGGATGGATTCGAAACTGGCACAAACGTGATTGTCCTTGCTGCGACAAACCGTTCTGATGTCCTCGATGCAGCGCTGCTTCGTCCAGGCCGTTTTGACCGCCGAACGAATATTATGCTTCCAGAACGAAAAGACCGCGAAGCAATCCTGAAAGTACACTTCAAGAACAAACCTGCTGACGAGACTGTCAATCTTGATAAGCTTGCGGCGAAAACTGCTGGTTCATCTGGTGCTGACCTTGCAAACATTGCGAATGAGGCAGCGATTGTTGCAGCTCGACGAAATGGCAAGAAGATCAGCAATGCCGATTTGACTGAAGCCTTCGAAAAGGTTGCAATTGGCCCAGAGCACAAGAGTAAGGTAATGAGTGAAAAAGACAAGGCAATGACCGCCTACCACGAAGCAGGCCATGCTCTCGTTGGTCACATTCTTCCCGACAGTGATCCTGTGCAC
>Ga0247811_1000304_pt1 | contig 16323 bp, 18 predicted proteins | sample UWRJL134311R1_FD_189018 | JGI IMG/M metagenome (GOLD analysis project Ga0247811, IMG submission 189018) | Plant litter microbial communities from Arlington Agricultural Research Station in Wisconsin, United States - UWRJ-L134-311R-1 | ecosystem: Environmental > Terrestrial > Plant litter >...
CGAGGACGCCGGGGCGACCGCCGACACCGCCGTGACCCCGCTCTCCGCGGCCACGGCACCCGTCGTCACCACCGCTGTCGCAGCCGCGGCGCCGCGCGGCACGACCGCGGCCACCGCGGCCGCGGACACTGCGGCGACCCCCTCGGCCGTCGAACCCACGCCGGCTGCCGTCACCACTTCTGCCGCTGCGGCGCCGACCGCCGCGCCCGCCGCCGCTTTGCCGACTACGTCGGTCGCGCCGACCCCAGCAGCATCGCCCACCGCCGCCGCCGCTCCCGTCGTTACAGCGCTGCCTGCAGCACTGCCGGCAACCGAGGCCGCCGCCCCGACCACCACCGACACCGGTGCGGAGGCCGTCGAGCTCGTCGCGCTGCCGAAGGACGCCCCGGTCGCCGCCCCCGTCGCATTCGCCCCCGCCGCGAGCACCACGACAGCGGTGACGGGCGCCGCGGCATCCGCCCCCCTGCCGGCGCAGCCGACCCCGCTCGCGACCCAGGTGGCCGGCCCGATCTTCACGCTCGCGGCCGCCGGCAACGGCGAACACGTGATGACCGTCGACATCACGCCCGACAACCTCGGGCCGATCACGGTGCGCGCCCACGTCGGCGCCGACGGCGTTCGCGTCGAGCTGTTCGCGCCGAACGACGTGGCCCGCGAGGCACTGCGGTCGATCCTGCCCGACATCCGCAAGGACATGGGCGGCGCCGGCCTCGGCAGCAACCTCGACCTCTCGAGCCAGAACCAGCCGACCGACCGCGGCGACGGCGGCCAGCAGCGTCGGCAGCCGCAGCAGGGCGAGGCTCTCGCCTTGCTCGACCAGCAGACCAACGCGGCCCGGCCGTGGCTGCTCACCGACCCGTCCACGACCATCGACGTGATGGCCTAAAGGAGAACCGACAGATGACTATCGACGCCGTAACCGGCACAGTCTCGGCGCAGCAGGCAGCTGCCGCCGCCGCGGCCAGTGCCGCCGCCACCTCCAAACAGACCATGGACTCCGACGTGTTTATGCACCTGCTCGTGACGCAGTTGCAGAACCAGGACCCCTCGTCGCCGATGGACACCAACGAGATGCTGGCGCAGACCACGCAGCTCGCGATGATGGAGAAGATGACGGAGCTCACCACGACGAGCACCGAGAACTTCTCGCTGCAGATGCGCATCGCCGCATCGTCGATCATCGGGCAGAACGTCTCCTACCTCGGAGCCGACGGCAAGATCGTCTCCGGAAAGGCCGACAGTGTCTCGTTCTCCAACGCCGTGCCCACGGTGAGCATCGGCGGCAAGGACATCGCCCTCGACCTCATCGCCGGCATCTCGACCGCGGCCCCCGCGACCGTGCCCGCCACTTCCTAGTTTTCCCAGCTCTCCACAACTTCACGCGCTCCACAACCGAAAGGCTCAATCATGCTTCGCTCTCTCTACGCAGGTATCTCCGGTCTTCGCTCGCACCAGACCATGCTCGACGTCACCGGCAACAACATCGCCAACGTCAACACCACCGCGTTCAAGGCCTCGTCGACGCAGTTCCAGGACACGCTCTCGCAGCTCACCCAGGGCGCATCCGGCCCGCAGGCCGGCGTCGGTGGAACCAACCCCGCGCAGGTCGGTCTCGGCGTGCTCGTCGCGGGCATCTCCACCAACTTCGCCCAGGGCTCGACGCAGGCGACCGGCAAGGCCGCGAACCTGATGATCTCGGGCGACGGCTTCTTCGTCACCCGCTCGGGCAACCAGACCTCGTACACCCGCGCCGGCGACTTCGACTTCGACGCCGACGGCCGACTCGTCAGCCCCGACGGCTCTCTCGTGCAGGGCTGGGGCGCCGTCGACGGCGTCGTCAACGACGGCGGCCTGACCGGCGACATCCAGCTTCCCCTCAACGCGATCGCCCCCGGAGAAGTGACCACCGAGGCCACCGTCGGCGGAAACCTGCCCTCCGACTCGGCCGTCGGCGCCGTGCTCGTGCGCGACGTCGAGGTCTTCGACGCCACCGGCGCCTCGCGCAGCCTCACCATCACCTTCACCAAGACCGCCGCGGGCTGGGATGCTGCGGCGGCCGACCCGAACAACCCGGCCGGCGCGGCCACGGGCGCCAAGGTGCTCACGTTCGCCAACGGCGTGCAGACCTCGGCGGCGGGCGCGCTCGTCGTCGGCGGCATCTCGATCGACCTCACCAAGGTCAGCGGTTCGGCCGCGCTCACCACGGTCGCGGTCACCGACAAGAACGGTCTCGACGCGGGAACGCTCGAGTCGTACACGATGTCGAAGGACGGCACCGTCATCGGCTCGTTCAGCAACGGCGCCTCGCACGCCCTCGCCCGCGTCGTGCTCGCGACGTTCGCGAACCCCGGCGGCCTCGAGAAGGCCGGCTCGTCGTCGTACCGCGCCACCTTCAACTCGGGCGAAGCCACGATCGGCGCCCCCGGCTCGGCCGGCTACGGAGACCTCACCAGCGGCGCGCTCGAGATGTCGAACGTCGACCTCTCGCAGGAGTTCACCAACCTGATCGTCGCCCAGCGCGGCTTCCAGGCGAACGCCCGAATCATCACCACGTCCGACGAGGTGCTGCAGGAGCTGACCAACCTCAAGCGCTAGCTGTCACCAGCCAAATTATCGGTCGCCGTTTACCTAACACGCGGTAAGCGGCGGCCGATAGTGCTTTTTAAGCGACCCAGGAAGGGTCGTATTTACTGGGGATGGATTCCATGATCGTTGTCACGCGGCTTAATAACAGCCAGTTTGCGATCAACCCCGATCTGATCGAACGAATCCACGCCAACCCCGACACCACGCTGGTCATGGTCGACGGCGCCAAGTACATCGTCACCGAGTCGATGGACCAGGTGATCGACAAGATCGCCCACTACCGCGCCAGGGTCATCGCGCTCACCCACGAGATCTCGCAGTCGGGTCAGGCCTCCGGCGTTCGCACGCTCGGTCTGGTCAGCTCGATCGACCAGGCACACCAAGACACTGTCAACGACGAGGCCGACGGCGTTACCTCGATAGGCCCGAGGAAGCTGTAGCAATGGATCCCGCAACCATAATCGGGCTCGTCGTCGCCTTCGGCGCGCTCTTCGCCATGATCACCCTCGAGGGGTCGAGCATCACGGCGATCCTGCTGCCGGCCCCGATCATCCTCGTCTTCGGCGCGACGCTCGCCGTCGGCATCGCCGGCGGAACCATCAAAGACGCCATCTCGGCGTTCAAGGCCCTGCCGAGCGCCTTCACCGGAAAGACCTCGAAGCCGCAGGCCACGATCGACCAGCTGGTGACCCTCGCCGAGAAGGCACGCAGCGACGGCCTGCTGTCGCTCGAGCAGGAGGCCGAAGGCATCGACGACCCGTTCCTCAAAGGCGCACTGCAGAACGTCGCCGACGGCACCGACGGCGAAGAACTGCGCATCCTGCTCGAAGACGAACTCGCCACCAAAGCAAAGTCGCAGCGAAACGCCGCAAAGTACTTCACCACGATGGGCGGCTACGCGCCGACCGTCGGCATCATCGGCACCGTCGTCTCGCTCACCCACGTGCTCGAGAACCTCTCCACGCCCGACCACCTCGGGCCCATGATCGCCGCCGCGTTCGTCGCGACGCTGTGGGGCCTGCTCTCGGCCAACTTCATCTGGCTGCCGATCGGCTCGCGTCTGCGCCGCCTCTCCGACCTCGACGTCGAGCGGATGACGCTGACCATGGAGGGCGTGCTCGCCATCCAGTCGGGAAGCCAGCCCCGACTGCTCGGCGAACGGCTGCGGGCCATGGTGCCCGCCGACCAGCTCGCTAAAGCAGCATGAGCGCGCCGCGTAAGCGCGGCGGCCTCGAGGAAGAGCACGTCGAGCACGTAGACGAACGCTGGATGGCCTCGTACATGGACATGGTCACCGTGCTCATGTGTATGTTCATCGTGCTGTTCGCGATGTCGAGCGTCGACGCCGACAAGTTCGAGCAGCTGAAGAACTCGCTCGCCACCGGTTTCGGTTCGACCGAGGTCGGCTCGGTCGACACCGCCGAGGGCGTGGTCGTTCCCGCCAGCCGGGTCGGCGAAGACGGCGAACCGGTCGAGGTGCCTGCCACCGACCTCGAACTCGCCGAGCAGGAAGTCGACGAACTCGAGCAGCTCAAGGAGCAGATCCGTCTGAACCTCGCGGCCCAGGGTCTCGAGCAGGCCGTCGAGTTCAAGATCGACGAACGCGGCCTCACCATCCGGCTGATCGGCTCGGAGACGTTCTTCGCCTCGAACAGCACCGAGCTCGCGGGCGTCGCCCCGGCCGTGCTCGACGCCGTCGCGCCGGTGCTCGCCGCCACCCACTACGAGATCGCCGTCGAGGGCCACGCCGACAGCCGCGCGCCGGGCGCGCCATTCCCCACCAACTGGGAGCTCTCCTCCGGCCGCGCCACCCAGGTGCTGCGCCGCCTGGTCGAGAACGGCCACGTCGGCCAGGAGCGCATCGGCGCCATCGGATTCGGCTCGGCACGCCCCATGGCGACCGGCACGAGCGAGGCCGACATGGCCACCAACCGCCGGGTAGACATCGTCGTCATCTCCGACCAGCCGGAGTCGGTGCGCGCGCTCATCCCGTCGGTTCTCGAGAATTACGTGAACGCATCGAGTAACGCCTTACCTGCGGGGTAGCCCTGCCGATAGTTACCTTCGTGACTGTCCAGGAACACATTGCCGTTGGCGCGCCCGCGAAGCCCGCCCCCGTAGTCGAGCTTTACGACTTCCGCCGGCCCACCACCCTCGCCCGCGAACACTCGCGCGTGCTCGAGCTCGCGTTCGACACCTTCGCCCGCCAGTGGGGCACGCAGCTCACCGCCAGCGTGCGCGTCGTCTCGCAGGTCACCAGCGAGCAGGTCGTGATGCAGACCTACGACGAGTACGCGTCGGGCCTGCCCCCTATGACCGCGATGGTGCTCTGCAACCTCGGCTCCAGCGACGCGAAGGCCGTGCTGCAGCTGCCGGCCGCCGCGGTTCTCGGCTGGGTCACCTACATGCTCGGCGGCACCCGCCCGCGCGCGGTCACAGAACGCAAGTTCACCCAGATCGAGCAGGCGCTCGTGCGCAAACTGTTCGACGACGCACTCGAAGACCTGCGCTACTCGTTCGGTCCGCTCATCGTCACGCCGATCGCCGTCGACGGCATCCAGTACAACTCGCAGTTCGCCCAGGCCGCCGCGACCGCAGATCTGATGATCGTGGCATCCTTCACCGTGCGTGTCGGCGACACCAGCACCCCGGCGACGCTCGCGATCCCCGCCGAGATCCTGCTGCCGCAGCTCGGCGAGGCCAACCCGACGAGCACGGTCGCCAACGCGAAAGACCTCGTCGCGGCCCAGCTCGGCGGCGTGCCCGTCGACGTGGCACTGCGCCTCACGCCGGCGATGGTCACCCCTAACCGCATCCTCGGCCTCGCGGTCGGCGATGTGCTGGCGATCCCGCACCCGCAGCATCGCCCCTTCGAAATTGCCGTGGATGGCCAGGTTCTGGCCCGCGGAGCAGCGGGGGCCAACGGCGCACGCCTGGCCTGCGTCATCGTCAGTACAAGCGCCGAGGAGAACTAAGTGAACACGCTCGCACCCCTGAACCAGTCGTCCACCGTCGTCGAGGCGACAGCGGCCGCCGAGGCGCTCGTGCGCCTGCTGCCGACGACCGTCGCGCTCGCGGCATCGAAGACGAGCGGGTCGGATGTCCCGTTCGGCCTCCAGGCGTCGGCGACAGTCGCCGCCTACGTGGGAGAGATCTCGGCCGACGTCGCCCTCGTGCTGCTCGACACCGACCAGCTGGTCTCGGCCGCGTCGCCGGACGGAGCGGCCGTCTCGGTCGCCGACGTGCTGCGCCCCTCGTTCGAAGCCGCGACGAACACGCTCGGCACCGGTGTTCTCGGAGCCGCCCGCGTCGATGATGCGAGCGCCCTCTTCGCCGACGCCGAGACCGTGGTCTTCTCCCTGGGCAACGGCGGCGTGACCGCCGGATGGTTCGCCATCCGCATCCGCACGAGCGGCATCCTCACCGGCGGCCGCAGCCTCGACAACGACGAGATCGTCGGCAAGCTCGGTCGCATCAACAACGTCGAGATGGCGCTGACCGTCGAGATCGGCCGCACCCGCATCTCGGTGCGCGACGTGCTCGGCCTCGAGCCCGGCGCCGTCATCGAGCTCGACCGCAGCGCCGGCGCCCCCGCCGACGTGCTGCTCAACGGCCGCCTCATCGCCCACGGCGAGATCGTCGTGATCGACCAGGACTACGCCGTGCGCATCACCAAGATCCTCGACGTGATCGAGAGCATCGCCTAAATGGAAACCGTGGTCGTCGCACTGCGGGTCGCGCTCTCCCTCGGCGTCGTCTTCGGTCTGCTGTGGTTCATCCACCGCCGCCTGACGCGCGGGGGAAAGCTGCGCGCCGCCGCGACCCCCATCACGGTGCTCGGCAAACAGGGCATCGGGGCGAAGGCCTCGGTCGTCGTGGTCGACGCCAACGGCATGCGTTTTGTGCTCGGCGTCACCGAGGGCAACGTGACCGTGCTGCACAGCGCGGAGGCCCCGGCCGCGGCGTTCGCCGAGGTTCTCGCCACGGTTCCCGAGCCTGTCGCCGCGGCTGGAGCGGCTCCCGCCGCCGTCGCACTCGCCGCGAAAAAGGCCGCGAACACCGCCGACGGCCTGGTCGCGCCGGGCCGGGTGCCCGGAGCGCTCGGCGGATCGATCCTCTCGCCCGCCACCTGGCGCCAGGCTGCAGCCGCCATCGGCCGCGGCCGATGAGCGCGATCCTGCGCGGCGGCCGCAACCGGCCGAGCCGCGGCGTTGTCGTGCGCATCGGTGTCGTCGCGCTGCTCGCCGTGCTCATCGCGATCGTCGCCGTGCTGATCGTCCCGATGGAAGCCCATGCGGCGCCGATCGATCCCACACCTCCGGTCGATCCGACCGCCCCCGACGACGGTCTCAGCATCGACATCAACGGCCCGAACGGCGAGCCCTCGTCGGCGATCATCACCCTCGTCGGCATCACACTGCTGTCGGTCGCCCCCGCGCTGCTGCTGATGATGACCTCGTTCACCAAGATCTTCGTGGTGCTCGCGATGGTGCGCAACGCGCTCGGCCTGCCGTCGATCCCGCCCAACCAGGTTCTCGCCGGCCTCGCCCTGTTCCTGTCGCTGTTCATCATGGCTCCCGTGCTGGGCGACATCAACGAGCAGGCGGTGCAGCCCTACCTGAACGGCGAAACCACGGTCACAGAAGCGATCGACGTGGCATCCGGCCCCCTGCGCACCTTCATGTTGGCGAACACGCGCGAAGAAGACCTCGCGCTGCTCACCCGCGTCTCGGGCGCCGAGAACCCCGAGACGCCCGAAGACGTCGACATGCTCACGCTGATCCCGTCGTTCATGATCTCCGAACTGCGCGCCGCGTTCATCATCGGCTTCGTCATCTTCGTGCCGTTCCTCGTCATCGACCTCGTCGTCTCGTCGGCGCTGATGTCGATGGGCATGATGATGCTGCCGCCCGTGATGATCTCGCTGCCCTTCAAGATCCTGCTGTTCGTGCTCGTCGACGGCTGGGCGCTCATCATCACGTCGCTGGTCTCCAGCTACCACGGGGGTGGCTGATGGACCCGAACGCGGTACTCGACATCGGCCTGCAGGCCTGCGTCATCGGCGCCAAGCTGTGCGCGCCCATCCTCATCGTCGCGCTCGTCGTCGGCTTCGCGATCTCGCTGCTGCAGTCGATCACGCAGATCCAAGAGGTCACGCTCTCGTTCGTGCCCAAGCTCGCGGCGGTCGCGATCGCGCTGCTCGTCTCGGGCCACTGGATGATCAGCGAGATGGTCACCTTCACCAACGACCTATTCGCCCGCATCCCCAGCCTGCTGAACGGCGGCTGACATGCAGATCGACCTCGACTTCGCGTGGGTGGAAGCGGTGATGCTGGCCGGAGTGCGCATGATCGCGTTCATCGTGATCGCGCCGCCGTTCTCGACCAACGCGTTCCCGCTGCGGATCAAGGGCATGCTCGCCCTCGGCCTGGCGCTCGCGGTCGCCCCGGTCGTCACACCCGGGTACGTCTCGCCCGACACCGGCACCTATATCGTCTCGCTCATCCTCGAGCTCGTCGTCGGCGCCGTGCTCGGCTTCCTCGTCGCCGTCGTCTTCTCGGCCATCCAGTCCGCCGGAAACCTCATCGACCTCTTCGGCGGGTTCACTCTCGCCCAGGGCTTCGACCCGCAGCTGCAGATCAACGGCGCCCAGTTCACCCGCCTGTTCCAGATGACGGCGCTCGCGCTGCTGTTCGCGTCGGGCGGCTACCAGCTCATCATCGGCGGCCTCGCGTCGACCTTCACCGCGATTCCCATCGGCGGCGGGCTCGACCTGAGCGTGCCCCTCGAGACCATCACGGGCGCGACCGGCCAGATGCTGATGTCGGCGCTGCAGATCGCCGGCCCGATGATCGTGGTGCTTTTTCTCGCGGATGCCGGCCTCGGTCTGCTCACCCGCGTCGCGCCGGCTCTCAACGCATTCGCCCTCGGTTTCCCGATCAAGATCCTGCTCACCCTGCTGCTGGTACCGCTGCTCTTCGTGGCCCTGCCCGAGATCGTGAACTCTGTCACCAAGACCGCCGTCGGCGACCTCGCGGGGGTGAGGTGACATGTCGAGCGACTCCGGCGAGAAGACCGAGCTAGCCACCCAGAAGCGCATGAAAGAGGTGCGCGAGAAGGGCCAGCTCGCGCGCTCGCAAGACCTCACCGCGTGGGTGGGCGTCGGCGCCGTGGCCATCATGATCCCCGTGACGATCACCGCCGGAACCGGCGAGACGATGGATCAGCTCTTCACCGTGGCATCCGTCGTGCGTAATCCGACCCCGGAGCTCGCGGTTCAGGCACTCGGGGCCGGCATGGAATCGATCATGGGCATCCTCACGCCGATGGTCGTCACCGTCGTCATCGCGGTGCTCGCCGCCGCCGCGATCCAGGGCGGCATCCACTTCAAGAAGTTCAACGGCAAGTTCGAGCAGTTCAACCTCATCAAGGGCTTCGGCACCACGTTCGGAACCCAGGCGCTGTGGAACGGCGCGAAGGCGCTGCTGAAGACCGCGGTCGTCGCGCTCGTGCTCGTACTGGTGATCCAGGGGCTGCTGCCCGTGCTGATGACCGCGGGCGGACTGCCGATCTCCGAGCTGATCGGTGCGGCGACGAGCGGCACCGAGTCGCTCATCCGCTCCGCCGTGGTCGCGGGCCTCGTTCTCGCCGCCGCCGACGTCTTCGTGGTGATGCGCCGCAACCGCAAGAAGACCCGCATGTCGAAGAAAGAAGTCAAAGACGAGAGCAAGAGCAGCGAGGGCGACCCGCTGATCAAGTCGCAGCGTCGCGCACGCCAACTCGCCATGAGCCGCAACCGCATGATGAGCGCGATCGCCGACGCCGACGTCGTGATGGTCAACCCCACGCACTTCGCCGTCGCCCTCAAGTACGAGCCCGGCAAGTCGGCCCCCCGCGTCGTCGCGAAGGGCCAGGGCGACGTCGCCGCGCGCATCCGCGAGCGAGCCGAAGAAGAGAAGGTGCCGATCGTGCGGGACATCCCGCTCACCCGGGCGCTGCACAAGGCCTGCGAACTCGGCCAGGAGATCCCGCTCGAGCTCTACACCGCGGTCGCCCAGGTGCTCGCGTTCGTGATGGCCCTCAAGGCCCGTGGCGCCGCCCAGGGCGTGCACACGATGAAAGAACCCACACTTCCCGCAGAACCGTCGCAACTCACCACCGGAGGAAACTGACGTGAACCGCAACCTCGCGAAACTCGCCGTTCCGATCGGCGTCGTCGGCATCGTTATGCTGCTCGTCGTTCCGGTGCCGGCCGGAGTGCTCGACTTCCTGCTGATCATCAGCATCATGCTCTCGCTCGTCACGCTGCTCACGGCGATGTTCGTGCAGAAGCCGCTCGACTTCTCGGTGTTCCCGTCGCTGCTGCTGGTGGCCACCCTGTTCCGGCTCGGTCTCAACGTGGCATCCACCCGTCTGGTTCTGGGCGACGGCTTCGCGGGCGAGGTGATCCAGGCGTTCGGCCACGTCGCGATCGGCGGGTCGATCATCATCGGCTTCGTGATCTTCCTCATCCTCGTGGTCATTCAGTTCGTGGTGGTCACCAAGGGTGCCGAGCGCGTGGCCGAGGTGGGCGCGCGCTTCACGCTCGACGCCATGCCCGGCAAGCAGATGGCGATCGACGCCGACCTCAACGCCGGACTCATCACCGACGACCAGGCCCGCGCGCGTCGCGCCGAGGTCTCGGCCGAGGCCGACTTCTACGGCGCCATGGACGGTGCGTCGAAGTTCGTCAAGGGCGACGCGATCGCCGGAATCATCATCATCATCATCAACCTCGTCGGCGGCATCGCGATCGGGATGATCCAGCGCGGCATGGAGATCACCGACGCGCTCAACACCTACACGCTGCTGACCATCGGCGACGGGCTCGTCACCCAGATCCCGGCGCTGCTTATGGCCGTCGCGACCGGCATCATCGTCACCCGGTCGAACGCCGAGAGCGACCTCGGCAGCTCGGCGTCGAAGCAGCTCACCCAGTCGCGCAACGCCTTGATGATCGCGGGCGGCGCTGCCGTCGCGATGGCCTTCATCCCCGGCATGCCGCTCATCCCGTTCGTGCTCGTCGGCGGCGCGCTCTTCTTCATCGCCTACCGCGTGAAGGTCAACAAGGAAGCCGACCTGCGCGAGCTCGAAGAAGCCCAGGTCGACGAGTCGAACGTCACGACGCCGATCACCACCGAGGGGCTCATCGAACAGATGCGCGTGCACGCCCTCGAGATCCTGCTGTCGACCGACCTCGTCGATATCGTTTCGGATGCCTCGGACGACCTGTTGGCCCGCGTGCGCGCCCTGCGCCGCAAGATCGCCATGGACCTCGGCGTCGTTGTACCTCCGGTGCGCACGCGCGACAGCGTCGAGCTGCCCAGCTCGACCTACGTCATCCGCATCGCCGGCGTCGAGGCCGGCCGCGGCATCGCACCGCAGGGCAAGGTGCTCGCGCTCGGCGACTCGCTCGACAGCCTGCCCGGGCAGTCCACGGTCGATCCCGTGTTCGGGCTCACCGGCAAGTGGGTGCCCGCCGAAATGCGGCACAGCGCCGAGATGCTGGGCGCCACCGTGATCGACCGGGTCTCGGTCGTCGTCACCCACCTGTCGTCGATCATCAGCGCGAACGCGGCCCGCCTGCTCACCCGCGAAGACGTGCGCGTGCTCACCGAGGGCGTCAAGCAGGTCAACCCGGCCGCCGTCGACGAGCTCGTGCCCGCGCTGCTCAGCCTCGCCGAGGTGCAGCGTGTGCTGCAGGGGCTGCTGCAGGAGCAGATCCCGATCAACGACCTGCCGCGCATCTACGAGTCGCTGTCGCTGCGCGCCAAGGTCTCGAACGACCCCGAGGGCCTCATCGAGGCGGCCCGCACGTCGCTCGGCCCGGCGCTCACCTCGAACTACATCGAGCAGAACTCGCTGCGCGTCATCATGATCGACCCGCTGCTCGAGCAGTCGATGCTCGAGGGACTTCGTCCGAGCGATCAGGGCACGCAGATCCTGCTGGGCCAGCAGACGCTCGAGTCGATCCTCGACTCGCTGCGCGAGACCGTCGCCCGGCTCGAGGAGAACGGGCAATCGGCCGTGCTCGTCTGCGCGCCGGCCCTTCGCCCCGCCATCCGCCGCCTCGTCTCGGCCCAGGCCGGCGGGCTGCCCGTGCTCTCGTACCAAGAGGTCACGTCGGCAAACGTCAACATAGAAACAGTGGGGGTCGTGCGTGTCACCGAGTCGATATCAAGTTGAGGCCGACTCGATCGAGGAACTGAACGCCCGCATCCTCGAAGAGTACGGTCCGGATGCCGCCGTGGTGGCCACGACCGTAACCACCACCGGGGGGCTGCAGGGCTTCTTCGCCACCCGCAAGTTCCATGCCACCGTGGAGCTCGCCGACGGCTCGTCGAGCGACGCCCACGTGTTCGACCTGCCCGCCCGCGCCGGCATCGCCGCGCTGCTCGACCAGGCGGACTACTCCGACGAGGTCACCCACATCGGCGAACTCACCCGCATGGACGACCTCAAACGCGGCGCCGAGTCCGACTGGAAAGTGTCGACGTCGACCGTCGATTTCGCCGCGATCCTCGCCGACCTCACGCTCAACACGGCGCAGTCGTCGCCCGCCATCTCGCCGCCCGCGCCGCCGAGCCCGCTGCCCCTGCGCGGCGCCGGCGACCTCGTGGTGTTCATCGGGCTGGGTGACGACTCCCTCGCGGTGGCGCAGTCGGTCGCCGCGGGAGTGGGCGCATCCGTTCTGCGCATCGGCGGAACCATCGACCGGCCCGACATGGTGCGCGTCGACGACCGACGCGGCGCGATCGCGGCACGCGCAGAGGGCGTGCGGTTGGGCAACGGAGTGGTCATGGCATTCGGCCTGCCCCGACGCGGCCCGACGGCGGAGTCGGTGAGCGAGCTCGAGAGCCTCAATGCCGACCAGTTCTGGGTGGCCGTCGACGCCGGCCGCAAGCCGGAAGACACCGTGCGCTGGGTGCGCGCGGTCGCAAACGTCGTGCCGCTCACCGCCGTGATGAGCTGGTCGCCGGACGAAACCTCGACGCCGCACTCGGTGTCGCAATTGGGACTTCCCGTCGGTTGGGTCGAGACCGGTTGGTAGGCTAGAAGAATGCTCGTTCTAACTCGCAAACCGGGAGAACGCATTCTCATCGGTGACAACATCGTCGTCACCATCCTCGACTCCCGGGGAGACGGAGTGCGGATCGGAATCGACGCGCCCCGCGGCATCACCATCCAGCGCGAAGAAGTGCTGAAAGCCGTCGCCGAGGCCAACGTCGCCGCCGCCGAGGCGCGCCCCGACGACGCCGAGCGCATCAAGGCCGCGCTGGGCATCGTGCCGCCGGCTGCGCCGTCAGCACCCGCGCCGCCCGCCGCGCCCACGAAGTAGCTGCGCGAGCCGGTTTCGGGGAATTGACGCCGCCGCGGTCGCCTCGTGCCACCGAAAGCGCCTCATCCGCGCGCCGAAATGTCAGCCGCGGTCCAACTGCGGGATCACCGCTTCGCCGATGAGGCGGATGCCTCCCGCGGTGCTGAGCCCCTGCGGGGTGCCGAACTCGACGCGGCTCACTCCGGCGTCGATCAGGCCCTGGGCTTGGGCGGCGACCTGGTCGGGGGTACCCGAGAAGCAGAACAGGTCGAGCACGTCGTCGGGGATGGCGCGTCCGGCGCCCTCGTCGTCACCGTCGGCGATGCGCGAGCGCACGAGGTCGATCAGGCCCTCGGGCAATTCGACGGTCGGGTCGAGCGGGGCGACGACGTCGACGTACATCGCGACCTCGCGGCGGGCGAGAGCGCGGGCCGCGGCGCCGTCGCGGTCGACCACGGTCACGGCGCCCACGACGATGCCCACCGAGCCCTCGGGCCGGCCGGCTTCGCGCTCTCCCACGGCGATGCGCTCGCGCATCACGTGCACCATGGCGGGGTTGGCCGAGCCGCCGATCTTTAGCTCGTCGGCGATGCGGCCGGCGATCGCGGCGCCGCGCTCGCCCCAGGTTCCGATGAGCAGCGGCGGGTGGTCGCGCAGCACCGGATAACACAGCGACTGTCCCGCCTCGAGCGCGAATTCGCGGCCGGTGTACGGCGCGCCGGCGAGCAGAGCGTAGACGAACGCCGCCGCCTCCTCGAGGTGGGTCAGGGGGCGCGGCTGGGCCACACCGATCGCGCCGAGCCAGGTGCCGCGGGCGAGGCCGAGGTAGGCGCGACCCTTCGACGCTGCGTCGAGGTAGGCGAGCTGCCCGGCGATCTCGTACGGGTGCATCGTGAACGGGTTCCAGCAGGCGGCCCCGAGTCGCACGCGGTCGGTCGCCCCCGCGACCTCGATGAGGGCGGCGATCGGCGGCTGGTAGAGCAGGTCGCTGAAGACGCTCACGACGTCGAAGCCGGCCGCTTCCGCCGCAGCACCCAGCTCGGCATAGGCGCCGGGGGCTTTGTCGCTCTGCAGTCCGACGCCGATCTCGACGCGCTTCGAGGCACCGCCGCTCACGTCAGGTCGTCCGACGAGAGCTCGGTCGTTCCGATGCGGTCGATGCGCATAATGAGGCGTTCCTCCGGGTCGGGGCAGGCGACGAGGGTGTCGCGTTCCAGCCAGTCGCGGGCGGGCAACTGGCGCTGCTTGGCGGGCAACAGCGGCAGGGCCGACTGCAGTGCGTAGATGCAGAAGTGCTTGCCCTCGGGGATGCGCAGCTCGTTGCTGTTGGTGAGCTCGCAGAAGTCGCCCACGGCCATGCCGCACACCGAGCGGCCCTCGATCGAGTCGACGGTGACCCGCAGGTCGAACAGCGTCATGTCGGGTTCGCCGTCGAAGGGCGCGGGGGAATCAGCCACGGTCATGCCTCACGATAGCCCCGGCTGCCATCACGAAGTCGATGGTGCGCAGGGCGTCGATCGATTCGAGCGGGTTCTGCGTCAGCGCGACGACGTCGGCGCTCTTCCCCGTCGAGATGCTTCCGGTGCTGTCGTCGATTCCGAGCCAGCGTGCCGGGCCGATGGTGGCGGCGGCGAGTGCCGAGGCCGCATCCAACCCGAATTCGTTCATGTACTCCAGCTCGCGCACGATGGCGCTCGTTCCCTCGAACGGCCAGTACGGCGGCATGTCGCTGCCGAGCAGGATCTCGACGCCGGCGTCCTGTGCCATGCGGTACGACGCGATGTGCTGGGGACCGGCGTCGAGCGAGCGCTGCTGCATCCACGCGGGAACGCCGAGCGTGTCGAAGAACGAGCCGGCGCGGGTCACCACGAGCGTCGGCACGAGTGCCGTGCCCGCCGCGGCCATCGCCGCCGCGACCTCGGGGGTGAGCTGGTAGCCGTGTTCGACGCAGTCGAGGCCCAACTCGACTGCCTCGGCGATGACGGATGCCGGCCCCGCGTGAGCGGTGACCTTGCGGCCCCAGGAGTGGGCGACCTCGATGACGGCGGCCATCTCTTCGCGGCGCAGCTGGGGCGTGGCGATCTGTTCGTGCTCGCCCGCGATGCCGCCCGAGATCATGACCTTGATCACGTCGGCGCCGCGCTTGATCTGTTCGCGAACGCCGCGCGCGAACCCGTCGGCCCCGTCGCACTCGAGGGTGTCGCTGCCCTCGTGGCCGTGCCCGCCGGTGCAGACCAACGCGCGACCGGCGGTGAGGATGCGTGGGCCGACGATGGTTCCGCCCTGGATGGCCGAGCGCAGCGCGAAATCGGCGCCGTCTTTCTCGGCGACGCAGCGCACGGTCGTGACTCCCGCGCGCACCGTCTTGGTCGCGGCGTCGGCCATGTAGAGCGCGAGCCCGAAGGCGTCGAGCGCGCTGATGCGGTCGCCCTCGGCGCCGGGGAGCGTGAGCGAGAAGTGGTTGTGCATGTTGATCAGCCCGGGCATCAGGTAGTGCCCGCTGAGGTCGACGGTCTCGTCGCCGACCAGACCCGCGCCGACCTCGGTGATGACCCCGTCGACCACGAGCACGTCGGCGGGCGCCGCGGTGCCAGAGAGCACGTCGACGACGGTGGCGCCGGTCAAGAGAGTGCTCACAGCAGCTCCCACTCGCCCGCGGCGTCGATCGCGCGGATCTCGCTGTCGTCGCCGAGCAGCTCCCAGCGCTGCAGCGAGAACGGCAGGTTGCCGTTCTTCCAGACCCAGTCGTGGAACACCCGCAGGTCGAACCCGGCGCCCGTGCTCTCGACCGTGTCGGTGAGCAGGCGCAGCAGCTGCAGCTTGCCGGTGAGGTACGACATCGCGAGGCCGGGACCGCTGAGATACATCGCGGTCTCTTCGGTCGCGGTCTCGACGTCCATCGGCACCCGGCGCACGAACTGTTCGACGCCCTGCGCGAAGCTGAACTCGCCGATCGCGAGGTTGACGTCGACCACCACGCGAAGCGCACGCAGTCGCAAGAAGTTGTTGATGATCGTGAGCGAGTGCACGTCGCCGTCGAACAGCCCCGACTGCATCATGAGCTCTTCGTTGTAGTGCGCGATGCCCTCGTTCGCCGACGAGTCGTAGTAGTGCCGGCGGATCTCGCGCTCGTGTCCCCACGCCCGCACGAGCTGCTGGAAGTGCGCGCCCTCGTGGATGATGCCGAGCCGCGGGTCGAGCGCGTTCGCCGCGTAGAAGTAGCCGAGCCCGTCGTGCGGCACGGGCATGTACGAGACACCGTCGCTGCCGAGGCTGTTCACGTCGGTGAGGTAGTCGGGCACACCCAGCCAGCGCAGCGCCTCGAGGTAGGCGGGCATCTCGGCGGTCAGGTAGTGGCCGTGGCTTGCCTGGCTCAGGAT
>Ga0247811_1000306_pt1 | contig 16160 bp, 13 predicted proteins | sample UWRJL134311R1_FD_189018 | JGI IMG/M metagenome (GOLD analysis project Ga0247811, IMG submission 189018) | Plant litter microbial communities from Arlington Agricultural Research Station in Wisconsin, United States - UWRJ-L134-311R-1 | ecosystem: Environmental > Terrestrial > Plant litter >...
ACCAATTTTTAATTCGTATCCTTTTTCTTTAGCTTGTTTTTCTGTTAAACCTACAGAAGCAATTTCAGGAGTTGCGTAAGTACAACCAGGAACGTTTCCGTAATCGATTGGGTCTACGTGTAAACCTGCAATTTTTTCTACACAGTTAATTCCTTCAGCAGAAGCAACGTGAGCCAAAGCCTGCCCTGGAGTAACGTCTCCAATTGCATAATATCCAGGAATATTAGTGGCGTTGTAAGCGTTTACTAAGATTTTATCTCTGTCAACTGCAATTCCAACTTCTTCTAAACCAATATTTTCGATGTTCGTTTTAATTCCAACTGCAGAAAGTACAATTTCAGCTTCAAGAATTTCTTCTCCTTTTGCTGTTTTTACAGTTGCTTTTACACCATTTCCGGTAGTATCAATTTTCTCAACAGAAGAGTTGGTCATAATTTTTACACCCGCTTTTTTCATAGAACGTTCCATTTGTTTCGATATGTCTTCGTCTTCAACAGGAACAATATTTGGCATAAATTCTACGATAGTAACTTCTGTTCCCATAGAATTGTAAAAGTGAGCAAACTCAACTCCAATAGCTCCGGAACCTACAATAATCATAGATTTTGGCTGTGTTGGAAGCGTCATTGCCTGACGGTAACCAATTACTTTTACGCCATCTTGTGGTAAGTTTGGCAGCTCACGAGAGCGGGCACCAGTTGCGATGATGATATGGTCAGCGCTGTATTCTGTAACTTTATTGTCTTTATCAGTAACGTCAAGTTTTTTACCTGGTTTTAGTTTTCCAAAACCTTCAATAACGTCAATTTTGTTTTTTTTCATCAGGAACTGAACTCCTTTACTCATTCCGTCAGCAACACCACGGCTGCGTTGTACAACTGCAGGAAAATCTTTATCGAATTCAGAAACTTTCAATCCGTAATCAGAAGCGTGTTTTAAGTAATCAAAAACCTGAGCTGATTTTAGTAATGCTTTTGTTGGGATACATCCCCAGTTTAAACACACACCACCAAGGTTTTCTTTCTCTACTACAGCAACTTTAAAGCCTAATTGTGAAGCTCTAATCGCTGTTACGTAGCCGCCAGGACCACTTCCTAAAACAATAACGTCGTATTTCATTTTTTTGGTTTTTAGTATTTATTACCGAAAATGAGGTTTATAATTCCGAAGCTCAATTTCCGATTTTTCTTTTGTTATTTGTGATTGCGAATTTAAGGATTTATTTTAAAAAACGCTTCAAAATTTATTTTTACCCACATCGATTTTGATCTTTTCACAGAAACTTAAGTAATTGTGAATTGTAAATTGTGAATTATGAAGTGAAAAATCAGCTTTAGATTCGAAATCTCAAATTAAATTATTGATCAAAATAAACGAAGTCGAAGTCCTTTCATATGAAAAGATCTTCGACTTCGATTAATAGTGACTGCAATGATCAACTGACCATTTACAGTTATCCCTTTATAATTTAAACCTTAACATGTCCCCAGTTTTCACCGCTGGCGATTCTGCGAATTTGCATTTCGCTAACGCCAAATTGTTTGGCGATCATTTTAAGACGTGTTTTTTGTTCCGGTCTGGCCAAAATCTTTTTGATCAGCATGACTTTTGTAGTGGTTAATTTTCGACCATCAGCTTTTAAGTTGTGCTCGATAAGATTCTTTTTTGCCTGAATCACACGAGGGCTTTTACGGCTGTGCGCCATCATTTCGGCTTTTGTGGCCCAACGCAGGTTGTTTACATCATCATTACTTCTATTGTAATCTAAATGTAATACATACGTCTGGTCTTCTGATGTTTTCGGAATGAAGTATTGAGCAACTAATTTATATAAGAAAAGATATTTGTTGACAATTTTGTCATCTTTTTTAACCTTAAATCTAAAAGTCGGATAGCCATCACTCAAACCGCCTTTTAAGATGCGTCCGTTTTCTATGTCTTCTGAAAAACTAATTAACCGGCCTTTGTTTGAAATGGCGTATCTCAGCTGCAATGATGCATTTATTTCTATTTCTTTGAACTGTTCGTTAGGGTAAAATCTGTTTTGTGGCATTTTCTTTTACATTTGATTTTTATTATCTCAAATATAAAAAATTCAAAATCCATAGCAGTTATATAATTTCCGTCAAATCTTACATTTATGATTCCTATAACGCTATTTTAACTTTTTTAAGAAATTTTTTAGCATTTCAAATTTCAATTCGCGACTGAAAATTGAGAATCGTATAAATTCTTGTAATAACCGTCCGTTTTATTTAACAATTCGTGGTGCGTTCCCTGTTCTACAATTAATCCTTTATCCATCACAACAATTTTATCTGCATTTACAATTGTTGCCAATCGATGCGCAATAATAATAGAAGTTCTTCCTTTTGTAATAGTTTCTGTGGCACGCTGAATCAACTCTTCAGAATAAGTATCTATTGACGAAGTTGCTTCATCCAAAATCAAAATACTTGGGTTACTTACATACGAACGTAAAAAAGCAATCAATTGTCGTTGTCCCGAAGAAAGCATGACACCGCGTTCTTTTACATCAAAATCGTAATTATCAGGCAGACTCATAATAAAATCATGTACACCAATTTTTTTGGCCGCGTTCAAAACCTGTTCCCGTGTGATTTCCGGATTATGTAAAGTGATATTATTGTAAATGGTATCAGCAAACAAAAATACATCCTGCAAAACAACTGCAATTTGTTTTCGTAAAGAAGCCAAAGTATAATCTTCAATATTTTGTCCGTCTATAAAAATAGTACCGCTGTTAATTTCGTAAAAACGATTCAATAAATTGATTATAGTCGATTTTCCCGCTCCCGTAGAACCTACAATTGCAATCGTCTGTCCCGCATTGACAGATAAATCAATTCCTTTTATTACTTCTTCTTCCGGAATATAACTAAAACGAACGGCTGCAAATTCGATGCTTCCGTCAAAAACAGGAGCTTCAAGAGTGCCCGTATCCTGAATATGATCCTGTGTATCAATAATATCAAAAACACGATTGGCGGCAATCATTCCTAACTGCATCTCATTAAATTTATCCGCAATCTGACGAAGCGGATTAAAAAGCATTCCAATAAACATTGTATACGAAAATAAATCTCCAAAAGTCGTAAAATGATCTCCGTTCAAAATTTTGAATCCTCCATAAACAACTACCAATCCTAAAGTAATCGACGAAATAATATCGGCAATCGGGAAAAATATCGAGTTATAAAGAATCGTTTTAATCCAGGCAACACGGTGTTTATTGTTGATCTCTTTAAAATTTTCAGCTTCAATTTTTTCTCTGTTAAAAAGCTGTACGATTTTCATTCCCGTAACACGTTCCTGCACAAACGAGTTCATGTTGGCAATCTGCGTGCGGACTTCCTCAAAAGCCACTTGCATTTTACGCTGAAATATTCGGGTTATAAAAACTAAAATCGGCATGGCGACCACCACAATCCAGGTCAGTTTCCAGTTCATATAAAACATAAAAATCAAAACCACCAGCATTTTCATCAAATCACTTATAATCATAAACAAGCCCTGACTGAAAATACGTGCAATCGACTCAATGTCTGAAACGGATCGGGTAACCAATTGTCCTACCGGAACCAGATCAAAATACTTCATCCTAAAGCTTAAAATATGTTTGAAAAGTTTAGTCCTAATATCTTTTACAATATCCTGCCCAAGCCAGTTGGCCCAAAACACAAAATAAAACTGAGAGAAAACTTCGCACAAAAGCACAACCCCCATTAAAATGATGTACATTAATAAACCATGCTTGTCGTGGGTCTTGATATAGCCGTCGACCGTTTCTTTTAATAAGTAAGGTCTCAGCGCTGCGAAAACCGATAATGATACGGCAAAAAGAATAACGCCGTAATAACGCCATTTATAAGGTTTGGTATAGGTTAAAATTCGTTTGAATAATCCGGTATCGAATGCTTTTGCTTTCATTTGTTTTAAGGAGCTAATCCTGCTTTCCGTTACAAGTTTTTCTCAAAAATATGTTTTTGTATTATTTTTATAAAGCTTCCGTTGGTCGCTCTATAAAAATTACAAAAACTATATTTTTTTCAAAAAAGCTTTTCACTGCAATCAGGGCTATTTTATGATGTAATCGTATTTTATTTCGGTTAAATATAAACCATGCGCCGGAACCGAAAATCCGGCTTTTTCTCTGCTTTTGCTTGCAATTATATTTTCTAAATCTGCCAGTGAAATTTTATGCAGACCAATATTGACTAAAGTTCCAACAATCGCGCGCACCATATTTCGTAAAAATCGATTTGCCGAAATCGTAAAAACCAGCTTGTCATTTTCCTGTTTCCAATATGCCTCAAATATCGTGCAGTCAAAGGTGTTAACATCAGTGTTTACCTTCGAAAAACATTGAAAATCGGTATGGAGCAGTAAAATTTTTGCGGCCTCATTCATCAAAGCTACATCTAATTTTTGATTAAAATACCAGCTCAATTCGTCCAAAAACGGATTTTTAACCGTGTTGATATGATATTGGTAGGTTCTTTTTGTGGCATCAAAGCGGCAGTGCGCCTCATCGTGAACCAAAATAAGATCAAAAATCGCAATGTCTTTTGGTAAATATGAATTCAGTTTATGCACTAAATTCGCAGTATCAATAGGCGTTTCAAAATCAAAATGACCGTACATTTCCTGCGCATGAACTCCCGTGTCAGTTCTGCCGGCGCCCATAACATTTACAGGAGCATTTAATAAAACCGAAAGCGCTTTGTTTAAAGTTTCCTGAACAGAAGAGGCGTTAGGCTGAAACTGCCAGCCGTGATAATGTGTTCCGTTATAAGCAAATTGAATAAAATATCTCAAGGTGAAGGTTCAAAGGTTCTGAGATGCAAAGGTACAAAGGTTTTTTTTAAAAGCTGCTAAGGTTCTGAGATGCTAAGGTTCTGAGTTTTTTCATCGTGTATTTTAGAGGCGCAAAGCAGTGCGTCTGGCGTTAGATATGAAAATAAACAAAAATGTACACTGCGTCATAATCTGTATATTTCCAAATTTTATCTTTTAAAACCTGTCAGATTTATATTGAACGTAAAACTGGAACGCACCATGATTGTGTCCTGTGGAGAAAACCTTTGTTGCTTTGTACCTCTGTCTCTTTGAAACTGATTAAAGAAACTTAGAACCTTAGCCTCTCAGAACCTCAGAACCTTTCTTAAAATCTGTTAAAACCTAAAATACAAATCACAGTTGACACACTAAAGAATCGTGTCAGAAATTGACAATTCCAACGTTTTAATTAATGCGTTTTTTTAACATTTTTTCGTAAAAATTTCCAAATGTTAATTTTTAAAATATTTTATTTTAACAGGAAATATTTCTGTTATGTTTGTAATCTAAATATCAAAAACTATGAATGAAATTACTTCTTACTGGTGGATTATTTTAATCTTGTTTTCCATCTTATTTTACAAATTTATTTTACGGGTTTTCTTCGGGATGGTAATGGTTCCCGAAGATAAAATTGGTTTAGTGACCAAAAAGTTTGTTTTGTTTGGTACAGACAAGTCATTGCCTGACGGCCGTATTATTGCGACCAAAGGCGAAGCAGGGTATCAGGCACAAACGCTTGCTCCGGGTTTATACTGGGCAATGTGGATCTGGCAGTACTCGATAGATATGACTGGATTTACCGTTATTCCGGAAGGAAAAATTGGACTTGTTTTAAGTAAAGACGGACAGGAAATCCCAACGGGACGAATTCTGGCAAGAAGAATAGAAAGCGACAATTTTCAGGACGCTACTGCTTTCTTAAACAATGGCGGGCAAAAAGGACGTCAGACCGCATTTATTACCACAGGTTCTTATCGTATTAATACATTTTTATTCGAAATCGTGATTGCAGATCAGGTTAAGATTTACGAGAACATGATTGGGATTGTAACTGCGCTGGATGGAGAACCGATTCCGCAGGGACAAATAGCAGGAAAATTTGTTGAAGGCCATAATAATTTTCAGGATTTTGACCAATTTCTGGACAAAGGCGGTAACCGTGGATTACAGCCTCAGGTAATGCTGGCAGGTTCCTACTACATTAATACATGGGGAATTTTAATCGAGCAAAACCCAATGACCGATGTGCCAATTGGATATGTTGGAGTTGTAATATCCTATATTGGCGAAGACGGGCAGGACGTAACAGGGGATACCTTTAAACACGGAAATATTGTGTCGAAAGGACAGCGTGGTGTGTGGATGGAACCATTTGGACCCGGAAAATATGCGTTAAATAAATATACCACCAAGCTCGAAGCTGTTCCCACCACCAACCTGGTTTTGAACTGGGCAAATGCAAGAAGCGAATCGCATGATTTAGATAAAAATCTTTCTACAATTACAGTTCGCTCAAAAGATGGTTTTCCGTTTAATCTTGACGTGGCGCAGATTATTCACGTTCCTGCAAATGAAGCACCAAAAGTTATTGCGCGTTTTGGAAGCATGAACAACTTGGTTTCTCAGGTTTTAGAACCTACAATTGGTAACTATTTCAGAAACTCGGCACAGGACAGCGACGTGATTTCGTTCTTATCGACCAGAAAAGAACGCCAGGAATCGGCTAAAAATCATATTAAATTAGTATTGGATGAATACAATGTAAATGCTGTTGATACCTTAATTGGAGATATCGTGCCACCGGATTCGTTAATGAAAACTTTGACCGATAGAAAATTAGCGGAAGAAGAGCAAAAAACGTATCAAACCCAAAGAATGGCGCAGGAGCAACGTCAGGGAATGGAAAAAGAAACTGCTATTGCTGATATGCAAAAAGAAATTGTACGAGCTTCGCAAAGTGTTGAAATCGCACAAAGAACTGCCGATGCAACCGTTAAAAAAGCCGAAGGAGATGCAACCAGTTTAAAACTGAATGTAAACGCTGAAGCGGAAGCAACAAAAATGCGCGCCAATGCAGAAGCCGAAGCGACAAAAGCAAGAGCAGGAGCACAGGCAGAAGCAACCAAACTGAACGCAAGTGCAGAAGCAGAAAGAATTTCGAAAACAGGTCTTGCAGAGGCAGAGAAAATCATGGCAATTGGTAAATCGACTGCAGAATCGTATCAATTGCAGGTTAGTGCGATGGGAGGCGATAACTTTACACGATATAAAGTAACCGAAGAAATAGGTAAAGGAAACATTAAAGTAATTCCGGATGTGCTAATTTCAGGAAACGGAGGTTCTGACGGTTCGATCAGTGGTTTACTAGGATTAAAACTAATGGAAATGATGGATACCAAAGATTCTAAAGACGGTAAAAATTCTAAGAATTAATAATAGTTTATAGATGTCAAATGATAGATTTGAAACGTAAAGACATCGTATAACATAGACGCATAGCAGTCTAACACAAAGTTTTAAAATCCGATTTGCAATTGCAGATCGGATTTTTTTGTGTTCAAAATCTACCGAAATCTTTCAAAAATAACGCCCGAAAGACGCACTGCGGTGCACCTCTACAAAAAAACCTTTGTACCTTTGCCTCTCTGAACCTTTGTCCCTAAAAAAAGAATGAAAAAAATCCTTCTCCTTTCCGATACTCACAGTCATATTGACGATACTATTTTAAAATATGTAAATCAGGCCGATGAAGTTTGGCATGCAGGAGATATTGGCGATTTGAATGTAACAGACACCATAAAAAAGCTAAAACCATTACGATGTGTTTATGGTAATATTGATGATGCGCAAGCGAGATTAGAATTTCCGCTGCACAACAGGTTTTTGTGCGAAAATGTTTCCGTTTGGATTACGCATATCGGAGGTTATCCCGGAAAATACAATCCGGCGCTAAGAGAAGAAATGGCTTTGAATCCGCCTAAATTATTTATTTGCGGGCATTCGCATATTTTAAAAGTGATTTTCGACAAGAAGAATAATTTATTGCACATGAATCCCGGTGCGGCAGGAAAAAGCGGTTTTCATCAAGTTCGAACGATGCTGCGGTTTGTAATCGATGACGATAAAATAAAAGACCTGGAGATTGTCGAGATCGGAAAAAAATAAAATTTTTTAGTGTGGTAATGGAATTTTTATTTTAATGGAAGTTCCTTCACTGACTTTTGAAGTAATGGTTATGCTTCCCTTGTATTTTTTGATTCTCGCCCTGATTCTGTTGAGACCAAAACCTGCTGCGTCTTTTAATTTTTGGGCTTTAAATCCTTTTCCGTCATCCTGAATGACAATATTAAATTGATTCTTTTTTTCAGACAAAATAATTTTGGCTTTTTGTGCGCCGCTATGTTTTAGTATATTGTTACAAAGCTCTGATATTATAAAATAAACTTTCATTTCAAATTTTTCCGGATATCTTTTTTCTGTTGAAATAGTACTTGAAAATTCAAAAAAAGTAATCGAGTTGGAGTTTCGTTCGCATAAATCTTCCAAAGCATAGATTAATCCAAAACGCAGCAAAAGAGTAGGAATAAGATCGTGAGATAAATCGCGTAGTAAATCATGTGCCTCCTGCAGGATTGCCTTTGCCTTCTGGATTTCTTCAGATTGTATATGGTGCTGTGCCGTATGCGTATTTAAATGAAGCCCTACCGAAGATAATAACGAATTAATATTATCATGAAGGAATGAAGCGATTTTTTTGCGTTCGATTTCCTGACTTTCGATTCCGGAATTAATAACATTCAGCAATATTTTTTGCTTGGTATCTTTCCTTTTTATTTTTTGTTTTAATTTATTATTCTGATAAAGAAAGTAAAATAAAAAGAACAGTATTAGAATTAAAACAATAGTCAGGCTCGCTACTTTTTTATTTTTTAATTGTTCCAGTTTATGCAGTTCAGAGGCACTAACGTTTGTTGATTTTTCAGGAGAAACGATGCTGTTTTCTGTAAAAGGTTCAGGCTGCTGGCCAAATGCATGATTTCCATCAAAAGAAATAAAAAAAAGAACCAATATGAGAATTCTAAATAAAGGCATACAGATTTTTTTTTGGACTAACTAGGGGTTTATTAAGTTGTTCTTTAAGGCGTACTTCACCAAACCAATTGTGTTTTTCAGATGCAGTTTCTTCATGATGTTTTTGCGGTGTGTTTCAACCGTATGAATACTGATAAAGAGCTGTTCGCTTATTTCTTTACCGCTGTATTCTAATGAAATCAAAGTGATAATTTCTAACTCACGCAAACTTAAAATTGGATTTTCGACACTCAGGGTTTTATTTAATTTTGGATTGTTCTGCGCAAAACTATTGAAGATTTTTTCCCTAACCGCATCACAAAAATAATCCTGACCTTGGTAAACAGCTTCTATGGCTTCAATGATATTATCTCCGGCACATTTTTTAGTCAAATAGCCTTTAGCACCTAATTTCATTACCTCTTTTATGAGTTTTAAATCATCATAACTGGATAAAATAATCACTTTACAAGCAGACCCTTTTTGATGAAATTCTTTCAAAACTTCGATACCGTCTTTTTTGGGCATACTGATATCTAAAACTAAAATAGCGGCATTGTTTTGGGCCACATCATCATATATAGTTTCGCCATCCTGCGAACTGCCTACAACTTCAAAATTTTCAACTGTCTGCAATAGATTGGTTAGACCATCAATAAGAACTAGATGATCGTCTGCAAGATGTATTCTTATTTTTGATGTCATAATTGTTTTTGATTCAGAAAATCTATCAAATTTATGAAAAATATCTTACATTTTTATTGATACAGGTTTGTTTTTTCATTTTTGATAAACAGCAGTTAATTTTAGGCACAAAAAAACCCGAATCGTAAAATTCGGGTTCTCTTCGCACAAAAAACTTAAGTTTATAGGTCTATCTCAAACGGTCTACAGATTTTACAAGATCTTCATCCTTTTTGATGGCCTTATTAGCTAAAACTAATAACACGATAGCAACAATAGGCAGAAACATCCCAATACCTTTCTCTGATACAATCGAAGTTGTATCTCCAGATAAATTTAGAGAGCGATATACAAATAAGCCTAATAAAATTAAATTTAATATTATGTTCAGTCTGTTCATTACAAACTGATTTTGTCTCTTTTTATATGAAATAATGCTGACAATGGTAAGCATTGTACTTAAACCTAATAAAATAGTATAAAGCTGTTCCTGCATAAAGTAGAAAGCTTTTCCTGTATTTAATGTCCAAAGCGGCGTAAAAAACATTAAAACCCCCGTTATTACAAAGGTAAAAAATAAATATACGGTTTGAATTCTTTGTATCATGATCTAAAATTGTTTTACAAAAATATATTTTCTTTTTTATAAATACTATTGTATGATTAAATTTTATTCGTATTATTGCATCATAATACCGTAAGCACTTCATACTGCGGGCAATTCAAAAAAAATATCTACCTATTCTTTTTACAGTATTTCCTTTAAAATAATTAAATTCATAGAACATTCATGTTTGATATTTCTGCATTAAAAGAAATGAAGCTTTCTGAGCTTCAAGAAATAGCTAAGTCAGCTAAAACTATAAAGTTTAATGGTGTTAAAAAAGAGACTTTAATCAGTCAGATTTTAGCGCATCAGGAAACTGTTGCACCGCCGGTAAAAAGCGCGGCTGAGACGGAAATGACCGATGATAAACCTAAAAGAGCCCGAATCGTCCCGGTTAAAAAAGCAGCTATCAGCAAAAATGCACCTGTATTAGAATTTGATAAAGCAGAGGAAACTCCTAAAGAACCTGAAGCTCCGGTAACTGCTGCAGCAGCAACTTCTCAAAAAGCTGCAACTGCAAAAACCGAAGAGGCTGCAGTAAAAGCACCAGTAGAGAAAAAAGGACCAAAAATCGTAAAATTTAGTAAATCAGCTTACGATAAAAAAGTCGCCCAGCAAAAAGAAAAGGAAGCCGTAAAAGAAACGGTAAACGAAAATGTTTCTGAAGAAACTGAAACAGCAGAAAATCAGGCTCCAGCTCCTGCAGCTGAAAAATCAGAAGTTACTGCTCCGGTAAAAAAAATAAATCCGAATCAAAATAAAAGTCAAAATCCCAACCAAAACCCAAATCAGAATACCAATCCAAACGCTAATCAGGCTGGAAACGTAAATGGGAATACAAATGGGAATACAAATGGGAATACAAATGGTAACGGGAATCAAAATCCAAATCATAAAAACAAAAAAAATAATTTCAGAGATTCAGATTTTGAATTCGATGGAATTATCGAAAGTGAAGGTGTTCTTGAAATGATGCCGGATGGTTACGGTTTTTTACGTTCATCAGATTATAATTACTTAGCCTCTCCGGATGATATTTATTTATCAACTTCACAAATCAGATTATTTGGTCTTAAAACCGGAGATACTGTAAAAGGGGTGGTTCGTCCTCCAAAAGAAGGTGAGAAGTTTTTTCCTTTAGTTCGTGTACTTAAAATTAACGGCCACGATCCGCAGGTGGTTCGCGACAGAGTTTCTTTTGAACACCTGACACCGGTTTTTCCTTCTGAAAAATTCAAATTAGCCGAAAAAGGAAGTTCCGTTTCAACCCGTATTATCGATTTATTTTCTCCAATAGGAAAAGGACAGCGTGGTATGATTGTCGCACAGCCAAAAACCGGTAAAACAATGTTATTAAAAGACATTGCCAATGCGATTGCAGCCAATCACCCTGAAGTTTATTTAATTGTTCTTTTGATTGATGAGCGTCCTGAAGAGGTTACAGATATGCAGAGAAGTGTTCGTGGAGAAGTTATTGCTTCTACTTTTGACAGAGAACCACAAGAACACGTTAAAATTGCCAATATTGTTTTGGAAAAAGCAAAACGTTTGGTAGAATGCGGACATGATGTTGTGATTTTATTAGACTCAATTACACGTTTGGCAAGAGCTTATAATACTGTACAGCCTGCATCTGGAAAAGTTTTAAGTGGTGGTGTTGATGCGAATGCATTGCAAAAACCAAAACGTTTCTTTGGAGCGGCAAGAAATGTAGAAAACGGCGGTTCATTAAGTATTATCGCAACTGCATTGACTGAAACAGGTTCTAAAATGGATGAGGTGATTTTTGAAGAATTTAAAGGAACCGGTAACATGGAGCTTCAGTTGGATCGTAAAATCGCCAACAAACGTATTTTTCCTGCAATCGATCTTACGTCATCAAGTACACGTCGTGATGATTTATTATTAGACGAAAAAACATTACAAAGAATGTGGATCATGCGTAAATATCTATCTGATATGAACCCTGTAGAATCTATGGATTTTGTAAACGACCGCTTCAAAAAAACCAGAAATAACGAAGAGTTTTTGATTTCTATGAATGACTAGGAAGAGGAACAAAAGGCTCAAAGCAACAAAGGTTTTGAGGTTTTTTCTTTTGGAAATATACAATATAAAAAGAGGGCTGCGTTTTAAAACGCAGCCCTCTTTTGCTTTTTATCTTAAAGGATATAATAAACTAGTATCTCCGTAACTATATCACATTTCAATCATAGCTCACGGTTTCAACCGTGGGATACGTATTGATAATTTATTGCGATAATCTATTTTTCAATAATCTATTTTGATAATTTTTTGTACCAACGGTTGAAACCGTTGGCAATGTTTATAAAATGAGAATATGGTTTTGTTTTTAATTTAACTGCTTAAAAAAAACTCAGAACCTTAGCATCTCATTACCTCAGCACCTAAAAAAAACTATTTTTTATCTACTACCGGTCTATTCTCTCTATTTGCTAATTCCCATGCAATAACAAATGCCAATTTTGTTCTTTTTGTTAATGCATCGTATTCGATTTTTTCTGGTTCGTCGCCTTTTCCGTGGTAATCTTCATGAACTCCGTTAAAAAGGAAAACAGATGGGATTCCGTGTTTTGCGAAATTATAATGATCAGAACGCTCGTAAAAATGGTTTGGATCTTTAGGATCATTAAATTTAAAATCTAAATCTAATTTGACATATTTTTCATTTTGAGCCACCACAATATTGTGTAAATCTGAAGATAATCTGTCGGCTCCAATCACGTAAACGTAGTTGTTTGACTTATCATGTTCTATATCACGGCGTCCAATCATATCGATATTGATATCAGTAATTGTATTGGCAATTGGGAACAACGGATTTTCAGAATAATAACGAGAACCGTGCAAACCGTGCTCTTCACCCGTTACATGCAGGAATAAAATAGAACGTTTTGGTCCGTGGCCTTGTTTTTTTGCTTTGGCGAAAGCCTTAGCCATTTCGAGTAAAGCTACTGTTCCGGAACCGTCATCATCGGCACCATTGTATACTTCTCCATTTTTAATTCCAACGTGATCGTAATGCGCTGAAATAACCAAAATTTCATCAGGTTTTTCAGAACCTTCAATATAGGCCCAGATATTCTCTGAATCAGGTAAATTTTCGTTGCGTTTTGCATTCAAAAAAGCAGCAGGAACCGGCTGGTAATAATCTTTTGCGCCTTTAGGAAACGAAATTCCATTTTTTTTGTATTGCCCGATCATATAAAGACCTGCTTTTTTCTGTCCTTTAGAACCGGTTTCACGGCCTTCCATTTCATCAGAAGCTACAATATATAACATTGTTTTAAGGTCTTTTTCAGTAATGGTTTTAATGTATTTAGTGGGATCTGAATTGTCTTTAGACGCAGCAGACTGCGTATTTTTACAAGAAAATGCAGAAGCAATTAATAATAGAATTACGATTTTTTTCATTGTTTGTTTAGTGTAAATTGATGAATATGTAAAAAACATAAAAGGTAAGTAAAAGTAGGATAAAAAAGGAGTTTATAAAGAATAAGAATACACTTTTAACAAATGATACGAATCTGCTTTCTCCATAAAAACGGTGGTGCGCCGGGTAAAAATAATAGAACATCCAGATCATTCCAACAAAATTTGCGATATCAGATATAAAAGAAACGGCACTGTTTTCTCCAAAGAATCCTATAATTTTTCCGATCATAAATAGGATAAGAAACAAGAGCAGCAGAAATGAAAAATAATGCAGGGTAAAAATCCCGTGATCAAAGTAATACCATTTCTTTTTATTGTGAAAGAGCCATAAAAAAAAGGCAAAGAAAGGCATTATAATAAAAAGTATTTTTGGGATATTATGAACGAAAGATTCAATGAATTTTTCTATAATTTCCTTTTTGGTGTTGTGCTTCGTTACGTGCAAAATCTTTTCGTAAGCCCAATATTCAAATTCTGAAAATTTCTCGTTTTCTTTTCCATATTTCTGAATAGAATCGATAGTCTTCATCGACCTCATGTTAAAATGCGATTGTGAGTCAAATTTTTCTAGTGCATTACTGGTTTTTTCTTCAAATTTAGAATGGATTTTTTTGTCAGCTATATTGATATTGTCTACTTTGCTGGGAAAGAAAGCAATCATAAGAAAGGTTATAAAGCTGATGAAAATATAAAGCCGTACCGGTGCCAGGTACGATAATCTTTTTCCTGAAAGATATTCCTTGGTTAGTACTGAAGGTTTAAAAAGTAAATTTTTAATCGTCTTCCAGAAGGCATTTTCATAATGCGTTAAATCTTCAAAAAAATGAATGAATAAGTGATGAAATGTTTTTCTGCTGTCTGTGTTTTCCTGCCCGCAGTTTGGACAGAATTTTTGTTCCACAACGTGCCTGCAGTTCAGGCAGGTTTTATCTTTTCTAATGGGACTATGTGACATTGGTTAAATTGGTTTGTTTTGGTTTAGTTTTTTTGTCCACTGATGATACTGATTAAGTGGTTTTATGCTGGTATTTTTGACAGAGATTACAAAAAATTATATGATTTTTTTAATTTGATTAAGACTAAAATAATCGATGTAAATCCTATAATTAAATCTGTGCACCTCAGTTTGAGCTGCGTTATTCGTGTGCCATTAAATATTTTTCTTCGCAAATTAGCACAAATTTTATTTTTCTTTAATAGTAAGAGAAATAGTTTGATCTGCTTTGCCTGTGTGCCATTAACTAATTTTTTACCGCAAATTACGCAAATTAGCACAAATTTTATTTTCATTGATAGTACGAAAATCAGTTTAAATCAGTTTCATCCGAGTGCGATCGCGAAGAATTATTTTTTCAAAACTTCATTCAGGAAAAGCTGTAAATGCTCAAATGATCTTTTTGCGGCAACCGGGTTATAAGCAGCTCCTTTAGAGTTGTCGTTTCCGGCCTCAGGATTTGTAAATGAGTGTACAGAATTGGCATAATAAATCATTTGCCAGTCGGCTTTTGAATCTCGCATTTCCTGCTGAAATGAGGTAATTTCTTCTTTTGATACAAATGGATCATCGGCACCATGACAAATTAAAACTTTAGTTGTAATAGGTGCAGCAGGACGAGAGGCATCCTTACCCAAACCGCCATGAAATGAAGCAGCTCCTTTTAATTTCAGGTTGCCGCGTACAGCTTCAAGAATTCCGGTTCCTCCAAAACAATATCCAATAGCGACTATATTATCAGCATTTGCCCCGGATTTTATAAGTTCCTGCAAAGCTAAATCTATTCTTTTTTGATATTCTTTGAAATTGGTTTTGTAATAACCTGCCTGTTTTCCTGCTTCTGCTGTATTTTTCGGGTAATTTCCTTCGCCATAGATATCAGCGATAAAAACATGATAGCCTAATTTTGATAAGTTTTCAGCAATTCCTTTCGAAGCATTATCTATTCCTAACCAAGCCGGTAAAAGCAAAATTCCAGGATTTTGAGCGCTTTTTTTAGCCGCTTTTATAGACAAACCATTCAAAGCCTGATTGCCGTCAGCATATTTTACGGGTTTTAATTGTGCATTTATAGTGTTGGAAAACAATATAGAGGCAAAAAAGAGAAGAGCCGAATTTTTCATAGTGGTACAATTTTAAACAAATATCAGAAATATTCTGTTACAAAAAAACCTCGAAAGCTATTTCTTACGAGGTTTTGGTTGTGATTTTTAACTTCAAAATTATTCGCCGGGATGATAGGTTCTTTCGGCATTTTTCAAAACATCTTCTTTATAAAATAAAACATCTTTAAATTGGCCTTTCTGATACATTTCGGCTTGATCAACAAAGTGTTTTGAATTTGCATCGCCGCTGTTGCCGCCTGCCAATATTGATTTTGCTTTTATTTTTGGTCCAAATTCAACCGCGCAGATAAAACTATTGCCATTATATCCGTATCGTTTTTTAGAACCACTTTGGTAACTGCTTTTAAAAGAAGGTAAA
>Ga0247811_1000308_pt1 | contig 16122 bp, 16 predicted proteins | sample UWRJL134311R1_FD_189018 | JGI IMG/M metagenome (GOLD analysis project Ga0247811, IMG submission 189018) | Plant litter microbial communities from Arlington Agricultural Research Station in Wisconsin, United States - UWRJ-L134-311R-1 | ecosystem: Environmental > Terrestrial > Plant litter >...
CCCGCGTCGTGCACGGCGTCGTCGCCGGCATCAGCCACTACGGCAACTGCCTCGGGCTGCCGAACATCGGCGGCGAGACCTACTTCGACAGCGTCTACCAGGCCAACCCGCTCGTGAACGCACTTGCCGTGGGCGTGCTGCGCCACGAAGACCTGCACCTCGCCAATGCGCGTGGCGTGGGCAACAAGGTGGTGCTGTTCGGCGCCCGCACCGGCGCAGACGGCATCGGCGGAGCATCCATTCTGGCGTCCGACACCTTCGACGCATCCGGCCCGACCAAGCGTCCTGCGGTTCAGGTCGGCGATCCCTTCGCCGAGAAGGTGCTCATCGAGTGCTGCCTCGAGCTGTTCCAGCAGAAGCTGGTCGAGGGCATCCAAGACCTCGGTGCCGCCGGTATCTCCTGTGCGACCTCCGAGCTCGCCAGCAACGGCGACGGCGGAATGTTCATCGAGCTCGAGAAGGTGCTGCTGCGCGACCCGTCGATGACCGCGGAAGAGATTCTGATGTCGGAGAGCCAGGAGCGCATGATGGCGATCGTCACGCCCGAGAAGCTCGAGGGCTTCCTCGCGGTCGTCGCCAAGTGGGACGTCGAGACCAGCGTGCTCGGCGAGGTCACCGATACCGGCCGCCTCATCATCAACTGGAACGGCGAGGAGATCGTCAACGTTCTCCCGCGCACCGTCGCGGTCGACGGCCCCGTGTACGACCGTCCGGTCGCGTACCCGACCTGGATCGACGCGCTGCAGGCCGACACCGCCGCCGTGCTGCCCCGCCCGACCGACGGCGCAGAGCTCAAGTCGCAGACGCTCGAGCTGCTCGCCAGCCCGAACCTCAGCGACAAGAGCTGGATCACCAACCAGTACGACCGCTACGTCATGGGCAACACCGCCCTGAGCTTCCCCGACGACGGCGGCATGGTGCGCATCGACGAGGAGAGCGGCCTCGGATTCGCGGTCGCGACCGACGCCAACGGACGCTACTGCCAGCTCGACCCGGCCCAGGGCGCCAAGCTCGCCCTCGCCGAGGCGTACCGCAACGTCGCCGTCACCGGCGCGACCCCGGTCGCCGTCAGCGACTGCCTCAACTTCGGCAGCCCCGAGAACCCCGAGGTCATGTGGCAGTTCGCGCAGACCGTCGAGGCGCTCAGCGACGCCTGCCTCGAGCTCGACATTCCCGTCACCGGCGGCAACGTCTCGTTCTACAACCAGACCGGCGACGTGCCGATCCACCCGACGCCCGTCATCGCCGTGCTCGGCGTCATGGACGACGTCGCCAAGCGCATCCCCAGCGGCTGGCAGGACGAGGGCAACAACATCTACCTGCTCGGCACCACGGCGCTCGAGCTCGACGGATCGGCCTGGGCCGGCACCATCCACAACCACCTCGGCGGACGTCCGCCGGCCGTCGACCTCGCGGCCGAGATGCGCCTCGCGCAGCTCATCGCGGCGGGCGGCGAGCAGAGCCTCATCGCATCGGCGCACGACCTGGCCGACGGCGGGCTCGCCCAGAGCCTCGCCGAAGCCGTTCTGCGCTTCGGCGTCGGCGCGCGCGTCTGGCTCACCGAGATCATGCAGCGAGACGGTGTGGATGCGGCCACGGCACTCTTCAGCGAATCGACCGGCCGCGTGCTGGTCTCCGTTCCGCGCGAAGACGACGTGCGTTTCCAGGGCCTGTGCGAGGGGCGCGGCTACCCGGTGCTGCGCATCGGCGTCACCGACAACTCGGGCGAGCTCGAGATCCAGGGCGAGTTCACCGCCTCGGTCGCCGAGCTCGAGAAGGCACACCGCGGCACGCTCGCCGAGCACTTCGGCCCGATCGTCGGGTACTGAGGTCAAACCCGCTGGTTGAGCGCGGTGGAGCTATGGAAATCGCGCCAGCGATGAGCAGGCGCGTGCCGAAGGCGCCGCCGTCCCAGCGCCGACTGAGCTTGCGAAGGAGGGTCTGCCGCCCGTATCGAAACCCCGATGGTTGAGTAGGGCCGTCTGCGGCCCGTATCGAAACCCGGGTTCGGGGCCGGGGGCAGCGCGGCCGGGCAGGTGCGGCCGGCGGGGTCGCGCGGCGGATTTTCGCCGACGCTGCCGAATATTCGGGCGCGGGAGCGAAAATACGGCGCGCTAACCCGGCGGGGCCGCGCGGGACGGTTTCGATACGCGCGGTAGACCGCGCTACTCAACCAGCAAGTACGTCGAACCTCGTGCCCGTCCAGAGCTCGCTCTGCGCCCACAGGTAGGCGCCGAACTCGGGCGAGGCGCTGGATGCCACGGGGCGCTGCAGCACGGGGCGTCCGCGGGTGAGGAACTCGGGGCCGACGTACTCGCCGCCCACCACCGCGGGGTCGAGCAGGGCGCGCACGGTCGGGGCGGCTCCGCGGTTCTTGCCCTGGCCGCCGACTGCGATCGCCGCGCCGTACGCCCGGTCGCCGGGCCCGCGGGCGACGATTCCGTCGCGCTCGGGGCTGAGCCCGGTGATGGCGTATCCGGGGTGCGCGAGCATCGCAGAGACACCCGCGCCGGCTGCCCGCGAGCGCCGGTCGAGCTCGAGGATGAAGCCGTGCATCGCGTGCTTCGAGAAACCGTAGGCGCGGAAGAAGGTGTACCAGCGGTCGCTCAACAGGTCGCCCGCGTCGAGCGGCACGATGTTCGTCGCAAGGCTGCCGAGCCCGACCACGCGGCTGTCGGGCGTGCGGGCCAGGATCGGCCAGGCCTCAGCGGCGAGGGCGAAGTGCCCGATGTAGTTGGTCGCCATCGTGGTTTCGAGGCCGTCGTCGGTCTCCAACCGCATGTGCGATCCGGTCGTGATGCCCGCGTTGAGCACGAGCCCGTCGAGACGGTCGAAGTCGGCGATCGCGCTGCCGGCCGCGCGAGCCGATTCGAGCGAGCTCAGGTCGACCGTGAGGCGGTCGAGGGAGGCGCGGGGGTAGAGCGAGCGGATCGATGCGATCGCAGCATCCGCCCGCTTCGGATCGCGCGAAGCGAGAACGACGTGGGCCCCGGTCGAGGCGAGCTGTTCCGCGGTGAAGTAACCGAGCCCCGCGTTGCCGCCCGTGACCACGTAGACCCGTCCGCGCTGCTCGGGCAGCCGCCCCGGGCGCCAGGTCATGCGTCGAGCGAGTCGGAGGTGTCAAGCGGCCCGGCGGGGTCGACGAACGTGTCGACGGATCCGGTCGACGCGATCGACTGGTGGTGGTGGATGACCTCGGCGACGATGAAGTTCAGAAACTTCTCGGCGAAGGCGGGGTCGAGGTGGCTCTCTTCGGCGAGGGCACGCAGGCGGGCGATCTGCACCTTCTCGCGCTCGGGATCCGAGGCCGCCATGCCGGTCGCGGCCTTCAATTTGCCGACCTGCTGGGTGAACTTGAAGCGCTCGGCGAGCAGGTGCACGAGGGCCGCGTCAATGTTGTCGATGCTCTGGCGGAGCCCCGTGAGCTCGGCCGAACCTGTCTCGTCTTCTGCCATTCTTCGAGACTACTGCGTGAGAAGTCGACGACGAGACAGCCGGATGCGCTGCTGGGTGAACAGAATTCCCACGAGCACAAGAGCGGCCCCCGCCGGTTGGTTGGCCGAGAAGGTCTCGCCGAGAACGAGCACGCCGAGCAGCACTCCGACGACCGGGGTGATGTAGGTCACGGTCGACGCGTTGGTCGGGCCCCAGGCACGCAGCACGTTGATGTTCCAGATGTAGGCGACGCCCGTGCCGAGGATGCCGAGGGTGAGCAGGCTCGCGACGATGCCGGGATCGAGGTCGACCGGCTGCCAGGCGATCACCGGGGTCAGCAGCAGCATGATCGCGCCCGCGACGCCGATGTTGAGGAACGCGAAGCTGGCTCCGGGGATGGGCCGGTGGCTCAGGAACTTTCGGATGTACCCGAAGCTGAAGCCGTAACACGTCGCGGCCAACAGGCAGGCGAGCTGACCGACGAGGTCGCCCGTGAAGGCGGCGTGCTGCCACGGCGCGATGATCACGACGACCCCGGCGATACCGATCGCGATGCCGAGGATCTGGCCGCGGTTCAGCTTCTCGACGTGGAAGGCGAGGGTGACCATCAGCGCCGTCGTGATCGGGGTGACGGCGTTGTAGATGCTGGCGAGACCCGACGACACGTACTGCTCCGCCCAGGCGAACGCGAGATGCGGGATGACGCAGTTGGTGATCGCGATCACCAGGAAGTGCAGGTAGACGACGCGCTCGCGCGGCAGGCGCTGGCGGGTGATCAACACGATCAGGCCGAGCGTGAGCCCGCCGAACACGAGCCGCGCCCACGCCACCTGGTAGAACGAGACGCCGTCGAGCGCCACCTTCATAAACAGGAAGCTGGCGCCCCAGACGAGGCCCATGCCTACGAACTGGAGGACGATCGAGAGGCTGCGGGTGGGGCTGGTGGTCGGTGGCACCCTAGGACGATACCGCTAGCCTCCGGCGGGCGCCGCACGCAAACGGACGGGCTCTGCACCATATGCTGCCAATCGCGCCTCGAGTCCCGCGCGCACCTCGGGCCACTCGTCGATCACGACCGAGAAGATGGCGGAGTCGCGCCAGCTACCGTCTGCACGACGGCGGTCGCGGCGCACGATTCCCTCGAACTGGGCGCCCAGCTTGGCGATCGCGCCGCGCGAGCGTTCGTTGAGCACGTCGGCCTGCAGTTTCACGCGGCCGAAGCCGTTGTCGAAGGCCGCACCGAGCAGCAGCAGCTTCGCCTCGGCGTTGACCGCGGTGCCCCAGACGCGCGGGTCGTACGCGGTCCAGCCGATGTGGGCGTGCTCGAGGTCGAGATCGAAGTCGCCGAGGGTGCTGGTTCCGACGAGCAGGCCGTCGTGGTCGCCGCCGACGAGGCGCACGGCGTGCACGTTGCTGCGCTCCCAGTCGAAGTAGCCCTCGGCGAAGGCCGTGAAGTCGGCGAGGGTCTCGGTGTAGCCGGTCGGGCCGCCGCCGAATCCTCCCGCGAAGACCACCGGATGCCCGATGGCCGCGAACAGGTCGCCCAAGTCGGTCTTCAGTAGCGGATCGAGGCGCACGAAGTCACCGATGAGCGGGGTGCGGGGAGGGCGTGCGGCGGTCATGGCATCAACTGTACTGAGCCGGTTGAGTAGCTCGCTCTGGCGAGCGTATCGAAACCTCGCGAGGGGTTTCGATACAGGCCGTAGACGGCCTTACTCAACCAGCAGGGGCGGGTCAGTCGACCAGAGTCACCGTGACCTCGATGTTGCCTCGGGTCGCGTTCGAGTACGGGCACACCGTGTGCGCGGTGTCGGCGAGCTCCTGGCGACGCTCGGCGGGAACGTTCGGGGTGTACACGTGCAGCTCGACCTCGAGTCCGAATCCGCCCTCGCCGTTCGGGCCGATTCCGACGCTCGCCGATACTCCGGCGTCGGTCGTGTCGACTCCGAGCTTCTTGCCGACGAGGTGCATCGCGCTCAGGAAGCAGGCCGCGTAGCCGGCGGCGAAAAGCTGCTCGGGGTTGGTGCCCTCGCCGTTGCCGCCCATCTCCTTGGGCGGACGGGTGTCGAGGTCGAGCAGATCGTCTTCGGAACGGACGTGGCCGTCGCGGCCGCCTCCGGTTGCGTGGGCGATGGCCGTGTATGCGATTTCCATTACTGCAGTCGACTCCTCGTAGCTGGGTGCCAGAACCAAGCGGCGGTCAGGTCGCCGTGGTAGCGGACGCTTTGACAGGCTCAGCGACCGTGGGTCGCTGAGCCTGTCGAAGCGCGTGTCAGTTGATCAGGTCGTGCCGCACGACGATCGCTTCGCGGCCGGGGCCGACGCCGATCGCCGAGATGCGGGCACCGCTGATCGCCTCGATGGCGAGAACGTAGTCCTGCGCCTTCTGCGGCAGGTCGGAGAACTCGCGGGCGCCGGTGATGTCTTCCTGCCAGCCGTCGAACTCTTCGTAGATCGGCACCGCGTGGTGGAAGTCGCTCTGCGACGCCGGAACCTCTTCGACGCGCACGCCGTCGACGTCGTAGGCCACGCAGACCGGGATCTTCTCGAGGCCCGAGAGCACGTCGAGCTTGGTCATCACGAAGTCGGTGACGCCGTTGATGCGCGCCGAGTAGCGGGCGATCGGGGCGTCGTACCAGCCGGTGCGACGCGGGCGGCCCGTGGTCGTGCCGAACTCGAAGCCCTTCTGGCGCAGCCACTCGCCGTCTTCGCCGTGCAGCTCGGTCGGGAAGGGTCCTGCGCCGACGCGGGTCGTGTAGGCCTTGACGATGCCGATCACGCGGTCGATGCGGTTCGGGCCGATGCCCGATCCGGTGGCCGCTCCGCCCGAGGTGGAATTGGAGGAGGTGACGAACGGGTACGTGCCGTGGTCGACATCCAGCATCGTCGCCTGTCCACCCTCGAACAGCACGATCTTCTCGGCGTCGAGCGCCTCGTTGAGAACGAGCGCGGTGTCGGCGACCATCGGGCGCAGGCGCTCGGCGTACGACAGCAGGTTGGTGACGATCTCGTCGACCTCGATGGCGCGACGGTTGTAGATCTTCACCAGCAGGTGGTTCTTCTGGTGCAGCGCACCCTCCACCTTCTGGCGCAGGATGTTCTCGTCGAACAGGTCCTGGATGCGGATGCCGACGCGGTTGATCTTGTCGGCGTAGGCCGGGCCGATTCCGCGGCCGGTCGTGCCGATCTGGCGCTTGCCCAGGAAGCGCTCGGTGACCTTGTCGAGCGTGCGGTGGTACTGCGTGATGACGTGCGCGTTCGACGAGACGAGCAGGCGGGAGACGTCGACACCGCGCTCGATGAGCGCGTCGAGCTCCTCGAAGAGCACCTCGATGTCGATGACGACACCGTTGGAGATGACGGGGATGACACCGTCGCTCAGGATTCCGGAGGGCAGCAGGTGCAGCGCGTACTTCTCGCCGTCGATGACCACCGTGTGGCCGGCGTTGTTTCCGCCGTTGAACTTCACGACGTAGTCGATGCGGCTTCCGAGCAGGTCGGTGGCCTTGCCCTTGCCTTCGTCGCCCCACTGGGCGCCGATGATGACGATAGCTGGCATGGGATGCCCTCTCGGTTGAACGGGATTACACCCAATTCTAGCCGTCACGCGCGATGACACGATCTTGCACAACGCTGTGCAAGTTATTACAATCGAACGAGTGACCATCCCCAACCGCACACCGCGACGCGACGCGACCCAGAACCGGGTCGCCCTCATCGACGCCGCGAGAATCGTGCTCAATCAGAACCCGGATGCTTCGCTCGAAGCCATCGCGGCCGAAGCCGGTCTCAGCCGCCGTTCGGTCTACGGACACTTCGCCAGCCGTGACGACCTGCTGCGCGAACTCGTCACCCTCGGATCGTTGCGCGTCGCGGCGGCCCTCGAGGCCGTGACCCACGACGACCCCGTCGTGCGCCTCGCCCTCATCGCCTCGCGACTCTGGCACGAGGTCGAGAACATCCGCGTCATGACCGTCTTCACCGTGCGCTCGGGCCTCAAGCACCACATCGACGAGGCACTGCGGCCACTGCGCCACGGCGTTCTCGACGCGATCCACACCGGCCGCGCGGCGGGCACCATCCGCGACGACATCTCGGCCGAGCGCCTGGCACGCCTGATGGAAGACGCGATGTTCGCGGTGCTCGAGGAGTCGACCGCGCATCCGCTGCCCGAAAAAGACGGCCACCGGCTCGTGATCCTCTCGACACTCGGCACTATCGGGTTCGGCTGGCGCGACGCGAACCTGTTCATCGACACCCACGTAGAACTCGCCTGGAAGGCGGCATCCTGATGCGCATCAACCTCGAATCGGTGGCGATCGGGGAGGGCCTCGGCGCCTCCGTACCCCCGCTCACCCTAGCTATCGCCGACGGCACCGTCTCGGTGCTCGCCGTCGAGACCGCGGAACGGCCCATGCTGGTGTCGCTGCTGCTCGGCGGCCGCATCAAGCCCGACTCGGGCCGCGTCACGATCGACGGCCGCGAGAACCTCGACGAGCTGCGCAAGCGTTCCGCGCTCGTCGACACCCCCGTCGTCGCCGAACCGACAGCGGGGCTGAGCCTCGCGAGCATCGTCGCGGAGGAGTTCTCGTTCGCGGGCATGCCCTCGTCGCGCCGGGCCGTGCACCAGTTTCTGCACCGTCACGGCATCGCCGAATACGGCGCCGTGCCCGTGCGGTCGCTGCCGCCCACCTTCCGCACGCGTCTGTTCAGCGAACTCGCCCTGCTGCGGCCCGGCGTGAACGCCCTCATCGTCACGTCGCCCGAACGCCACGGCGGAGATCCGGCCGAGTGGTACGACTCGCTCGCCGCGATCGCCGAACGCGGCGCCACCATCGTCATCGTCACCGACGCCGCCACGCGTGGCCTGCTGCTCGGCTACGGCGCGCGGGACGCGCTGCTGCCGATACCCGAACCCCTCGAGGCCGCTTCCGACGCGACCGCCTCTCTAGAAAGCCAGTCATGATCATCACCCTCGTGCGTACCGAGCTCGCCCGGCTCACCTCCAGCAAGATGGGCATCCTCTCGCTCGTCGCGCTCATGACCGTGCCCCTCGTCTACGGAGGCCTCTACCTGTGGGGCAACCAAGACCCGTACAGCCGGCTCGACCAGATTCCCGCCGCCTTGGTGGTGGATGACACGGGCGCCACGAACGACGACGGTGCGCAGGTCAACTACGGCCAGGACGCCGCCGACGAGCTGCTCGACGGCATGGACTTCGGCTGGGTCGAGGTCACGGCCGCGCAGGCCAAGGCCGGCATCGTCGACGGAACCTACGACTTCGGCCTCACCTTCCCGGCCGACTTCTCGACCGACCTCGTGTCGGCGGGCGGCGACGACCCCACGGCCGCGAAGCTCGCGCTCACCACGAGCGACACCAACAGCTATCTCAGCTCGACGCTCGCCGAACGCGCGGCCGAAGCAGTGCGGGTCAAGGTCGCCGAACAGCTCGGCGAGGAGGCCGCGGGCACGCTGCTCGACTCGCTCGACTCTGTGCGCAGCGGACTGATCGACGCCGCCGACGGCGCGAAGCAGCTCTCCGACGGTGCGGCCACCGCGGCGACCGGGGCCGCCAGCCTGGCCGACGGCGCGTCCACTGCCGCATCCGGTGCCGCCAGCCTCAGCGACGGCAACGCGAAACTCTCGACCGGCGCCAGCCAGCTCAGCGCGGGGCTCAAGCAGCTCGACACGTCCGCCGCGGCGCTGCCCGGCTCGGCGTCCGCCCTGGCGACGGGCGCGGCGTCCGTCGCCACCGGCGCGAGCAACGCGGCGGCCGGCGGGGCGACCCTCGCGAGCGGCGCTTCGGGCGTCAACCAGCTCTCCGCGGGACTGCAGACGCAGATCACCGCCGCCTATGCCGACCTCATCGTCACGCCCGACGAGCAGGCCGCCATCAAGGCCACCTCCGACAAGCTCGCCGCGGCCACGGCGCAGCTCAGCTCCGGCGCGACCTCGCTCTCCGGCGGCCTTTCCACCCTCTCGGGCGGAGCCGCGCAGGTCTCTGCCGGCACGAACACGCTCAACTCGCAGGCGCCCGCGCTCGCGAACGCGGTGCACTCGGCGGCCACGGGGGCCTCGACCCTCGCGGGCGGCGCTAAGTCCGCAGCATCCGGCGCATCCAGCCTCGCGACCGGAACCGCACAGCTCTCGACCGGCGCGACCGACCTCGCCACCGGTGTCGGAACGCTCGCCTCGGGCGCGAGCGAACTGAGCACCTCGCTCGGCGACGCCGTCGGCAAGATCCCCGGATCGACCGACGCCGAGCGCGCCAAGGCCGCGGCCGCGATCGCCGACCCCGTGCTCGTGAAGCGCACGTCGCTCACCGAGGCGCAGAACTACGGCGCCGGACTCGCCCCGTTCTTCATCAGCCTCGCCGCGTGGATCGGCATGTACGCGCTGTTCCTGCTGGTGCGTCCGCTCTCGCGGCGCGCGCTCACCGCGGTGCGCCGCCCCGTGCGCACGGCCCTCGCCGGCTGGCTCACCCCCGCGATCCTGGGCGTGCTGCAGGTCGCGGCGCTGTTCGCGATCGTCACCTTCGGCCTCGGCATGCACTCGGCCAACCCGGTCGCGCTGCTCGGGTTCCTCGCGTTCATCTCGATCACGTTCGCGTCGATCATCCTCGCGCTCAACGTCTGGCTCGGCAGCGTCGGCCAGTTCATCGGGCTCATCCTGATGGTGGTGCAGCTCGTGACGGCCGGAGGCACGTTCCCGTGGCAGACCCTGCCCGCGCCGCTCGCGTTCATCCACCAGTTGCTGCCGATGAGTCACGCGGTCGACGGGGTGCGGCAGCTGATGTACGGCGGATCGCCCGCGGCCTTCTGGGCGACGGTGCTGCCGCTCGCCGTCTGGCTCGTGGCGTGTCTGGCGATCTCGGCGCTCGGTGCGCTCAAGCAGGGGCGGTTCCGCACCCTGCGCGAGCTGCGGCCGTCGCCGATCGGGGCGTAGTAAATACCGGTCCCTGAGCTCGTCGAAGGGCGCTTCGACGAGCTCAGCGACCGAGGCGGCTCAGGGACCTGAGGCCACTCAGGGACCGAACGAGACGTGCTGCGTGATCCACGCGTGCATCGCCACGGCCGCGGCCGCCGATGCGTTCAGGCTGCGGGTCGAGCCGAACTGGCTGATCTCGACCTGGACATCGGATGCGGCGAGCGCCTCGGCCGTGAGCCCGGGACCTTCCTGCCCGAACAGCAGCACGCACTTCTCGGGAAAGTCGAAGGTCTCGATCAGCACGGCGCCCTCCATGTTGTCGATGGCGATGATGGGGAGGCCGGCCTCTTTCGTCCAGGTGACGAAAGCTGCGACATCCGGATGATTCATCACGTGCTGATAGCGGTCGGTGACCATGGCGCCCCGCTTGTTCCAGCGGCGGCGGCCGATGATGTGCACGGTGTCGGCGGCGAACGCGTTGGCGCTGCGCACGATCGACCCGATGTTCATGTCGTGTTGCCAGTTCTCGATGGCCACGTGGAAGCCGTGCCGGTGCTCGTCGAGGTCGGCGACGATCGCGGCCATGCTCCAGTAGCGGTAGCGGTCGATCACGTTGCGGGAGTCTCCGCGCTCGAGCAACTCGGGGTCCCAGTGGTCGCCCTCGGGCAGCTCGCCGCGCCAGGGCCCGACCCCGTTGGTCGTCAGTTCGACGGAGGGGTTCGGGGTCTCGTCAGTCACCTACCGAGGCTAGCCGCTCGCACACCTGTTAATCTTCGAGAGTGACCGAGACCGCGTGGACCCCCGACGGCCCCGACCTCGTGGTCCACGGCGACAACCTGGCGGTACTCGCCGGGTTGCCGGATGAATCGTTCCGCCTGATCTACATCGACCCGCCCTTCAACACCGGTCGTGTGCAGTCGCGCCAGACGATGTCGACCGTGCGGTCGGCCGAGGGAACCCGCAAGGGCTTCCAGGGCCGCAACTACGAGACCGTCAAGGGCCTGCTCTACAGCTACGACGACTCGTTCGCCGATTACTGGGACTTCTTGGAACCGCGGCTCGAAGAGGCCTGGCGCCTGCTCGACGACCGAGGCACCCTCTACCTGCACCTCGACTTCCGCGAGGTGCACTACGCCAAGGTCGTGCTCGACGCGCTCTTCGGCCGCGAGCACTTTCTCAACGAGATCATCTGGGCCTACGACTACGGCGCCCGCGCCAAGAATAAGTGGCCGGCGAAGCACGACACGATCCTCGTCTACGTGAAGAACCCGAAGACCTACTTCTTCGACAACGCCGAGGTCGACCGCGAACCGTACATGGCGCCCGGCCTCGTGACGCCCGAAAAGGTCGCACTCGGCAAGCTGCCCACCGACGTCTGGTGGCACACGATCGTCTCGCCCACCGGCAAAGAGAAGACCGGATACGCGACCCAGAAGCCCGAGGGCATCCTGCGCCGCATCGTGCACGCCTCGAGCGCGCCCGGCGACTGGGTGCTCGACTTCTTCGCCGGCAGCGGCACCACCGGCGCCGTCGCCCACAAGCTCGGCCGCCGGTTCGTGCTCGTCGAGCAGAACCCGCAGGCGCTCGAGATCATCCGCGAACGCCTGCCGAGCGCCACTCACATCGAGTAGCCCCGCTCGGTACTATGGCCCCATGAACAACCGCGGCGAAATCGAGTGCTGGCTCACCGACATGGACGGCGTTCTCGTTCACGAGAACCATCCGGTGCCGGGGGCCGCCGAACTGCTGCAACAGTGGCGCGACGAGGGCAAGCCCTACCTCGTGCTCACCAATAACTCGATCTTCACGCCCCGTGACCTCAGCGCGCGCCTCAAGGCCTCGGGCCTCGACGTTCCCGAAGACCGCATCTGGACGTCGGCCCTCGCCACCGCCGACTTCCTCGCCAGCCAGCTGCCGGGCGGCAGTGCCTTCGTCATCGGCGAGGCCGGTCTCACCACGGCGCTACACGAGGCCGGCTTCATCATGACCGAGTCCACCCCCGACTATGTCGTCGTCGGCGAGACCCGCAACTACTCGTTCGAGGCGATCACCAAGGCCATCCGCCTCATCGGTGCCGGTTCGAAATTCATCGTGACGAACCCGGATGCCACGGGGCCGAGCGCCGACGGACCGCTCCCCGCCACGGGCGCCGTCGCCGCACTGATCACCAAGGCCACCGGCAAAGAGCCGTACGTCGTCGGCAAGCCGAACCCGATGATGTTCCGCTCGGCGATGAACAAGATCGGCGCCCACTCCGAGAACACCGGCATGATCGGCGACCGCATGGACACCGATATCGTGGCCGGCATCGAGGCGGGCCTGCACACGATTCTCGTGCTCACCGGCATCAGCGACCAGGCCGAGATCGACCGGTACCCGTTCCGTCCCGACGAGATCCTCGCGAGCGTCGCCGACCTCGTAAACCCCGAGCCCGTCGAGTCTGACGAAATCTAGCGCCACCACGTGACGCCGACCCCGCCACTCGAGCAGCGCTCGTGGCGGCTGCGCGCCCGCACGCTGTACGACCGGGTGCCGACGAAATGGTTGGTCACCGGCATCTCGGCCGCGTTGCTGGGGCTCTCGGCGCTTCTCGGCGGGCTCAACCAGGTCGCGGCAGAGCCGATCCCCGAGTTCGAGGCGGGCGAGCCTTACGCGGCGTTGCAGCTCACCATCACGCCGGAGAGCGCGTCGCTCATCGACGGGTTTCCCGAGCAGCTCGTGATGCCCGCCGACGGCAATCGCCTGCTCGTCGTCGTCGCGACGGTCACCAACACCTGGCCCGACCCGGTGCGCATCAGCACCATCGGCCCCGCCGACTCGCTGCTGCCCGTGGGCATCGACTTCGCCGACGCGTTCACCGGTCCGACATCCGTCATCGTCTTCGACGACGGAACCAAGGTCGCCACCGTGCAGCCCGACGTGCCGGTCAAGGTCGCCTACGTCTGGGAGGTGCCCGCCGGGTCGCTCGCCGGCGGCGACGAGCTGCGGGTCGACGTGCTCGACCGCGACTACGAGGGCGAGGCGGCGATCTACTTCGGCGACCGGTTCAGCGACTTCCGCACCGCGGGCTATGTCACCTTCGAACTGGACGACCTCGGAGCGGGAGGCACCGGATGACGCGGACGACACCGCGCTGGCGCCAGGTCGCCAACGGCGCCGGTCTCGTCGTGATCCTCGTGATCGCCGGCGTGGTCGCGCACACGACGCCGAGCGAGGAGCAGCAGGAGGCCGCCATCCCCGTGCGCGGACAGATCGGCGAGACGCTCGACGGACGCAACATCCGGGCCACCGTCGACGACGTGCGGATCGCCGAGTCGGTGGAGGCGGGCAACGGCTGGGCGGGGCCGACTTCGGGCGTGTGGGTCGTGGTCGACGCCAGCGTCGAGGCCCGCGTCACCGACCTCGCGACCCTCGGGTACGCGCGCATCAAGGTGGGCGATGTGACCTACAGCGCATCCACGCGCCCCGACCGGGCGACGATCGCCGAGACCGGTCTGAGCGTGGGCATCCCCTGGACCGGACCGCTGATGTTCGAACTGCCGTTGCCGCTCGTCTCGAGCGACGCGGCACGGCACGCCGAGCTGCAACTCGCCGTCTCCAACGATCCGCGCGCCGACTCGATGCTCGTGATGCCCGTCGACCTGTACTCGATCGAGATCGAGAAAGTCGTCGAGACCGACCAACCCGTGTGGGGTGTGCGATGACGTGGCTGCGCCGCAACTGGATCGCGCTCGTCGCGGTGGCCGTACTCGCGCCCGCGACCGTGGGCATCACATTCGCGACGCAGTGGACCGAGTACTTCGGCGGACGCGCGAGCGCGCCCACCTCGGTCGGAGCGGGCGACACAGCCGAATTCGCCCGCGCCGACTGGAGCCTCACCAGCAGCCGGCGCATTTCGGGCACGAGCGCCGAAGGACTGGAGATCGGACTTCCCGCCGGAAGCGACCTCGTTGTCGTGACCGTTCGCGTTTCGCCCGAGCCGCCCGCCGACGGCGACGAGACGCCGGGCTGCCTCGTGCGGCTCGAGGAGTTCGACGGGACGTCGGTGACCCGCAGCTGGGGCGACGCGACGTTAGACCCCATTTCGTACACCGCGGCCGAGGGTACGCACTCGTACTGCGCCAGCGATGCGGTCGGCCCGTACACGCTCGAGTCGGTATTCGTCGTGGCGAGCGACGCGGGCGACGAGCTCGCGCTGTCGGTCACGGTCGCGACGGAGTTGCCGCGCTACCTCAGCTTCAGGCTGTAGCGGCTGCGGGCGCCGACACCGGATCCGCAGCATCCGCCGCCTCGCGACGTTCCTCGAGCTTGCGCAGGCAGAAGTCGTAGCCGGCGGCGACCAGGCAGATGCGCAACGGTTCGATGACGGTGTCGATCGCGAAGCCGAGGATCTGGTCGAACGTTCCCCACCACGAGCTCAGGTCGTGCGCTCCGATCAGCTGGATGCCGGCGAGGAAACCCCAGGAGGTCGCGGCCTCGACTACCGTGTAGGCGAGCACGAAGACCCCCATGGGCAGCACGCCGGCGCGCCAGATGAGTACGAGGGCGTTGCCGAGCGGACGCCAGCGGCCGAGGAAGTCGTTGCCGATGTCGGTGAAACGACGGGAGACGGCCGTGGGCAGCGCGGCGTAACGGGAACGCGCGGAGTCGACGTAACGCCCGACCGGCCGCAGCCCGACGGGCTTCGCGGCGAGCGCGCGACCGTAGACGATGCCCGCGAGGGCGAGCCACGAGAGGGGCAACAGCACGAGCCCGCCGGTCTCTGAGACCGCCCACTCGATGCCGCTCCACACCCAGCCGATCGGGGCGAACCAGGCGGAGATGTCGCCGCGTACGTCGGCCACCCAGTTGACGGCGACGCGCGACGAGACCCATGCGTCGACGGCGTCGAAGTAGTTGATGATCAGCAGCAACGACAGGTAGACCCAGACGCCCTCGAGGTAGACGGCCACTATGGGTGTCCACTTCGGCAGCTTCGCGCGGTACCGCTTGATCAGGTACCGACCGCCGAAGGCCACCACGATGGCCGTGCCCGATGCCCAGTTGAGCTGCAATTCGGCGACGGCGTTGCTCGAGTCGTGGTTCGGGTCGAAGACGTTGACCTTCTGCAGCGAAGACACCGCGTACGCGACGAAGTCCTGACCGAGAAACTGCCAGGCGGCGTAGAACGCGAAGAAGGGCACGATGCTGACCAGGAAGATGTCGTACACCCGAGCCGCGCGTCCGACGGGTTCGGCAGTGCGGTCGACGTCGTCGAGGCCGCTGTTCTTCAGGTCGGTGAACGCGGGCATCGCGTCGCGCAGCACGAGGAACATGCCGATGTAGCTCGCGAGCCGCGCGAGGATGGCGAGCGGCATGACCAGCAGCCCGAGCAGCGAACTGGTCGCACCGAAGGTCGCCGCGACCTCGATCAGCAGGTAGCGCGCGAGCCATCCGGCGAGAAACAGGGCCAGCAGCACCGGCCAGCGCGCTGCGGCGAGGCGCAGGGTCTGACCGATGATGGAGAACACGGGCCCAGCGTATCGGTGCGGACACATTCTGTGCGCGCGGCGCCCGTCCGATTGGGCGAGGGTTCCGAATACACGGTATGAAGAGCGCGCTGGTGATCATCCCCACCTACAACGAGAGCGAGAACATCGTGCCGCTCGTGCAGCGGGTGCTCACCGCCGTACCCGGCGTGAGCGTGCTCATCGTCGACGACGGGTCGCCCGATGGCACCGGCGTCATCGCCGACGCTCTGGCCGGCGTGCACCCCGACGT
>Ga0247811_1000309_pt1 | contig 16118 bp, 16 predicted proteins | sample UWRJL134311R1_FD_189018 | JGI IMG/M metagenome (GOLD analysis project Ga0247811, IMG submission 189018) | Plant litter microbial communities from Arlington Agricultural Research Station in Wisconsin, United States - UWRJ-L134-311R-1 | ecosystem: Environmental > Terrestrial > Plant litter >...
TATGTCAGAAATTTTCCCTAATCATCTTCGGGCGGGCGGTCAGGCCTTTGGTTCCTCAACACATTGGGTACTGGCAGCTATAATTCCATCCATGATTCCGTTTTTGTTTTCGACAATCGGTGCGGGAGTAGTATTTTTGATATTTGCCATTATGATGGTATTTCAATTGTTGTTTGTCATTTTTATAATGCCTGAAACAAAGGGAAAATCATTAGAAGAACTTCAGAAAACTGTTTTTAATGTAAATAATAGTAAATTTAAGCACTAGCTAAATAGTTCGAAAAACAGCTATCGACCATAACCAATAAAAAAATATACCAATGAAAAAAGTTATCATCACAGCATTAATTTTGTGTTTTGCACAAGCGATTCATGCACAGAAAGGTTTTAAACCTCTTTTTGATGGGAAAACTACAAAAGGCTGGCATACGTATGGCAAAAATTCGGCTGGAGCAGGCTGGAAAGCAGAAAATGGCATATTGCGTTTTGATCCTGATGCCGCTAAAAATGATGGAGGCGGGGATTTGGTAACAGATGCTGCATTTAAAAATTTCCACTTAAAATTAGAATGGAAAATTGCTCCAAATGGCAACAGCGGTATTATTTTCTATGTGAATGAAAATGCTGCCAAGTATAAAAACACGTACGAAACAGGTCTTGAAATGCAGGTTTTAGACAATGATGGGCATCCCGACGGAAAAATTACAAAACACCGTGCAGGAGATTTATACGATTTAATTCAAAGCAAGTCAGAACCTGTAAAACCTGTTGGAGAATGGAACAAAGCTGAAATTATCAGCCTGAACGGAAAATTAACCCTTATTTTAAATGGTATTACGGTCGTTGAAACAGTGCTTTGGGACGATAATTTTAAGAAATTGATTGATGGCAGTAAATTTGCCGGCTGGCCTGAATTTGGAACATTCCAAGAAGGAAAAATCGCTTTGCAGGATCACGGAAACAGGGTGTGGTACCGTAATATTATGATAAAAGAGTGAAGTTAAAAGAAAAGAAAAATCCAAATTCCAGCTTAAAAATTGGAATTTGGATTTTTTATTCTACGATTCTGTGATTTAAAATTTCGGGAGCCTCTTACAGTAAATTATTTTTTCCAGATATCCTGATATTCATCCGGATGTTTTTTAAATTGTGCGTGTACATAGGGACAAAGTGGTAAAACCATTAAATTATGGCTGCGAACGTACGATGTCATTTCGTCCAGCAGTTTTTTAGCATACCCTTTTCCTTCAGCTTCCGGCTCAACTCCTGTATGGTAAACGGTTAGTAAATTGTCTTTAAGGCTTACCGTCATTTCGCCTAGTTTTTTGTCAGCAGCATAAAGATTAAAGGCGCCGTGCTTTTTCTCGTCTAATTCTAGTTTTATTGTTTCCATATCTGTGAACTATATTGAAACTGCCTTAGAATTTTAAAGGCAGTTTTAATTTACTTTTAAGGGGATGTATGATTATGATTTAATAAATGCCAGAATATCGTTATTGATTGTTGCTGCTTCAGTAGTCGGCATTCCATGAGGGAATCCGGGATATGAAATCAGTTTTCCGTTTTTCAGGAGTTTGGCAGCTCTTGGCGCCTGATTATAAGGCACAATCTGATCATCTTCTCCGTGCAATACTAAAACAGGAATATCTAAACTTTTAAGATCTTCTGTAAAATCTGATTCAGAGAAAGCTTTAATTCCGTCATAGTGGGCAAGTACTGAACCCATCATTCCCTGACGCCACCAATTGTGTTTAATACCTTCCTGAACTGTTTTTCCTTCACGATTCCATCCGTAGAAAGCAATAGGGAAATCGTAAAAATATTGTGCTCTGTTAAATCCGGTGCCTTGTCTTATTTCATCAAAAACAGCTAATGGCACACCTTCAGGATTTGCTTCATTTTGAATCATAATGGGTGTTACAGCACTAATAATTACGGCTTTTGCCACACGTTCTTTTCCGTATTTTGCCGCGTAGCGTATCACTTCGCCGCCACCAGTTGAATGTCCTACGTGAATCGCATCTTTTAAGTCAAGTGCTGCTGTCAATGCAGCAATGTCTGATGCATATGTGTCCATATTATTTCCTTCTGAACTCTGACCAGAACGGCCGTGTCCGCGTCGATCATGTGCAATTACTCTATATCCTTGTTGCAGGAAAAACATCATTTGTGAGTCCCAATCATCACTGGATAATGGCCATCCGTGGTGAAAAACAATTGGTTGTCCTGTTCCCCAGTCTTTATAAAAAATTTCTGTTCCGTCTTGTACTTTAATTGTGCTCATCTTTTTTTGGTTTTAGATTGTTAAATTCTATTGATACTATTAAAAATTATTGCAGAAATCTGTCTAATCCTGATTGGATAACTGTTGTTATATTTCTTTTACAAACTTACAAAAGGTACGAAATTCTTTCGGTTAACCTAGATTAAGAAAAAAAAATTGTTTGTAATGAATTTGCAATTGACCCCGAAAAATTGAATTCGTAATGAATTTTTTTAATTCAACTTTAATGATATCCAGAATCTATTCTCAAACCATGCAGAGTGGGGAGCTTGCAGGCTGGTTAAAAATAAAAGCGATGCAAAAGTTGCTATATGTCTCGATAATGATGCGTATATTTGAGATACTAAATATAATAATCTATGAAGAAAATAGGTTTTTTATCGTTTGGCCACTGGGCCGATCATCCATCGTATCAAACTCGTACGGCCGGCGATACACTGCTTCAGTCCATAGACTTAGCTGTTGCTGCCGAGGAAATGGGTTTAGATGGCGCTTATTTCAGAGTACATCATTTTGCACGACAACTGGCATCACCTTTTCCTTTACTAGCGGCCATAGGTGCCAGGACCAGTAAAATAGAGATTGGAACCGGAGTAATTGATATGCGCTACGAAAATCCGCTGTATATGGTGGAAGATGCAGGTGCTGCTGATTTAATTTCAGGAGGACGTTTACAATTGGGAATCAGCAGAGGATCTCCGGAACAAGTTATGGACGGCTGGCGTTCTTTTGGTTATGAACCTTTAGAGGGTGAGACAGATGCCGATATGGGACGCAAAAAAGCTTTGGAATTTTTAGACAGGCTTAGTGGTGCCGGATTTGCCGAACCCAACCCGTCTCCCATGTTTCCTAATCCACCGGGCTTATTGCGCCTTGAACCGCATTCTGAAGGATTACGGGATCGCATCTGGTGGGGAGCGGCATCAAACGCTACTGCTATTTGGGCAGCCGAAAATGGCATGCATCTGCAAAGCTCCACACTCAAGTATGACGAAAATGGCAAACCTTTCCATATTCAGCAGGCAGAACAGATTAGATTGTACAAAGAAGCGTGGGAAAAAGCCGGACATCAGCACGAACCAAGGGTTTCAGTAAGCCGTTCTATTTTTGCACTGGTAACCGATCAGGACAGATACTACTTTGGCGAGCAAGGTAAAGGCTCTGATAGTTTTGGTAATATAGAAAGGGATAAAAGGGCAATCTTTGGAAAAAGTTATGCCGCTGAACCGGATAAACTCATCGCTGAACTAGCTCAGGATGAAGCTATTCAGGAAGCCGATACGGTGCTGTTGACCATACCCAACACATTGGGAGTTGATTACAATGTACATATATTGTCTTCTATTTTAAAACATATTGCACCAGCATTGGGTTGGCGCTAAATCTTTCTAAAATAAATAAAGCCCTGTCTTTTTAAAGATAGGGCTTTTTATTTGCAGGGATTAACCTTTAGTTTTTCATTAGAAAAGTTCCAGGGTTTTCCTGATTCTTATCATATTCTGATTGCAGTTTATCATCATCTGATTCTAATTCTTCCCAGTCATTTTCGTCGTACTCTGAGTCCATATCGTCCTCAAGGTCTTCTTCCAGGTCGCTAAGTTCTAAATTGTAATGACTGCTGGCCGATAATTCAGTTTCAAAAGTATCTTCCAGATAATCATCGTAATTTAATAATAATTGCTCTTCGTAGTAGGTCATATCGCCTGAAGATTCATCAGACCCATAAAAATAATTTTCTGATTTCATATATTTTTCTTTATAATTAACAGCGTAGTGTTTTGAATTAAACTTATTTAAAAGTACATTTTCTCTCACAGCAGATTTTATACAATTTTTACCAAGGCTTGTTAAATTTTCATCTTAAATGAAGAAGTAATCGAGACCTTATTACGCGTCAAAATGATTGTGAAGCGCAATAGATTTCTCATTATATAGTGCCTCATGGAAATGAATTTCATCTTCAAATAAATATTTAAAGAATAATTTAAGGCCTAATATCATCTAATGAGCTGCTGCCACTGCGATTTGATTTTTTAACTACTGTTATTTGTCCATTCAGTTCCATGACAACAGCTTTTACATCCTCGATCTGGTCAATTCCTGACTTTCTGATTGTTGAAAATATTTCGCCTTTAGTTATGGCTTCTTTTGCCATGGTTTTCTCTATAAAGACGCCGTCATAGTAGATAAGGCTCGGTACTGCATTGATCAGCCTTTCCATTTTCTTAGAGGAACGGGCCGTCCAGGCGAAAATATATTGCAGCATAATTATGAGGAAAAGAACAATAGAACCCTCCACCAGAGGCACCATTGCCAGCATCATATAAGATAAAGTAGATCCTAAAGCTACAGTTACCACAAAGTCAAAGGCATTTAGTTTTGCCAGTGTGCGTTTCCCTGAAATTCTGAGGAAAGAAAATAACGTGACAAAAGCAATCACAGTAGCAAGGACAACATGCCCGATGCTTTTCCAATCTTTAAAAAATATATCTTCCATAGTAGCAATCAATTTGATGGCTTATACCGTATGCTGTCGTTAGGACATGCTGTCTTCATCTCGGTTCTTTCGTCTAACGTTATTTTCTTTTTTAAAATTAATAAAGACAGCAGGCAGAAGCTTTACAGCGGATTGTTATTTAGTTATATAATTGATACTTTTTGACAGCGTATTAAAATGGTTTCTTAAAACAGCGAGTACTTTAAATTTTCTCCTTTTAAATTCTCGTCAACTGGCAGTTTTTTCTTTTGTTAAAAAAAATAATTGTATAAGATTTAAGGATTTAAATGAAAGAAAGAAATGGATAGTATACTTATATTTGAATTATTAAAAACTTTGATGCACCAAAAGACTTACCCCATTAGAAATTTGGCTGCTTAGTACGATATGACAAACAAAACAGAGCAAAAAGAGAAAAATGCTGTCCATCTTCTGCCGTGGGTTACTGCTGTGGCAATGTTTATTCAATCACTCGACGGAACAATTTTAAATACATCCCTGCCCTCTATAGCACGGGATATGGCCTATTCACCAACGCAAATGCATTCTGTTATTGTCACGTATACGCTTACACTGGCAATGTTTATTCCCTTATCAGGATGGTTAGCGGATAAATTCGGAACCAGAACAATGTTTATGATTGCAGTGGCATTATTTGTAACGGGTTCACTGTTGTGTGCGCTTTCTGTCGACCTGACTACCTTTAATCTTGCGAGGGTGGTGCAGGCTGTCGGCGCGTCAATGATGGTTCCGGTGGCCAGACTTGCCATTTTATATCAATACCCCAAAAAAGAGCTTTTAAAAACCATGAATTTTATCACTGTATTTGGTCTGCTCGGCATGGTGGTGGGGCCGAGTCTGGGCGGATTTCTTTCAGATAATTTCTCGTGGCACTGGATATTTCTCGTAAATGTTCCAATTGGAATAATCGGAATTTCAATGGCTTACCGTATCATGCCTAATTTTAAGCATGCTGTAGGAAGGTTTGATTTCAGGGGATTGATTTACTTTAGTCTTGCTCTTATTGTAATCACTATGATTTTAGAACTCATAGGAAGAGGCCGTCTGCACATTATGCTTATCATGGGCTTGTTATTTCTTGCAGGACTGCTTTCTGTTTTTTATTTTATTCATTATAAGAGAACAGAAAAACCTATTATTGATCTGCGCCTGCTGAACATACGAACACTCAAAATAGGCCTGACAGGCAGTTTGATTACGAGGCTCGGGATTGGCGGACTGCCGCTGTTGCTGCCGTTAATGCTTCAGACCAGTTTTGGCTATACGGCATCGGTATCAGGTCTTTTGCTGCTGCCTTCAGCTTTAGCAAATGTAGCCATTAAGCCTTTCATGGTTCGCATTATAAAATTTATGGGATACAGAAATGTGCTCATAAGTAATACAATTATGCTTGGAATTATATTGGTCATTCTAGGATTTGTAGAAAAAGATACCCCGCTGGGTTATTACATTATACTGATGGTTTTCTATGGAATTTTTACATCAATACAAATGTCTGCAATGAATACCATAACATTATCTGATCTTGATCAAAATACTGCTAGTGGCGGTAATACAATGCTCGTTATTATGCAGCAGCTGTCGGTCAGTTTTGGAGTATCGGTGGCAAGTCTTGTACTTTCGCTGTTTCAATCCGGTATTTTTGAGATGGATACGGCGCGTGCTTTTCAGTATACCTTTATAACCCTGGCTGTTTTTACTATTTTTTCCAGTATTACGTTCTCCAAACTTAGTAAGACTGACGGTGAAGAGTATACCTAGTATGATATAATTGATTGAATAATAGTTAATTATTACTAAGAGATACGTCGCAGCCACTATCTATCCTAAATGCTTTGTTTAGGAAATACCTGTGCCATTTTTTACCTAAAATCCCAAAGATAAATTTTCGACCATTTTGTTATTGTGCTGCATTTTTTAAGTAGAAGAGTGAATCAGACGTAAAGTCGGGCAGCATAATTAAGGGTAAATTCTTAATTATTTAAATTAGCTATAATTATTTTGCATTTTTTATAATAATGCTACCTCTAAAATGCTAAAAATACATGTAAACTGCATATGCTGTATTTTTTTGTACCTAAAAACGTACTTTATTGCTCCGCATGCTTATTGTTATTGATCAACTTTACAGTGCCAATTACAAGCAGCATAAAAACGCCGATGTGATTTGTAATTAGCATCAAAATAACCACAATCCTAAGTTTAAGTCAATTGCATGAATCATCGGTCGATAAGCACCTTGTTGCGAATTACGCATCCGTAGCTATCGTGTTTGAGAATTGCAAAGTCTTCTGCTTCAGGAGTAATGACAATCACTTTCTATTATTTACTAACTATTTATTATTAACCTTTAAACTTTTAAAAATGAAAAAATTATTAAAGTTAACTAGTGTGCTATTTATGATGGCAGTAGTGTTCAATTCCTGTGATAAGGAGCAAGATGCAGATGTACCGCAAACGGCTAAAAAAGCGGTGCCGCAAAGTGCAGACAAAGATGTGTCTCAAATGGCTGCTGCAGAAGCCGCTTCGGCTGTTGCCGCATTGGGTGGCGGTGCAGGTGCCAGAACAATTAACCTGCAGACCAATACACTTTCTTGTCCAGGTGGTTTGTGCACATCGTACGGTGTCTGGTCAACGGGCGTTTACACCGTGTGGTTTACCATGAAATTTAACTCAGGATTTTATTGGAGCAGAGGCGGTAAATGCGGTTACGGAATACTAATTGGCGATCAGAATACGGGCGGCGATCCAGGATGGGATGGCAATGGCGGCAGTGCCAGATTTATGTGGTATTGCCCAAATGGATCAAATTCTGCCAAAGGAAGTGGTGCTTACCTGCAGCCTTACGTTTATTATAAAGATCAGCCCGGACAATTTGGTAATGATTTTGGAAAAAAGTACTATATACAAGAAGGAGTGACGTATAATTGTCAGATATCCGTGAAGTTAAATACGGGTTCAAGTACTAACGGCTACGTTAAATATTATGTGAATGGTACGGAAATATTGAATCAAACAATTCGCTGGGTGACTAATGACGCTAAACGAAATGTTAATGCAGTCAGTCTTCACACGTTCCGTGGCGGCAGTCAGGAGTATTGGAAAGCTCCGGTAACAAGTTCTATTTATTATGCCAGCGCAGCCTGGGATGCTCAATAGTATCAATCGGCGTTAAAAAATCATAGAAGTTGCGTAAAGCGTACCATTAAAAAACACATTTCTATGCGTTGTTAAATCGTAATGCGGCAACTCAACTATAAAGAGCCTGTTAGCATAAATTCTAGCAGGTTTTTTTTTGTATATCTAAATTCAAGAAGTGAAAATTAACCAGTCTCATTTTATACAATATGTCGTTGGGCAGCGTTGAAAATAATATTGGCTTCAGATCATAATTGGGCAGTACATCAAAGATAAATAGCATAAAAAAAGTCTGCAGAATTATAAATCTGCAGACTTTTTTTATTACTGTATGGTACCTGTTTCTTAATTAGATTCCAGATACTCTTTTAGGGCTGCGATATCATCCTTCACCATTTTTTCAAAATAAGGGTTTAGAAGTTTAGCGGCACTTTCGCCGGCAATTCCTAATGGTGCATGATAGGAAATCGTGATATCTAATTCTGTAGCACTTCCTTTGTCTTTAAAAATTACTTTACCAGCATTTCGTATTGAAGATCCTTCCAGAGAGTTCCAGCTCAATAGTCTGTTTGTTCTATCTTTTACAATTCTGGCTTTCCAGCTGATTGATCCAATTCCTGCCGGACCTTTAGCAGTCCATTCTGAAACTGTTGAATCAATAGTGGTAATAGAATCCAAATGACTCATGAACTTTGGCAGATTTTCCAAATTGCGCCAAAATGCGTATACCTCGCTTACCGGCTTATTTATAACCGTACCGAATCTAATATTGATGTTGGATGATTTATCATTCAATAAATGACCGGCAGCATCGTACACAGGGCAATATCCTGAAATTCCCCTCAACAGCATTGCACCGCCTGTACCTGCCTTTGTAAAACTTTTGGTTTTACCCGATAATCCATTATATACCAGATAGGCACCACTGGTTACCATTAATATTCTTTCTAATGTTGATACATTTGTCTTTAAAGATTTAACTCTTTCCGTTAGTGCTGCAGTTCCCATAGCTCGTTGTTTTTAATTATATAAATTTAATTCGATGTAATTGCTCATCATTGTAAGTGATTAAAATTAAAGATCTTACTTTGGATTTATTTATATATTTTTTTGTTTTAATTACACAATTATTGTCGCTATGGTGCAGCATTTATTGTTTTCTGAACTTTTATAATTTCATTGTAAAAGCTCCGGAAACCAGAATTTCTTTGTCAAAAATTCTGTTTTCAAACTTTTTTAATTCAGGCAGAAAACTACAACTGCTATGATTTTTTACCCATTACCAGCAAAGCGGCACCTATGCCCACACCCGCAAATAATGCGAAGCTGAGGCTTTTTGCTGTTTTAGAGGGCACTTTCCCATAAACCCTTAATGGCTCTTTAGATTTTGTTAAAACATTTCCCGGATCGTCTTCCTTAGTCTGATTAAGTTTCATTTTCATTCGAACAGCTGCAGATGCGGTATTCATTACTAATTTTGGAAATAAGGTGTACGTATTTGTTATGGCTTCAGACCTTAAATCAGGAAATACATCTTTTTTAGGATGTTTTGCCAGTTTTACCATTGCAGCGGCAGTACCACGCGGATCAGAAGCAATAAACGGAATTTTCATGTCAAAACCAGAGTATTTTGCTGAATGCAGATTACCGGTAGAATTTTGTAATTGCGGATAGAGATTACAGATATGAATATTCTTTCGGTTGGATAATTCGCCCTGCAGACATTCCATCATACCTCTTATTCCATATTTGGTAGCAGAGTATACAGCGCTGTACGGTGCAGGCATAAATCCTCCAATAGATATATTATTGATTAAAATGCCTTCATTTTGTTTTTTAAAAATTTTGACAGCATTGTAAGCCCCATGCATGTATCCAAACAAATTGGTTTTAATGAGCTGATGGTGAATTTCCATTGGAATTTCTTCAAATTTTCCGCTGGCCATCACGCCGGCATTATTTACCCAAACATCAATTTTTCCGCTGATTTTTAGTGCTTCTTCAACAACTCTCTCGACATCTTCAGCAATAGACATATCTGCACTTACACCAACTGCGATCACATTTAACCCGCGGCAGTATTCCACTGCTTCATTAATTCCTTCCTGACCTCTGGCTGCTATAACGATATTACAGCCTTCCTGTGCGAAAGCTTCTGCCGCGGCACGGCCAACACCGCTGCTGGCACCGGTGATCACAACAGTTTTTCCTTTAAAACCATTGCTGCTTATTTTCGTATTATCCATAATCTTATCTTTAATATTAAATATATAAGTTACTACAAATAACGTTTACTGCGCTGCCATTTAAGAAAATTTTAATCTAACTGCATTAAATACAGCGGCTCAGCAAAATTGTGTTAACCAGAATAGCGGCATTATTATGAAAACTGGCCTATTAAAAAGAGAGGATGCCTAACTACCTTTGTGCTGTAGTTATTGATTAGTGCCTGTTATGAGTTTTGAATTTTTAACGGGTCTTACAGAATGTTTAATATTAATAATAAATTTGATCCATGTCAAAATTTCATCTCAATATTCAGGAATTGGTTCAGGGAGAATTGGTAATCAATAAAGTAAATATAGCATTTGTATTTCAGGTAAACTGCCCGGGTTGTTTTATATATGGTATTCCTATTATGAATGATCTCTACCGATCATTCAATGATAAAGTTGGCTTTATTGGAGTGGCTACAGCTTTTGAAGACTTTGAATACAATAACGAAGCCAACTTAAAACTATTATTAGCGGACGGTACATTAGTGGGAGAAACCAGGAAATATTACGATACCAATTATGGCATTTCTAACTATTTAGATATTCCTGACTTTCCAGTAGCTTTTGATCGTATTTTACCGTCTGACCAATTATTAAATTCAGAAAACATTGAATTAATTTGCAATGCCATTCCCAACTTTGTAGATTTTTCTGAAAAAGAAAAGGAAATTTTATCGATCAAAATAAAATCATACTACTCTCAGGTACCTGTATTAGCAGCAACCTTTACACTCAATCAACTGCAAGGTACGCCGTCCTTTATCATTTTTGATGAAAAATACAATATCTTAGGGCAGTATTTCGGTCACCAAAGTGAGGATGTTTTAAAAACGAAAATAAAACAGCTGCTGGACTGATTTTGCACCTTACTAGTAATGCTGCATAAATTTAAAAACGGTACTCATCTTCGTCACAACTAGTATACCGCTACATCCCAAACGTTTGCCATACGAGCCTTTCCGGCGGGACCTTCAATATCAAGTACGACCACATATTTACCTGCTTCTTTATATTGATGAACAGGACTCTCTTCGGTAGAACTCGTACCATCCCCAAAATCCCAATGGTATTTTGTTATTTTGCCTGTGCTTTCGTTTATAAACGCCACCTGTCTCTTACTCATGTCCGTTATTACAAACGACCATTTTGCATCAAATGATTTTTGGTATTTTTTTTCAAGCGGCTGTAATGTAAAAATCGTTCCGAGACTGGAGTTGCCATACATTTTGTGGTTTTGAGATAAATTCCAAAAACCTTTTTTCTTTTCGTCGTTTACATCATCATAATCTATGACAGCCCATGTAAGTCCGATTTTTTTATTATCATACAAGTTCGATTCTACGGCTCTTTGCGGCCCTTCAGTCCCTGCGTAATCAAATAGTGTAATCCAGAATTCTGCAATTAATTTCCCTGGCTCACCTGGCTTAAAGTTGTAGGAATACGCAATATTAGCATAAGGTAATTTTTTAATCCACGGCTGGCTGCCCCATGCAAGTGCCCAGTCTTTGCCAACAGCTGGTGTAAAAATGTGGTAATTTTGTGCATGTACCCCGTGATAATCAAAATAGCGCTGCTGCCAAGACAGGTTTTGGTTGGGATGCTGCTGGTCAATCAGCGGGCCGCCAGACAGATCGCCATCTACGACTATTTCAAAAATATCATTGTGAAGACCTGGCAGCGAAAAATCCCAGTAATCATCATAAGCTTCATATAAAAAATAAAGGCGGTTCAGGCCTTTTACCCAGGCTACTTTTACTTTTACATCTAAATTAGAGGGATCTGTTTTGGGGTAGTGTTTTGAATCGTCCCACAACTGATCGGTGCCTACCATATAGTCTGCCGGAAAAGTATCCCAATCGTCTGTGCTGCCATCGATTCTTGGAATCATATTGGCAGGAAACTGGTAGATTTTATATCCTCTGTCTTCTTGGGAAAATGCTTTTGTAGTTAAAAACAAAATGGGACTCAATAACAGAAGGGATTTGATTTTATGTAACATTTTGATTATTGGTTTTATAATTCTTAAGTACAGTTAATTTTTATGTAGTAATTCAGGTGCAGCAGAGCAGGCTTTTATTAATCTTTTGTAAACAATTTTAATACGTTTTTGTGGTTGATTTCTTTATTTCTAATTCTTTAAAAGGCTTGCTATTTTTGATGGAAAGGTCCGTTACATCTTTTAGTACAAGCATTCCGGATTTACGATTTTCAGGCACGGTTACATTGTGCATCTTTATACCTTTTACGTCTGTCAGCATTATGGCGGGACGGTCTTCTTTGCCTAGCAAATAAAGGTTGACGTTGCTGAGTTCTATGTTTTTAGTATGCCGGATAAAGAATCCGTAAACAGGTACTATACCAAATTTTTGCGGCTCGGGATATGCTTTTTCAAATTCAGGGACTTCCAGCTGTATGTTGGCATCCAAAGCGTCTAGTGCCCGATACCAAATGCTAATATTGCTGAGGCGAACATCCTCAATATCATGATCGGGAATCCCGCTTATAAGGACAGCAAAACGAGAATCGGCATTGTATACATTTATATTGCTGATATTTATACGCCGTAAAGCGCCTGCAGAGGTCCCGTCCGGTGCTCTCATGCGTCCGCCCAGACGCAGGAAAATAGGAGAATTTACAATATCCCGCATGGTTATGTTGGTAATGGTTACATCTTCAAGGTGGCCGCCATCAACGGTTTCGAGTGCGAGTCCGCGGCAATATTCAAATACACAATTGCTGATGGTAATGTTTTTAAAACCACCATTTGATTCTGTACCAAATTTAATTCTGCCAGTTGGCCCTTCCTTGTCTGGTACCAGATGGGCTTCATTACGCTGGTACGTACCATTGTAGAAAGTACCACGATCAAAACCGCTTACGCTGCAATTCGTTATAGTTACGTTTTCGGTTGGGCGTGCGTAACCCAGAGCAAATGAACTTTTGAGGCAGATGCCGTCATCCCAAGGAGAATTGACACTGCAATTGGATATACGGACATTTTTGCAGCAGTCAATATCTATTCCGTCCCGGTTGGTATCAATTTTAAGGTTATCAATAGTGAGATTGTCTACACCAGTAGCAAGTATGCCAAAATGACCGCCATATAATATGGTAAAATCTTTCAGAATTACATTTCGGCAGCGTTTTAGAGCGATGGCTTTATTACCAATGGGCGCTTTGTAAGGTCCTCCTCTTGATAGTCCTTTCCCATAAATTATTCCTGGTCCCAAAATAGAAATATCTTCCAGATCTTCGCCCCATATTAAGCTATTATGCCAATGACTGTGTCCGAAATCCTGAAAGGTATCATTGAGGGCAGGCTCAGGTGCATCATAACCCACCGTACCAGAAGGTGTGGCGGCCAGGATAGTGGCACCCTGATCTATATAAAGTGCGATATGGCTTTCTAAACGAATAGAATAACTGAGGTACGTACCGGCAGGAAAATGTACAGTGCCGCCACCTGCTTTTGCGGCGGCTAGTATCGTGTTGTTAATAGCGTTGGTGTCCAATGTAATGCCATCTCCTTTGGCTCCATAGGTTTTAACGTTGTAGACTGTTTCCGGAGCGGCGTGAATACTGAAGTGCAGGCCAAAAAACAGGTAAAAACTAAAAGCAATTTTAGACAGAAAAAGTGCAATAAGTCTGGATGGTTTTTTCATATCAGCAAGCTAAGAGTTTATCAAGAAATCGATATCCTGTACCATCCTGTTTTGTAAAAACCTGATTTTATTGTATTTATCTTGTTTTAATTGTTTAAGTGCTGATGGTTACCACTTTTTCAAATCTTCCATGATGACTTATAGAAACCTCCTTTTTATTTTGCAGGGCAGCATCTAAATAAGGAATACCATTTTTGTCTTTTACAATACCCTTTTTTTCAATTTCGATTACCTTTTTTAAGTCATCTAAAATGCTGACCGCTACAGTATGAATTTCATCTCCTGATACAATTGTTTTAGTATGGTACATATGACCTGAACAAATAACCCGGCCTGTTATACAATGATGGCTTTGCGATTCTATAAAACAAATTAATTTTTTAGGAATATATTCCCTTATTTTCTTTTTCCGATGGTAGACCTTATAAGCAGCTTCTTTCATGCTCCACAATATCCAAACCATAGATTCAGGATTTGTTGCGTTTGAAATAAGGAATGCTTCGTCAGGGGTAAATATTTTTTCTATAAAACCCCTGCGCTGCCAATTACTTTCCTTGCGTGACTGCATTATATCGATCACGTCGTTCCCAATCATTTTTGGGCTAATTTGGTTTCGATGATTTCTACAGCAGTCTTTACATCAAGCATACGCTCCATATCGGTATTGTCAATTACAACATCAAAAGCTTCTTCAATATCAAGTATAATGTCAACAAGATTAGCTGAATTGATATTCAAATCATTAATGAAATCAGTATTTTCGGTAAGATTGTCGTATGCTTCTGTATTTGTAGTGTAAGGCTTGATGATTAATTTTAATTTAGCGATTACTTCTTCTTTGTTCATAGGTTTATTTTTAAAATTTTTTTAAAATTATACAGGCATTTACATCACCAAAGCCAAAACTTGCTTTAGCAATTACAGCCGGCTTAAAATCAATTGTTTTTAAAGGTATTTTTGATGGATCAATCAATGCTGCAATTTCAGGATGGAGATCTTCAGCATTTTTATTTCCAAATATAAAGCCTTCATGAAGCTGTAATACCGCAGCGACACTTTCTATACTTCCCGCAGCGCTTAAGCAGTGTCCGGTCATGCTTTTTAACGAATTAATATACGGAAAATCATTTCCTTTTCGATCCAGTGCTTTTGTCCAGTTTTCAATTTCCAGACTGTCTTTTGTAGTTGCCGTAAGATGTCCGTTTATGGCATCAATTTCTTTTGAGGTAATGCCGGCATTTAGAATTGCATCTGTAATGCAGCGCTGTACGGCGGTACTGTTGGGTGCTGTCATGCTTCCGTTGCCGCGCTGTCCGCCAGAGTTTACATTACCTCCTAAAATTTCGGCGTAAATTGCTGCGCCTCGTTCTAAAGCACTTTCTAAATCTTCGATCACTAATGCTCCGGCGCCGCTTCCGGGTACAAAACCTGAAGCTGTGGCGCTCATGGGTCTTGAACCCGCTTCGGGATTGTCATTATATTTTGAACTGCAGACACGAAGTGCATCAAATCCTGCCCAAATATAAGGACCGCTGTCACCGGTACTTCCTGCCAATATACGTTTGGCCCGCCCTGATTGTATGCGATCGTATGCCATCAGTATCGCTTCTGTTCCAGTGGTACAGGCAGATGAATTTGTGGTAACCTGATTTCCGAGTCCCAATTTACCGCCCAGATAAGCGCTGATACCGCTATTCATCGTTTGTGCGACTACGGTACTGCCTAATCTTCGAACTTGTAATTCGTCTATTTTATAAATGCTTTCGCGGAATTTATCTATGCCAGATGTTCCGGATCCGAAAATTGTACCGCTGTCCCAATCGGGTTCGTCATTGGATTCTATTGATAACCCGGCATTTTTCCAGGCTTCTAATCCTGCAATAACACCATATAAAATACCAGTGCTGTTAAATCCCCGCAGTTCAAGTGCTGTGAAATATTCTGTTTTAAGTTCTTCCGATATTTGCGGCTGACCGGCAATCTGACAGGAAAATTGTAATTCCTGCAGTTGTGCATCGTGCCGAATTCCTGAGATTCCATTTTTTATGGCATGGCTGAACGCGGCAATTCCAACTCCGTTGGGAGCAGCGACACCAAGACCTGTTATTACAACGCGCTTTTTCATAACTTATTCGTAATCATGCCCGCCAAAATACCTTTACAGACTTCTTGTCCGGCTTCGTTTTTCATAATTACATCGCATTTCAGTTTTCCAAATCTGAAAAATGATTTTTGAGAAG
>Ga0247811_1000311_pt1 | contig 16031 bp, 16 predicted proteins | sample UWRJL134311R1_FD_189018 | JGI IMG/M metagenome (GOLD analysis project Ga0247811, IMG submission 189018) | Plant litter microbial communities from Arlington Agricultural Research Station in Wisconsin, United States - UWRJ-L134-311R-1 | ecosystem: Environmental > Terrestrial > Plant litter >...
TGTTTCATGGGAGTACCTTTTTAATTTAATTGATTGAATTTCAACACTTAAAGTTAACAAAAAAAATCATTCAATTTATTTTTTAAGATAATAAATCGGCTGATTATCAGTTGGATATGTTTTTTTTGAAAAATAAATGGGTTTTATGATTTGAAGGAATAATTGCTTTTTTGAAACCGTGGGCCGCGTGAGGGATAGAAGTGAGCTGCCGAAGCAGCACGGATAGCCCGGCAGAATTTAAGAAAGGCCCAATGAACGCAACGTTGAATGGGGCCTTTTTTAAATTGTGGCACGCCCAAATAAATCAAAGCCGGAACTTAATTTTAAACTTTAGGTATTTAATGAAATCCTGCCATTGAAATTGCTTATATTTGAGTATAAACCCCTTAGATATGAACCAATCACTGAAGCAGTACTTCGTTAAGTCTTTTATTATTTTGTCATTAATTCATTTGGCCTATTTTTTATACGGCTATTTTACTTTTGCCGGAATTAAAAATATCAATATTTACTCTGAATTTTACAGGTTTAAGTTTTATGATGATGTGTCGATTTCTCACTTTTTTGTAAGTGGTTTATTTTTGTTTTTCTTTTTGATTTTTTTGCTGAAGAATCATTCACGGCAGCGTTATTCAGTAGTGAAATTAATGCAGGTTGGTGCTTTTTTGCTGCTGCTTTCTTTTGTTACTTTCACCTTTTTTATCAGTTTCAGTTTTGGTCAAAATGCTAAATTGAGAACGGAATTGCCTGAAAAAAAATACAATGAAGACAAAGAACTGTTAAATGTTCTCTATCCGTTTTTGTATCCGTACACTTCGTACAGTTCTGAGAAATTGTTTAATTACGAGAATATTTTATATCCCAAACCTTATCCGGTGATTAAGGAAGAGAAAAATGAACAGGTTTATCACGATCAATTTACTACAGAAACAACCTATTATAGTATTGATACGTTGAAGGTTTTAACGGAAACCTATAATAAAGTCTCCGGCAAAGCCGATGCGATTCTTGATTTTGCTGGTTTGGACGAAAATATTTTGAAAGACAGAATCATCAAAAAAACCATTATAAAAGACAGCACGCAGCTCATTTTTAAAGGCGGAGAGGTAAATCCTGACTATGATACAGGCATTTGTATTTTTTTGGAGAATAAATTACTGTACCAGCCCATTCATGGCGAATCGATTGCAAAACAGCAATATGCGGCCGCAGTAAAAAGGTATAAGCTGCTTTATAAGTATAAAAAAGATTCGCTGCAAGACCAGTTTCATAAGCTTGATACAATATTAAAGAAATTGAATATCGAAACTCAAATTGTTCCCAAAGATGTCACGGCTGACGTTTTTCATTTCGTAAAAAATCAAGGCGAGCCTTTGAATGCCATTCGAAATAATTTTGACAGAAAAACTTTGAGGGAAAAATTCCAGACTTTAGAGCGTTATTTTTATGAGCCAAATTACCTTCATCCCAACGTTCTACCTATATTTTCTATTGTGGTAGCTGCGGTGTGGCTGTTTTTGTTTCTGATTTATGCCTTGTTTAATTATAGAAAGAACGCTACAGTTTAAACCCTGTTATAATCGGCTCTCCAGTGTACGATGGCTTTTTTGATGGCGTCGCCGGTTAAATTGTTTTTTAAGGCGTCTTCTACAAGGGGCAGCAATTCGTTATCTGGTGCAAATCGTAGTGCAAATAACTGATCGTCGGTGAGTTTATGTTCAAATTCTTCGAGTCTTTTTCCGGTTAGGCTAAAATAACGGTAACGAAGTTCCAGCCTAACGATGCGGTTTTGTAAAATAAGCGAATAATGCTGGCGAAGCATGAATGCCAGACAAAATAAAAACACAAAACCTACACTGATAAACGACCATATTAAGGTGTCTGGTGTCGTGTAGGCAAAGTAAATACTGGCAATTAAAAACGCAGTTAAAACCGGATAATAAATAAAATGATGCGCTGGATACCAGCGTATGTGGTTGTAATAAGTTTGAATTTTCATAATGATTTTAGTATTAGGGTTTTGACTAAAAAAAACAAAGCTACTCTATAATAAATAGAATAGCTTTCTTTTCAAAAATAAACTAACATAACCAATGTTCTCTTTATAATGTAAAACTTTTTACAGTTTTTCTTAGTCGGATTTATATTAAAAAAAAAGCCTCACTTATCATGGTTCACTTGCAATGGCTTTGATTTGTTATGGTAAAATTAGTTTCTCAGTGCGTTTTTTATGTTATATTTTAAACCAATATTGTTACATTATTTCAATATTGAACTTATAATTTTCTTATTGCCTGCCATTCTTCTAATTTATATTGGAATGATTTACCAGCGTTCGCCGGACTTGTAGACGGCATGATCATAAACTGATAGGGTTTTGTAAGAGGAACATATTTCCTGAAAAATGCTGCCGCTTTCTGGCCGTTAAACACAATTGTTTTTATTCCCGGGTGCTCCTCTAAGAACGTTTCAAAATCATTGGCGATTTCGTTTTTAATGGCGCTGTCTAAACTTCCTACGCGGTCGCAGAATTGCAGTACATCCCAAAGGGCAATATTGTTTTTGAGCAGCAATGCTTTTCTGGTTTCATAATCTAATGAAAAATCTTCATTGAAGATGAGGAACATGAATTTCCAGAAATTATTTTGGTTATGGCCATAATACTGGTTGAGCTCTAATGATTTTGTTCCGGGCATTGTACCCAAAATTAAGATTTGCGCATTTGCGGGAGCGATAGGGGCGAATGAAAAACTTTTCATTTTATTATATTTAAAGAATATGAATTTACTATTTTTTACTAGTAAAAGTATCCTGCGGAAGTAATTATAAAACAATTTGGAAAAATTATATAACATTTTTCATTGGGTTTCGATCGAACTTTGATGTACAATTTTAAATCCTGGCAAAATGAAAATAATTACTATAAATACAGAGAAAATTCAGAATATTTTTGAAGAATTGAATATGAACTTCGGTGGTAAGGTGAGTTTTGATTTAGACGAATTTACGCTGGAAGTAAACAATAGTTTTGCAAAAGGATCTATAATTGGATCTTCATTTAATGATAATATTTCATACGTTCAGTTTGATATGTCTTTTTCGACAGATGTGCGAATGGATGTGATAAATGTAAAATCGTCACCAGTCTATTTTGCGTACTGTTCTAAAGGAAATTTATCGCACAGTTTTGGCCTTTTAGGCGAAGAAAGAAAGTTTAAAACATTTCAGACTGCTATTATAACATCAAAACAAAATCAGGATAATGTTTTGTTTTTTGAAAAAGATAAAAAAACAAAATTTACTTTGATTATCGTTGGCACTCCAAAAGCGGGCGAGAATAAAAACTCTTTAAACCATCAGGTAAAAGAAACTTTTTTTGAAAATAACATCAACGACGATTTCTTTTACATAGGTTCTTATAATCTTAAAATCAGCGAAAAAATTGAGCAGTTAAACGCAGTGACGCAAACCGGAGTGGTGAGAAACCTGCTGAAAGAAGGTATTTTAAGAATTATTCTGGCAATGGAAATTCAACAGCATTCAGATGATGTAAATGCATTTGCAAAAGACACCAGCTGTTTGACGCTGCGCGAAATGGAGCAGGTAAAAGAGCTTTCAGAATTTATAAAAGCAAATCCTGAAGAGCCATTTACAATTAAATCATTAAGTAAAAAATCAGGCTTATCGCCAAATAAACTGCAAGAAGGTTTCAAGATGATTCATAACAGAACCGTAAACGATTACATCACACACATGCGCGTTATGAAAGCAGAAGTTTTAATCAGAACATCTGATTTAAATATTTCTGAAATTGTGTACTGCATTGGTTTTACGAGCAGAAGTTATTTCTCGAAAATCTTCAAGCAAAAATTCAACTGCAGTCCAAAAGAATATAAATTCAATTTGAATCCGTTAGCCATTACAGCGTAATAAGGTTCAAGGTACAGAGCAGCATAGGAACAAAGGTTTCTTTTCCGGACGCACAATAGTGCGTCTTTTTTTATGCCTCTATAAATGTTATTATAGTAGGACAACAAAAGTTCAGAGGCTCAAAGGCAAGATTGCTGAGCAGACCTTTGAACCTTTGAGCCTCTGAAACTTGTACAAAAAAAAAGTTTTTTTACCTTCCAAACCTGTAATATTCCAAATCCTGATTTTTTGTGTTATTGATGGAATCTAAAATAGAATTCATTCCAATAACGCTGAAAGTGATTCCGTTACCTCCAAATCCAAGCACATAATGTTCGTTTTTCTTTGGGTCTGGTTTGCCAAAATACGGAAGCCCGTCTTGTGTTTCGCCAAAAGTTCCGGCCCAGGAATAATCTAATTTAAACGGTACCGAAGGAAATTTTCTTTGAAATTGCTTTAAAAGATAAAGTTCTTTTTTAGGCAGCAGTTTATCACGTTTTTTAGGATCTTTAAATTCTTCGTCGCCTCCGCCGGCAATAATTCGGTTGTCATCAGTGGCTCTAAAATATAAATACGGTGAATTTGTATCCCAGAAAATGGCATTTTTAAAAGCGGCCGGCACTTCTTCTAAACTTTCAGAAGCGATAACGTATGTGCTTTTTAAATCGACCACTTTTTCCATCAGCGTTTCGGTGCTTTCGTAACCGCTGCAATGAATGACGTGATCTGCAGTTATAGTGTATTTGTTATCTGCAAGCGCAATATTTTTGCCTTTGTGATTTTGATGAATAGATGTTATATTGGTGCGGTCATATATCTTCATTCCGTTTTCCTGGCAATAATGAAGCAGGTCATTTGCTAATCGGTACGGATCCATAACGGCAGCCGTTTTCGATTCAATTGCGGCAAGCGCATTCAAGCCCATTTTTTTTAATTCGTATTTGCTCAGCCAGGTGACATCAAAACCGTTTTGTTTTCTCGACTTGTATTCGGCTTTCAAAAACGGAATGTCCTTTTTTAAAGAAGAAAAATAAATGCTTTTTTTGAATTCAAAGTGACAATCACTTTTGATGGTATCGATAATCGTACGAAGATCAAAAATGGCTTTTTTTCCATTTTTATAACTGTCTACAGCGCATTCTAAACCTCTTAATTTTATTAATTCATGCAGTGATACATCAATTTCGTACTGAAGCAGGGCGGTACTGGCGGCCGTGCTTCCGTTTGCGATATCGCGGCGGTCTGCTAAGACAACTTTTTTTCCTTCAGTAATTAATTTATATGCTATTAAAGCCCCAGTAATACCGCCGCCAATTATTAAAATCGGCGTGTCTATATCTGTGCTTATAGACGGATAACTGTATCTCATAGCGCTTTTTAAAGGCCAGAAAGTTTCTGTTGAGCGTAGTTTCATTTTTTTGTAATGTTTCGCGTGCGTAATTTGGTTTTATTATTGTCTTTACGTTCGTGCTGCTGATGGGCTTCGGCAATTGAATGTGAGGTTCTGATACTTTCCTCTTTTTTAGATAATTCGCTCAGTCTGTGATAGTATTTCTGAACAATAATCATTTCTTCCTCCGTCATACTTTCAATATCAACCAGACTGTTGCTTGAATATTCATTGGATGCCACGAGTTCGTTCAATTTTAACTGAATGGCAAGTGAATCTTTATTCTGCGCTTTCTGAATCAGGAAAACCATCAAAAAAGTAATAATCGTGGTTCCGGTATTAATCACCAATTGCCAGGTTTCCGAATAATCGAAAATAGGTCCTGCAATTGCCCAGACTACCACAATTAAAAAAGCACTGATAAAAGCCGTAGTGCTTCCCGCTGCTTTTGAAACACGCGATGCAAATTTTTCAAAAGTGCTGTTGCCGCTTTGTTTTTTCTTTTTCATTTGAATCTAACTTTTTCGTTTGCTCACTTTTTCTTCGCGAATGACTTTATTGTTTTTTTCGTCGTAAATAGCATCGTATATTTTCTGGCCTGTTTTACTGAAAATTTTAATTTTCGGATCCTGATGCGTTCCGGTTATTACAATTGGAAAACCAATAATACCAAACGGCGGTAAACCTAATCGCATTCTTAAATCCAGAAGTCCGTCAAAACTGGTAGTTCCTTTGATAGTGGGCCTGAAACTCGCTACACTAAACGTAAATTCCTGAATGTGAATTAAATTATTATCGATTGACGATTTAATTTCTATTCCTTTTAAATCAGGGTTGTCCAGTCCTTTTTGTCCTGTTTTAGAACTTATTCCGTCAAATAATTTCAAACCTTTAACTTGTACATCTCTTAAATTAAGCGTTCCGCCGCCTTCCAGAGATTCATAAATAGGTCCCATATTACCGTTTAAATCTCCTTTTATTTTATAATCTACAGAAATAATTCCCTGCGCTTTTTCTGCCGCTGTTACCATTTCATGAAACATAGGGATTTCTTTGTAGGCTCTTTGCACGCTAAAATCTTTTGCAGTAAAATGAGCATCAAATCGAGCCGTTGTAGGCGATTCATCTTTGTACGAAGCGTCAACCCCAACAATACAATCGATGATATTAAAAGTGGCTTTTTCTAAATTAAATGTGCCTTTATTTACACCAAATTTCCCTGAAAGCTTATTCAAAATAAGTCCGTTGTATTCTACTTTTGCCGCATTTGCATTTAGCGCAACGTCAAGGTTTTTAGGCACTAAAACCACACCGCTCATTTTTGGGTGATCTTCCTTGGCATAATCAACTTCAATATTTCGGTCTTTGTTTTCGCCTTTTTCAAGTGCCATAAATTCGTCAACATTAATTAGTTTTGAATTCAGGTTGAAGTTCCCGCTCAAGGTTCCGTGCGATTCGAGGAAATAATTAATAGTATTTAGCAGATATCCGTTAATGTCAAAATCAGATTTTCCGTAAGAAGCATTGAATTTTTCAAACCACATTTTTTCATTCTGAAAACGGAAATTTCCCTGCTTGATATAAAATGCTTTCGGAAAAAGCTCTGAGGTAGCCTTGATATTTTTTAATATAATGGTGCCTCGATTATTGAGTTTATCATACTGGCCGTTTGTGGCATAACTTTGTTTTCCTTTCAGCGAAAGATCTGCTTTTGCATAACCCGTTATATCAACTCCTTTTTGAGAAAAAACCTGATAAATACGGCCCACATTCAGCTCGCCTTTTATTTTTGCATTGTACGCCAGATCACTAAAGTCAGAAAGCGTGGCGTTTACATACACCGGATTTCCTTCAAACTCGAACGAAGCGGGCGCAACGGCAACAATTAAATCCTGAAAAGTTCCGGCTTTGTTCAGCACATTGGCAATAAACGTAATATTGGTAATTGGGTTGGGGTAGGAGTCTGTTTTGAGCCAGCCGTTTCGTAATGAAATACCTCCGATAGTTTTAGGAAATAATTTTTTTGAAGTGCTGAAGATCCCTCTCGCCTGAATGTCGGTTTTAAGGATTCCTTTCAATTCCATTGTGTTTAAGCCAATCGCGGCATCAACCGTTGCTAAATCCAGCGCCCCTTTTACACTGGCATTTATTTTCATTTCGCTCAAACCTTTGCTGTGCAGATAGGCATTGAAATAATCTTTTTCGCCCACTTTAAAACGTAATGTTCTTAAGTTTACCAGTAACTGTTCCTGATCAAGCGAAGGCATTATCGCATTCAAATCCATCTGGAAATCGGTTAAAGGTACCGGAGCATTCTGATAATCGATAGCGCCATCATTGATTTTTAAGTTAAAAGCCAAATCTGGTTTTTGTTTTTTGGAGACATTATAATTTCCTTTAAAAGTAAATAGCAAATCACTTTTTCCGGAAATTTCTGTTTCATCCAGCCAGGTTAAATATTCCGGAGGCATTACTGAAAATAAATCTTTTACGGTGGTATTTTCAGAAGCAGCTTTGATATTGATTTTATATCCGTCTCTTAAAATGGTAAATAATCCGGTAAATTTTAGGGGTAACTTATTTATTTTAAGTTCATTTTTTTGCAGAATAAATGAAAGCGCATGTGTATTGATTCTGGTAATTAAATCAGCGCGCAGCTCTTTATTTCTCAAATAAGCTGTTCGGTTGTAATAAAAATCGACATTGTCAATTTTTGCATCGGTATTCAAATCAAAAATATCCTCGCTCAAATTTCCTTTTCCAACATAATTGAAGCCCTTTGCATCAACCAGAATTTTAGCCGATCTGTCGTTGTATTTTACATGGCAGTCTTCTAAATCTATTCGCTCAAGGCGGATGGCAGTTCCTTCGTCTGGCTTTTCATTTGGCTTGAGTTTTTTCTCTTCAGGAGCAATATAAATATTGTAGTTGGCCTGACCTTTCTGGTTGACCATAATATTGATGAGTGCTTTAGAAACATATAATTTATTGATTTTAACTTCATTGTCAAAAATCAATCTTTTTAGGTTGATACCAAAGGCAACTTGTTCTGCTTTAAGCAGTGTATCATTGCTAAACGGCGCAGATCCCGTCATAGACAAATCGTCGAGCGAAACTGTCAGCGATGGGAAATGCGTAAAAAATGAAAGTCTCGATTTTTTGAAATCGAGTTTGGTGTCTAAACGTTCGTTGGCTATCTTTTTTACTTCAGACGCAACGGTTCCGGGAAAAAGCAGCGGAATCAAAAATAGTAATAGCAAGATACTTGCTATTACTATTCCTGTTACTTTTAGTATTTTAAGGCTTATATTTTTATATGTGGCTTTCATGATATTGAATTCATTAGATTAAGATTTTGCTTTTCTCGCTTCTTCTTCCTTCTGTTTCTCTAGTTTTTCCTTTTCTTCTTTGGCCTTTTCTTCTTTTTCTTTCAGTTCTTTGGCTTTAGCCTTTTCTTCTTTTTCGGCTTTTTCAGCTTTTTCTTTATTGGCTTTTTCTATTTTTTCAGCTTCGTCTTCTTTTTTCTCTTTTGCTTCTTCTTTGGCCTTTTCTTTCTCTTTTTCTTTTTTCTTGAAGTAGCCTTTAAATAAGAAATTGCTTTTTGCAGCTTCCATATTTTCACTGAAACCTTTTGTACCTGATTCTAAGTTAGAAAGCGTGTTAGAAACGCTGCTTGCCATTTTATCATCACGAACCAATCTTGCCAAAGCACCGTTTCCGTTGTTCATGCTATGACTGAAAATCGCTAGCTCTTCAGATATTACGCCAACGTTATCCATACTCTTTTTAACGCTTTTCATGATATCGTTCATCTCGATTCCTTTTAGGGAGGCCAATTTGCCGCCATTTTCAATCGGTTTCTGTGATTTAACTCCGGGAGATATGGTCAGTACTTTATCGCCCATTAAACCATCAGAGCCAATACTGGTACGGGCATCTGTTTTTATAAATTCACGCACTTCATCTTTAATAACCATTGAAACGACAACAGATGAATCGTTGATTAACCTGATTTCTTCGACCGTTCCGATGTTTATTCCTGAAAAACGTACATTATTACCAACTTCTAAACCGCTCACGGTTCTAAACTCTGATGAGATATTGAAGGTTGATCCAAACAGGTTTTTTTGTTTACCAATAAAGTAAATTGCCATTATAAACAGCAGCAGGCCTATTGTTACAAACATTCCTAATTTCCAAGTATATCCAGATTGCTTATCCATGATTTCTAAATTATTTATTTTTGGTTATTCAAAAAATGAGCGAACCCATTCGTCTTCATCTTTTTCTAGTTCTTCGTACGTTCCTTCTGCGTGAATTACGCCGTCTTTTAAAACCATGATTCTGTCGGCTGTCATCTTTGCGCAGGCCATATCATGTGTAATAATGATCGATGTCGTTTTTCGCTTGTGTTTGATATCCAGAATCAATTCACTGATTTCTCTGGATGTTATCGTGTCTAAACCAGTTGTTGGTTCATCGTATAGAATAATTTCAGGTTTCAGTATTAAAGTTCTGGCTAAGCCAATTCTCTTCTGCATACCGCCAGATAATTCTGAAGGCATTTTGTCGATTGCATCTGCTAAACCTACGCTTTCCAGCGCTTCGATAACGGCACTTTCCACTTCTTCAGGACTTAATTCTTTTTTATGCTTTCTTAAGGTGAAGGCAAGATTTTCACGTACAGACATGGAATCGTATAATGCGCCGCTTTGAAACAAAAATCCAATGCGGACTCTGATTTCATTAAGTTCGTTTTTGGTCAGATTCAGTACATTTTCATCAAACACTTTTATTTCTCCTTTATCCGGAGTGATAAGGCCCACGATACATTTGATCGTAACGGATTTTCCGGATCCTGAACGTCCTAAAATCACAAGATCTTCGCCTTGGTTGACTTTTAGGTTTACACCTTGTAAAATCTTGTTGTCTTTGCCAAAAGTTTTATGCAGATCGATAATCTCGATAATTGGTTTTCGAGTTTTCTCTTTCTTTTCAACTGCTGTATTTTTTTCTTCTTTGATCATCTTAAAAAAATAAATCGGTTATCTGAACTGCGACCATATCTATAATAAAAATGGTTAATGAAGCCGTAACTACAGCAGAATTAGCTGCTTTACCAACACTTTCAGTACCATTAGAAGCATTAAATCCTTTGTAACATCCAATCATTCCGATAAAAAAACCAAAGAAAAAAGTTTTGATCGTAGCCGGAATAACATCCAGGAATTCTAATGATTGAAATATTTGGGTTAGATATCGGTAAAAATTGACGTCTCCGTGAATATTAATTCCAATATAACCGCCTAAAATTCCGATTGCATCTGCAAAAAATACCAAAATCGGAACCATTAAAGTCGTGGCTAAAATTCTCGTTACCACTAAATAATTGTAAGGGTTAATGGCTGCCACTTCCATGGCATCAATTTGTTCTGTTACTTTCATCGAACCTAATTCGGCACCAATTCCTGATGAAATTTTTCCGGCGCAGATCAATGCTGTAATCACCGGAGCAATTTCACGAATCAGCGAAAGCGCCACCATTCCCGGAAGCCAGGATTCAGCCCCAAATTTCACTAAAGTGGGTCTTGACTGCAGCGTAAGTACCAAACCCATGATAAAACCGGTTATCGCCACTAATGGCAGCGATTTATAACCTATAATGTAACATTGTTTTACAAACTCCTTACTTTCATAAGGCGGAATAAAAACCTCCTTAAAAAATTGTTTTGCAAACAAAGCTGCATTTCCTATCTCGGTGAATGTATTTTTTAAAGTGAGAATCAAAATACTATGTTTTAGGTTATTAAATAAAAACTAAATAGTTGTAAATTAACTCATTACATAAGCTGCTTACCCCTCTTTTACAAGTATGAAAGTTACTTTAGAAGTAAGCAAATTTTCTTACACAACTTTTTTGGAAGTTTATATAATTAACATTTCAACACAATAATTGAGAATAATCGTCGTTTCGTGCATTTATATTAACAAAAAATCCCTCTTACAAAGAGGGATTTTCTGGGTTTAAAAGGCATTTGGCCAGCTAAAAAACCATGCTATTTAAGAGTTAATCGCAATTCCGGTTTTTTGTTTCATTAACGGTATTACTTTAATTTCAGCTAATTTTAGATTTTCCATCAATAGTCGTGCGCTCAAATAACAAACTGTAGATTCTGCGCCTTGATTTAGGTTAACGTTTTCTTTTTCAAGTCCGTCGTAACCGCCGCCGCTTACAGGATTGTACATAATTTGATTCAAATGATTTTTTCCGAGGAACCAATTAAAGGCAATTTTCATTTTGTTTTTATATTCCGGCGTGCCGAAGGCGTTATAAAATGAATTTAATGTCTGAATCATATACGTAACATCAATAGGCTGTTCTCCATATGCATTTGGCTCTTTGTCATCTCTGTGAAGCCATCCATTATTTGAAATTACTTTGAAGTTTTTATCGATAAACATTTTAGACATTAAGAAATCAAGAGAATCTAATGCCACTTTTTTATAAATAGGCTTATTCGTTACCAGGAACGCATAAAGCATCGATTCTGGCAAAATACCATTTCCGTATGTCATAGAGTTTTCAAACCATTTCCAGTCGCTTGTAGCGTGGATCTCGTAGTTAGAAAGTAATTTTGCATTCAGTTTATTGATAATTGCGGCAACGTATAAATTTGGAACCGCTGTATGATATAAGTACAAACCTTTTGTAGCAAACCCTATTGAACGAGGCGATTGAATTGTCTCAGCCCATTTTAGAGAATTTAGCAAACATTTTGACGCTTTTTTTACAATCGTATCAGGTAGAAGATTACCAATAGAAACTACAGTTCCTAATGCCCAGATTCCTCTTGCATTTGAATCTTCCAGATTTACTTCGGCATTTTGCTCAATATGTTCGCGGTTTTCCTGATCTACGTAATTTATAAAATTACCTTTTGGCTGCTGGCATCTTTCGATAAAATCAAGATAGATTAAAATGTACGGAAGATCTTCTTTGTCTTTAGTCAGTTTATAATGCATACACATAGCGATAAGCGCACGCGCATTATCATCAAGTGTATATCCTGAATCTAAATCAGGAACAGAAATTTTAGCGAATTGAATAATTCCTAAATCTGTAGTCATTTTTTTGATATGCGCCAATTGAATTGACGGATAACTGAATTTGATTTCAGACGGATTTTCGATAAGATTTTTATAAGTATCCATGTGTGTAATGGCTACGTTTTCCCAAGAAGATGCTCTTGTTTTAGTAAAAGCCTGAATTGCCATTTGGGTTCTTAGTTCTTCGTCTGCAAGCAGTTTTATTGTTGCTTCTGAAAATTGATCGATGTTTCCGATATCAACCAAAACACCTGAATCCGGCGTCAGCACTTCTAAAGTATGAGGAATTTTTGATGCCACAATTGGGCAGGCACAGCTCATTGCATAAGAGAAAGTACCGCTTACTGCCTGATTTGGATCTTTAGAAGTAAACAAATATACATCTGTCGCTTTTAAGTAATCTAAAAGTTCATTGGTATCTAAATATTGATTGATAAAACGAACGTTATTTTGTAAATTTAATTCTTCAACGATAGCTTCCAGTTTATCACGGTAAGCATCAACACCGTCGATGATTAAATTTGGATGTGTTTTTCCGATAATTAAATAAAGCACATTTGGCTCTTTTTCAATAATTTTTGGTAACGCCTGTAAGCCTGTTTCGATGTTTTTTCCTTCTCCTAAAAGTCCAAAAGTCGAAAGTACTTTTCTGTCCTGAATGCCAAATTTTACCTTTGCTTGTTCTGGTGCTTCATAAACTACAATATGAGTTCCGTGCGGTACGCAGGTAATGATGTCTTCTGCAATGCCATAATCTCTAATCAAAATTTCTTTTGATTTATTTGTCATCACAAAAACAGAATTACTGTAAGACAGCAGTAATTTTACAAATGTTTTTAATTCTTGATTTGGGTTCTGGATTACACTGTGAAAAGTATACGTCAGCGGTTTTTTAACTGCATTTAGAAAGTCTAATAAATAATCGCCATAATTACCTCCAAATAATCCAAACTCATGCTGAATATGAATTAGTTTAACAGATTTGTCTTTATTGATCTGCTCGGCCACTTTGGTATACTCTGCTTTATCTTTTGTGTTTAACGTATAAGCCTGTGTTGGGTTTGCTTTTGGTTTATCGACCAATTCGCAAATTTCACAGCTTACAGATTTACCAAAAACGTCTGTGATCCCCTTTATTGTGTCCTGCGTATAAGTTGCTATACCACATTGAGTTGGTGGAAATGTAGATAGAAATATGATTTTTGATTTATTAGATAGTGCTTTCATAGGGATTCTCTTTTAATTCAGTTAATAAGTCGTTTAGGTTCATTGAGGCTGCTGCAATTGTAACGGCAGCACCTTCTTTTCTAGTAAAGGATCGTCTGGCTAAAATGGCTTGGTTTCCTGTTGAAATTAATACCATGTTCTACAGCTATCTCCTTATGTTTAATTTTTATAGGATAAAATTACTTTTAAGGTGAAGCGAGAATTAATCCAATCCATTAAAAAATTAACTCTAAAGCATTTACATGGGAATTCTATAAAGTTACAATTAAAATTATAAAACTTCTCCCAATATTTTGATTTATAGTTGATTGCGATAATAAAAAAATGTTTTGAGTTAAAGGATTTTCATTCTATTGAAGAACTTTGAGAGAGCAAACAATAAATGGCTTTAATAGGCCGCATTTACTAATTTAAATATAAATGTTATGTTACGATGGACAGTTATTTTTATAATTCTTGCTATAATTGCCGGAATTTTTGGTTTTGGAGGAATTGCCGCCGGAGCCGCTAGTATTGCAAAAGTTTTATTCTTTATATTTTTAGTTTTATTCATTATCTCATTGATAAGCGGAAGAACAAAAGTTTAGCAATAAGTGTAAACCCTATAAAAAAAGCGAAACCAATTATAATACTGGTTTCGCTTTTTTTTTGGTTTTAGGTTTCAGGATTTAGGTTCACGGTGTGTCTAAACCTTTGTCAAAGTTTTGAACTTTGACAAGTCTTAAAGTCAAGTTATATACGTTCAGATGCATAATACTTTCGTGTCAGCAACGCTATCGGAAGCCCGATACAAAACATCAAAATAAGGATCGACAAGATCAAGGGGAAATCGAAATGTTTTTCAGGCAGCAGCGGAAATGCAATCGGCAGTACAATAAAACTCATGACGAGCCAGACAAAAATGCCGTATAAAATTCCTGAAATTATTGTATTCTTTTTTAAAAATGGGAGGTAAGGATAAACGATAAAATAGAAAAGCGCAAATGCTAAGGCAATAAAATAATGCAGCAATAAACCGTACAAAGCCATTTGCGAACCGCCCGTATAAGCTCCTTTTTTAAAAACACCACTTGCAATAGACTGCAGGATTTTTACCGCAGTTGTTTTTTGAAGAATTACGGCATAAATTAAAATGGCCGCAAGAATATCTAAAGTTCCCGCAATGAGCCCCGAAGTCAAAATAGTATTGCTTTTAGATTTCATCTTTAATTTCGTAGTGCTTTATAAATATTGGTTAGCTGGTAAATATGCCTTTTGGTATGAATTACAGCAAAGCTAACAAGTTCATAAATAGTCAGATTGCCAAAACCAGGCATTTCAAAATCCATACAAGTCAGGCCTAAATCGTAATTATCTGCGATATATACGAGTTCTTTTTCTATTTTTTGAACAGAAGAAAGCAGCATTTGCTTATCGTAATCTTTTAATTCCGGATAAATAAATTCAGGCGAATTCATTTTGGTGCTAAAGTCTAAAAAGATTTGTTTCAGTGCCGGAACTTTTTCTTCTGGATTTGAAGCTAATTTTTTAGTGTTATTGTCGCAGACTTGTTTTAAACCTGAAGTCGATTTAATAATGTGCCGGGCTACTTGTCCCGAAGTCCAGCTTCCTTCATACGGAATGGCGTTAATCTCACCTTGCGTAAAAAGAGAAAGTGTTTGATACAACTGCCCAAATGTACTTGTGATTTCTATTTTAAGTTCCTCTTTCATTATTATCAAATTTAATTAATCCTTGCTTCATTACGATTTGCTCACAGAAGTAATCCACCAGACATTGCCAAACGGATCTGTTACGCCGCAAGTTCGGCCGTAATCCTGATCGCTTAGTTCCATCAAAGAGCTGGCACCATTTTCTAATGCTTTTTTATACGTTTCATCGGCATTGTGAACATAGACAAATAAGTTTGCCGTTTGTTTTGCCCAGTCTGTAATTTCATCCGTAATCATAATGGTACTTCCGTTTAAGGTAATTTCGGCATGCATTATGGTTCCGTCTTCCCGAAGTGCTTTTGTATTGGTTTCTGTAGCTCCAAATACGGTTTTTGTAAAATCGATGAATTTTGATGCGCCTTGCAAAATCAAATAAGGCATTATTGTTTGATGTTCTGCGGGTATATTCATTTTTTGATTATTTTTTAAAAATTAGGATTTTAAAAGTACAAATTTTTATTTTACTATTTTGTAAATCAGTAAATTATGTCTTACAAAAGTTCTTCGCAGTGATAACCGTACGAATTTAGAATTTCGATGATTTTATGTTTTGAAATAGCGGCCGCGTGAATTCGTAAAATTTTGTCGCAATCTTCAAGATCGAAGTTGATGATACTATTTGGAAAATGTTCAAGTAGTTTTCCCACAATCAAAATAGACTGCGGGATTTCATGGACATCTGTTTT
>Ga0247811_1000312_pt1 | contig 15951 bp, 12 predicted proteins | sample UWRJL134311R1_FD_189018 | JGI IMG/M metagenome (GOLD analysis project Ga0247811, IMG submission 189018) | Plant litter microbial communities from Arlington Agricultural Research Station in Wisconsin, United States - UWRJ-L134-311R-1 | ecosystem: Environmental > Terrestrial > Plant litter >...
GCTGTACGCCGAGACCCCGCCCGCGATCGTCGAGCCACAGCCGGCCTACACTCCCCCGCCGCCCGTGTCGGTGGCGCCGGGCGACTTCACCATTCCTGCCACCTGGTGCACGAACGACCAGCTCTCGCTGCTCGCCGGCGGAGGCGACGCCGCCACCGGCCACCGTCAGTTCTCGTTCACGGCGACGAACATCTCCGACGCCGCCTGTGTTCTCGACGGGTATCCCGACTTCGCGTTCGGCAACGACGAGTCGGGCGACCTCGGGGTGAACGTGTTCCACGGCGGATCGTTTATGACCGAAGACGCGGGCGCCGCGCCGATCACGCTCGAGCCGGGCGCGCGGGCGCTCACCCAGCTCGGCTGGAACGCCAACGCGACAGCGGGCGTCTTCGCGACCGACACGATCTGGGCGGCGCCGTACGCGGGGGCCGAACGCCTGCCGTTCCCGGAAGAGCTCGACATCACGGCCGGATCGACGGTGGCGGCTACGGCGTGGGGGTTGGTTGAGTAGGTCGCCCAGCGACCGTATCGAAACCTGACGTCGCGGGGTCTCGATACAGGCGCCAGAGCGCATTACTCGACCGGCTCTTGAGCCAGCAGTACGTTGACCTGGCCGCCGTTCCAGCGCACAGTGATGGTGTCGCTCGACACGGTGAGCCCGCGGTCGGAGAAGTCTTGCGGAAGCGCACAGCTGCCGCTCGTGTAGTCGGTCTCGCTGACCGTGACCTCGAGGCAGAGCTGCCCGTCGACACGCTTGGCGACCCAGGCGCGCGCGATCGAACTGGCGTGCACGAGCCGCACGCTGCCGCGGTCGAACTCGGGCAGCAGGGTGCCGACGTCGACGAGGTCTTCGTCGGTCTGCGGCTTCTCGAACCAGACGGCGGCGGCCTGCAGGTCGCCGCCGGTCGAGGTCATTCCGGCCAGGGTGCCGTCGCTCGAACCGGTCTGGTCGGGTGCGTCGCCGAGAAAGTAGTTGACGTTGGTCGACGCGCCGTTGTCGGTGACGCTGGTGCTGCTCGGCAGCGCGCTCGGATTCGAGACCACGGCGGGCGGGTGCGCGAACGCGATGCCGGTGGCGATCAGCGCTCCGACCACCAGGCCGACGGCCGCGGGCGCGATCCAGCGACGCCAGCGTCGGGGTTCGGGTTCGATCGGCGCTTCGACGAGCTCTGCGACCGGCTCTTCGACGGGCTCGGCGACAGGCAGCGCGGCCTGCCGTGCGAGCTCGCGTTCGGCGTCGATCTCGGCGTCGATGCGGGCCAGCTCGACCAGCGCGGCCTCGGCCGCACGCTCTTCGGCCTCGGTCGAGGTGCGTCCGAACGCCAGGCGGCGCAGCCGGTCGACCTCATCGCCGCGCGCGGCGTCGGGCGCAGCATCCGTTTCGCTCATATCCGCACCCTATTCGTCGCGAGGTTTCGTTACGAGGGTGTTCGGCGCGGGCGGCGGTTGGGTTTGGAGGGTTCGATACCGCCTCCGCCAGCTCGGTCGGCGCGCTGGGTCAGCGCAGTCCCGTCGGGTAGTTCGGGCAGGCCAGTTCGACGGCGGCCATTTCGGCGTCGAGGATGTTCGACGCTCCCGGATTCCAGTTCTGGCGGGGCCAGTTGGCGACGAACTCTTCTTTGGTCGGCGCATTGACGGGCGGCGCGAGTTCGTAGCCGAGTTGTTCTAGGCATGGCGCCTTGAACTGCACGAAGTAGTCGTAGACGTAGGCGAGCTGCTGCGGCGTCAATGGCGGTTGCGAGCGCGGCGGATACTCGACTTCGCAGAGGTAGCTGGCGACCCGCACGACCGCGGTGCCGCCGTCGGCGCTGAAGCCGCGATTGCCAGCCGTCACGGTCACCGAGATGCCGCGGGCTTCGAGACAGGCCACCTGCGCCTCGACGTATTCACTGTCTTCGACCTGCCGGACCAGGGTGTATTCGGGCCGCGGCTCGTCGGGGAACGATCGCGCCACGCTGTCCCACGCCACGTCGGCGTCGGCGAGCAGCGCCGCCTGCGCCTGCTCGGGCGTGTACGTATCTCCCGCCGGAACCGGCCCGAGCTTCGAAATGACCGCGTCCATGTAGTCGGGATCGGGCGCGGGGTAGCTGTCTTCGGGCGCCGGCGCGGATGCCACGGGCCGCGGGGTCTGCGTCGGTTCGGTCGCTGCGGTCGCGCAGCCGGTCAGCAGCAGAACGCCGCACAGCACGAGCACACGGAACTTCATCGACCCACCCTCTACGAGTTTTGGTCAGCTTAGCGCGCTCCAAGCCGGTGGGCCCGGTCCCTGAGCTTGTCGAAGGGCGTGCCTCGCCGGGCTACCTTCGACAGGCTCGCTTCGACAGGCTCAGGGACCGCGGACTAGGCGGTCGGCGCCGCCTCGGCCAGCTCGGCGCCGAAGATCGCCACCAGCAGGGTGTTGGTCCAGGCGATGAGGTCGGCGTCGTCGAGCGGCTCGCCGTTGACGCGCGGCATCGGCACGGCGACGCTCGCGTTCGCGGCGAAGTACTTCGACCCCGGGTACATGCGCTGCAGCCGGATCTGGATCGAGTCGGCGAGTGCGACGCCCGCGATGCGCAGGTTGCCGCCCATCGCGACGACCTCGCTGAGTCCGGCCTTCACGGCCATGCGGCGCAGGCGCGACACGGCGATCAGGTTGGAGACCTGCTCTGGCGGGTCGCCGTAGCGGTCGGCGAGCTCTTCGAGCACGAGGTCGATCTGTTCGGGCGTGGATGCCGGAGCCGACGCGGTCGAGAGCTTCTGGTACGCCTCGAGCCGGAGGCGCTCGCTCTCGACGTACTCTTCGGGGATGTGCGCGTCGACGGGCAGCTCGAGCCGCAGCTCGGTCTGCCCCTCGGCGACATCGCCACGGAAGGTCGACACGGCCTCGCCGATCATGCGCAGGTAGAGGTCGAAGCCGACGCCCGCGATGTGTCCGCTCTGCTCTCCGCCGAGCAGGTTGCCGGCACCGCGGATCTCCAGGTCGCGCAGCGCGATCTGCATACCCGCGCCGAGTTCGTTGTTGGCGGCGATGGTGGAAAGCCGCTCGTGGGCGGTCTCCGACAGCGGCTTCATCTCGTCGTAGAGGAAGTAGGCGTAGGCGCGCTCGCGTCCGCGGCCGACGCGACCGCGCAGCTGGTGCAGCTGGCTGAGCCCGTACTTGTCGGCACGGTCGATGATGAGGGTGTTCGCGTTGGCGATGTCGAGACCGGTCTCGACGATCGTGGTCGAGACGAGCACGTCGAACTTGCGCTCCCAGAAGTCGACCATCACCTGTTCGAGCACGCTTTCGGGCAGCTGTCCGTGCGCGATCGCGATGCGCGCCTCGGGCACCAGCTCGGCGAGCTGAGCCGCGACGCGGTTGATGGATGACACGCGGTTGTGTACGAAGAACACCTGGCCCTCGCGCAGCAGCTCGCGGCGGATGGCGGCCGACACCTGCTTGTCGCTGTACGGGCCGACGAAGGAGAGGATCGGGTGGCGGTCTTCGGGCGGGGTCGCCAGCGTCGACATCTCGCGGATGCCCGTGACCGCCATCTCCAACGTGCGGGGAATCGGGGTCGCGGTCATCGCGAGAATGTCGACGTTGTTCTTCAGCTTCTTCAGCGCGTCTTTGTGCTCCACTCCGAAGCGCTGCTCCTCGTCGATGATGACGAGTCCCAGGTCTTTGAAGGCTATCGACTGGCTCAAGAGGCGGTGTGTTCCGATGACGACGTCGACCGTGCCATCCGCGAGGCCTGTGATCGTCTCTTTCGACTCTTTGTCGGTCTGGAAGCGGCTGAGGGCGCGCAGGTGCACGGGGAATCCGGCGAAGCGTTCGGCGAAGGTCTCCATGTGCTGGCGCACGAGCAGCGTGGTCGGCACGATCATGGCGACCTGCTTGCCGTCTTGCACGGCCTTGAACGCGGCGCGCACGGCGACCTCGGTCTTGCCGTAGCCCACGTCTCCGCTGAGCAGGCGGTCCATCGGGATGGGCCGTTCCATGTCGGCCTTGACCTCGTCGATCGTGGTCAGCTGGTCGGCGGTCTCGGCGAACGGGAAGGCGTCTTCGAGCTCGCGCTGCCACGGGGTGTCTTTCGGGAAGGCGTGGCCCTTCGACGCCATGCGCGCCGAGTAGAGCTTGACCAGTTCGACGGCGATGTCGCGCACGGCTTTGCGGGCCTTGTTCTTGGCGTTCGACCAGTCGCTGCCGCCCATTTTGCTGAGGCTGGGGGCCTCGCCGCCGACGTAGCGGCTGAGCAGGTCGAGCTGGTCGGTGGGCACGTAGAGCTTGTCGCCGGGTAGCCCGCGCTTGTTGGGCGCGTACTCGATGACGAGGAACTCGCGGCTGCGCTTGACCGCGTTGCGTCCGCCGCTGGAGACCTCGCGCTGCACGAGCTCGACGAACTTGCCGATGCCGTGGGTCTGGTGCACGACGAAGTCGCCGGTCTTGAGCTGCAGCGGGTCGACGACGTTCTTGCGACGGCTCGCGAGCTTCTTGACCTGGCGCGCGTCGTAACCGACGGCGCGGCCGTAGAACTCGCTCTCGTTGATGAGGGCGAACTTGATCTCGGGCAGCTCGAAACCGTGCTCGGCGGATGCCTTGAGCAGGTAGGCGACGCCGGCGTCCGTCGCGGGCGGGAACTCTTCGACCAACCGCCCCGCCAGCTCGCGCTCCGCGAGCACGTCGACGGCGCGCTCGACGAGGCCCTGGCCGCGGGCGACGATGACGACGGTCCAGCCGTCGCGCATCAGGGTCTCGACGTGGTCGATGGCTCCCGTGGGTTGACCCGCGAAGCTGGGCACGGCGGTGGCGTCGATGCGCACGTAGTGGTCGTCGGCGTCGAGGGTGGCGGCGACGCGCTCGGCGAGAGCGGCCCCGGTCGCTGAGCTTGTCGAAGCGCCCGGCCCTTCGACAAGCTCAGGGACCATCGCACCGCTGTCGAACGAGCTCATCGTCCACCAGGCACGCTTGCCGGCGCTCTCGCGCAGGGCGCTCAGCGTGACGAAGTCGCCCGCGTCGAGGTCGATGGGAGCCTCGGCGCCGGCGGTCGCGGCGTTCCACGCGGCGGCGAGGAACTCTTGGTTGGTCTCGACGAGGCTGACCGCGCGGGTGGCGACCTTCTCGGGCGAGAGCACAACGATGGCGGCCTCGGCGGGCAGGTAGTGGGTGAGCGGCACGAGCCGGTCGAGCAGGGCTGGGGCGAGCGACTCCATACCGTCGACGGGGATGCCCTCGCCGATCTTGGCGAGCATCTGGGCGAGGCCCGGAAACTCGTGCTGCATCTCGCGGGCGCGCTGGCGCACCGCGGGGCTGAGCAGCAGTTCGCGGCTCGGCGGAAGCTGTGCGCTCTCGACGGTGTCGGCGAGCGAGCGCTGGTCGGAGACCGAGAACGGGCGGATCTGCTCGAGCTCGTCGCCGAAGAACTCGAGGCGCAGCGGGTGCTCGTCGGTCGGGGCGAAGACGTCGAGGATGCCGCCGCGCACGGCGAACTCGCCGCGCCGGGTGACCATGTCGACGCGCGAATAGGCGAGGTCGATGAGCTCGAGCGTGATGCCCGGGAGGCTGTAGCCGCGGCCGCCGGCCTTGAGGTCGATGGTGGGCGTCTCGATGAGGTTGTCGGCGAGCGGCTGCAAAGCGGCACGCACGCTCGCGACGACGACGATGGGCCGGGTGCGGTCCCACTCGGCGAGGCTGCGCAGCGCGGCGATGCGCTTGCCTACAGTCTCGCTGCTGGGGCTGAGCCGTTCGTGCGGCAGGGTCTCCCACGCGGGAAACTCGATGATGTCGGCGTGCGGCAGCACCGACGACAGCGACTCGCGCAGCGCTTCGCTCTCACGCCCGGTGGAGACGATTGCGAGCAGGGCCTGCGCCTCGCCGCGCTTGGCGAGCAGGCCCGCGATGAGCGGGGCGCGCAGTCCGTCGACCAGAGAGAATTCGGCGCTGCGGTTGGCGTACGAGAGTGCGTCCTCGAACGTGTGGGCGCGCGAAAGCGCCGTAATTAATCCTTCGAGTATCACCGGTTAAGTGTAGGCGGTGCCGCCGACACGCGCCGGGGCGAGCAGGGCACGAGCGGGGGCGACGAATCGATGTCCAAGCAGCTCTTCGGCGTCGAAATGCCGCCCCTCTGCTGTTTGCTCGCGTGAGGGCGGCGGGCGCTAGGCCGAGCCGGCGGCGCCGGAGGCCCTCGTCGGGCTCGAGGCGACGGCGCGGGCGAGGGCCGCATCCGTCAGAGAGGAGCGGATGCCCTCCCGGTACGACGGGTACGCGGGCGCCCAGTCGAGGCCGGCCCGTGCACGGGCGTTGGAGACCCGGATGGATGTCGCGGTGACCAGTTGTGCGCGGAACGGTGCACTGCGCCGCATCACCCACGACGGCACGGCGGTCGGATCGGGCGCTTCGAAGGCTCGCGCGCGCTCTTCGTGCACTTCGCGCCAGGTCGCGGGGGTGTCGTCGACGATGTTGAACACCGCACCGGCGGGCGCGTCGAGCGCGGCGACCGTGGCCGCGGCGGCGTCTTCGACGTGCACGAACGGCAGCTCGCCGCGCCAGTCGGAGGCGACCGACGGGATCGGCCCGCGACCGCGGTAGAAGATTCCGTAGCGCAGAGCGACTCCGCCGAACGCGCGGGTCTGCTGCTCGTTGCTGAGCAGGGCGCGGTGCACGTCGTCGATCGGTCCGCCGGGCTGGCCGCCGAACGCCTCGTCTTCGTCGACGGGGTTCTGGCCGAAGTCTTCGAGGCCGTAGCCGAGGAACGACGAAGCGGAGACGAATCGGGTGGCCCCGGTTGCCCGGGCCGCGGCGATGAGGGCGCTCGTGCCCTCGATGCGCAGCCGGTTGGTCTGCCGCATCTGGGAGTGGCGCCGTGGCGAACGGCTGAGCGACGTGGCCTCGTGGATGACGGCGTCGAATTCGAGGCCGTCGACCGCACGGAGCAGCGACTCACGGTCGACGATGTCTGCCGAAATCTCGGTCGAACCGAAGGTCGTCTCGCCGGTGGTGTGGCGGGCGACACCCGTTACCGTGTGCCCGGAACGCACCAGGAGTGGCAGAAGGAGACGCCCTATTTCTCCGGTCGCACCGGCAAGTAGAACGCGCATGTCTCCAAGAGTAGGCGAGCCTCAGGGGATAAAAATCCCCCTTGAGGATGAGCGGATTAACCTGCAGGAGGTGCGGTGTGGAAACGCAGTTGCGCGGCCGTGAGGCTTTCGCGCGTGACCTGCTCCACCGCGTCCGCAGCATCCGAAATCAGATTCGGGAGAGTCTTCTTCTCGTCGCTGGAAAAGTCTTTTAAAACGAAGTCCGCGGCGGGCTGGCGACCCGGCGGACGTCCGATGCCGATGCGCACACGCACGAACTCGGGGCTGCCGATGGCCGCCGCGATGTCGCGCACGCCGTTGTGGCCGCCGTGGCCTCCGCCGATCTTGAGCTTGATCGTGTCGAAGGGGATGTCGAGTTCGTCGTGCAGCACGATGAGGTTCGCGGGCTCGAGCTTGTAGAAGCGCATAAGCGCGGCGACTGGGCCGCCCGACACGTTCATGTACGTGTTCGGCTTGGCGAGGATAAGACGAGGGCCTGGGCCGCTCAGTCTGCCCTCGGCGACCGTCGCGTTGGTCTTCTGACTCTTGAACGGCGCACCGATGCGGCGCGCGAGTTCGTCGAGGGCCATCTGGCCCACGTTGTGGCGATTCCCGGCGTAGCCGGGCCCGGGGTTACCGAGCCCGACTACAAGCCAGGGGTTGTCGTCCAGCTTCAGCTACTTAGAACTGAAGTTACTCGGCGGCCGGAGCTTCTTCGGCGGCGGGAGCCTCGTCGGCGTCCTCGCCGAGGTCCTGCTCCTGAGCGATCGAGATCGACACGATGAGGGTGTCCTCGTCGGTGATGAGCGACGCGCCCTCGGGAAGGACGAGGTCCTTCGCGTGGATCTGGGTTCCGTCTTCGGCGCCCTCGATCGAAACGACGACCGACTCGGGGATCGCGGTGGCGAGAGCCTCGAGCGAGATGGTGTTGGCGTCCTGGTTGACCGTGGTGCCCGGAGCGGCTTCGCCCTCGAGGTGCACGGGCACGTCGATGGTGACCTTCTCGCCCTTGCGCACGACGATGAGGTCGATGTGCTCGATGATCTGGCGAACCGGGTCCTTCTGAACGTCCTTGACCAGCGCGAGCTGGATCTTGCCCTGGATGTCGAGCTCGAGGATCTGGTTCGACTTGCGCAGGATGAGGCTGACCTCGTGGCCCGGCAGGGTGACGTGCTGCGGCTCGGTGCCGTGTCCGTAGATGACGGCGGGGATCTTGCCGACGGCGCGGATCTTGCGAGCCGCACCCTTGCCGAAGCTCTCGCGGATCTCGGTGACGAGGTGGTTGCTGATTTCGGCCTGAGCCATGATTTATCTCCTTGTAACGGGACCAGTGGCCCACGTGAATTTTCAACTCGAACGCATATGTCAGCGTGAGGAAGACGTGAGGCCTGATGGCCGATGCCCGCTCCACCGCGTCGATCACGGAACTCTGCTGTCAGAATTCCCTCGCCGAAGTACCTGGTGAGTTTACACGGATGCTGCGGTGAGCGCGATCTCGCAGGCGCCTACTCGTTCAGGCAACACCGCCCTTGCTCGCAGTAGCCTTGGAGAGTTCAAGATCTATGGCGAACCAAGGAGACCCTTTTGTCTAGCGAAAGCACCGCACAAGCGAACATCGGCGTAGTGGGAATGGCGGTGATGGGCTCGAACCTCGCCCGCAACCTGGCGTCCCGCGAGGGCAACACGGTCGCGATCTTCAACCGGTCGTACGAGAAGACGCAGACGGTTCTCGACGAGCACCCCGAAGCGGAGTTTCTGCCCGCCAAGACCTATGAGGAGTTCGCTGCCTCGCTGACCAAGCCGCGCACCGCGATCATCATGGTGCAGGCCGGCAAGGGAACCGACGCCGTCATCGACGCGCTGACCGAGGTGTTCGAACCCGGCGACATCATCGTCGACGGCGGCAACGCGCTGTTCACCGACACCATCCGCCGCGAGAAGGCCGTGCGCGAGACCGGCATCAACTTCGTCGGTGCCGGTATCTCCGGCGGCGAAGAGGGCGCCCTGCTCGGGCCGTCGATCATGCCCGGCGGATCCGCCGAAGCGTGGGAGACCCTCGGCCCCATCCTCAAGTCGATCGCCGCGGTCGTCGACGGCGAACCCTGCGTCACCCACGTCGGCACCGACGGCGCCGGCCACTTCGTCAAGATGATCCACAACGGCATCGAGTACGCCGACATGCAGCTCATCGGCGAGGCCTACGACCTCATCCGCCGCGGCACCGGCAAGACTCCCGCCGAGATCGCCGACATCTTCGCCGAGTGGAACAAGGGCGAGCTCGAGAGCTACCTGATCGAGATCACCGCCGAGGTGCTGCGCCAGGTCGACGCTGAGACCGGCAAGCCGCTCGTCGACGTGATCGTCGACCAGGCCGGCAGCAAGGGCACCGGCGTCTGGACTGTGCAGACCTCGCTCGACCTGGGCATCCCCGTCTCGGGTATCGCCGAGGCCGTGTTCGCCCGCTCCGTCTCGTCGAAGCCCGCACAGCGCGCGGCCGCCGCGAACCTCCCCGGCCCGACGGCCAACCCGGTCGAGAACGTCGACGGCTTCATCGAGGGTGTGCGCCAGGCGCTGTACGCCTCGAAGGTCATCGCCTACTCGCAGGGGTTCGACGCCATCGTCGCCGGTGCCGAGCAGTACAACTGGGACATCAAGAAAGGCGAGATCGCGAAGATCTGGCGCGGCGGCTGCATCATCCGCGCCCGCTTCCTCAACCGCATCACCGAGGCCTACGCCGAGAACCCCGGCCTCGTGTCGCTCGTGACGGCGCCGTTCTTCACCGACGTGGTCGCCACCGCGCAGGACTCGTGGCGCAACGTCGTCGCCGACGCCGCCCACGCGGGAATCCCCGCACCGGTGTTCGCGTCGTCGCTCGCGTACTACGACAGCCTGCGCGCCGACCGACTGCCCGCCGCGCTCACCCAGGGCCAGCGCGACTTCTTCGGAGCGCACACCTACAAGCGCGTCGACAAGGAAGGCACCTTCCACACGCTGTGGTCGGGCGACCGCACCGAGATCGAGTCGGTGGACGCGCACTAGTAACGAACACGCTGGTTGAGTGGGGCCGTCTGCGGCCTTACTCAACCAGCGTTGTGCTTTAACCCCGTGGGCGCAGCCCGTCGAGCGCGATGCCGATGAGCCGGTCGCTCTGCCCGGGCTCTGCCACCGCGACACCCGCCAGCCCGTAGACGAGCCGCACCGCGTCGTCGATCGTGATGTCCGACCGCAGCTCTCCTGCCGCCTGCGCCCGCTCGAGCAGCGGCGCACCGGCGATGTTCACGACGCCGCGGCAGGCCTGCATGACCTCTGAGTCACGATTGAGCCCGTCGAGCAACACCTTCTTCGTGCTGCCGTACGCCGCGAACCGCCGCATCCACGCCGCGAACGCCTCGAACGGCGGCTCGTCTCCGAGCTCGTCGGCGTAGGCGGCTACCGCGGCGACTTCCTCGAGATAGACGGCCTCGATCAGCGCGTCACGCGTCGGGAAGTTGCGATAGAGGGTCCCGATTCCCACGCCGGCCTGGCGAGCGATCTCCTCGAGCGAGGCGCTCAGCCCGCTCTCGTTGAACACCTCTCGGCCCGCCTCGACGAGCGCGTCGAAGTTGCGACGAGCGTCGGCGCGGTTCGGGCGACGCTGCTCGAGCAGCGTCGCGAGTTGCGGGTCGGTCATAAAATTTCTCCTCGTGCTTGCAAACCGGAGGCAGCCTCCGCTAGTGTCTGTAACCGGAGGACACCTCCACTCTAACCCTCTTCGCTCGAAAGGCACCCATGTCGTCCACAGACGTCAGCCCACGACCCCGCCTGACTTTCGCCGCTACCGCGGTGGGATTCGCCGCGGTCGCGAGCCTGCAATCCCTCCTTATCCCCGTTCTCTCGGTCATCGGCGGTGACCTCGGCGCCGACACCGTCGGCATGACCTGGATCCTCACCGTCTGGCTCATCACGGCCGCGGTCGCGACACCGTTGCTCGGGCGGGCGGGCGACCTCATCGGCCGCCGCCGTATGTTCCTGCTCGCGCTCGGCTCGGTCGCGCTGGGAAGCGTGCTCGCGGCCTTCGCGCCGACCCTCGGCGTGCTGTTAATCGCCCGCGTGCTGCAGGGTCTCGGCGGGGCCGTATTCCCCCTTGGCTTCGGCCTCGTGCGCGACGCCTTCCCGTCAGCGCGCGTCCCCTCGGTGATCGGCGCTCTCTCCGCGATCATGGCCGTCGGCAGCGGACTCGGCACTGTGATCGCCGGCCCGCTCTCGCTCGTCATCGGATGGCGCGGCCTCTTCGCGCTCCCGCTCGTGCTCACGGTCGCCGCGCTGGTCATCACCGTGCGCGGTATGAACGAGACCGCGAAGCAGCCCGGGGTGCGCCTCAACGCGCCCGCCGCCGTTCTGTTGTCGGCCTGGCTCGTCGCCCTGCTGCTGCCGCTCAGCGCCGGAAACCTCTGGGGCTGGGGCTCGCCGCTCACCTTGGGGCTGCTCGTGCTCGCCGCGGTGCTCGCAGGAGTGTGGGTCATGGTCGAACTGCGCTCGAAGTCCCCTCTCGTCGACATGCGGATGATGCGCTTGCCGGCCATCTGGTCGACGAACCTGACCGCGCTGCTCACCGGTGCCGCGATGTTCGGCATCTGGGCGTTCCTGCCCCGGCTCGCGGAGACCCCCGCTTCGAGCGGCTTCGGGATCGGTGCATCCGTCAGCGTCGCCGGGCTCATCATGCTGCCGATGCTGATCACTATGGCCTCGATCGGATTCGTCGCCGGGCCACTCAGCCGGGTGCTGCCGTTCGGCGCGCAGCTCTCGATCGGTGCTTTGCTCTCCGCCGCTGCCAGCGTCTCGATCGCGCTGTTCCACGAGAACGGCGTACAACTCGCGATCGCCGCGGGCGCGCTCGGACTCGGCACAGGACTTGTCACCTCGTCGACGCCCAACCTCATCGTGCGTAGCGTCTCGGCCAACCAGACCGGTATCGCGACGGGTATGAACGCCAACATCCGCACGATCGGCGGAGCGCTGGGCACCACGGTGTTCTCGGCTGTCGTCGCCTCGAGCGCCGGACTCGGCACGGCCCCGACCGAGGGCGGCTACGTGACGGCGTTCGTCGTCGGAGCAGCGCTCGCTACGGCCGGAGCGCTTGTGCCCCTACTGGCCCGCCCGCGTCCCACTCGCCGCGTGCCCGAGACTGTGGAACCCGAACTCGCGACCGTCTAGGTTTCGATACGGTCGCTGAGCGACCTACTCAACCAGCAGAAGTATTACCAGCGCGGCTCGTCGGACCCCAGGTCTGCCGGGCCGCGTTCGTAGGTGAACGACAGGTCGCCGATCGTCAGCGGCGACCGCAGCAGGTCGGTGTCGCCCCACGGTGTGGCGATGCGGGTGCTCGGGTGCGGTTCGCCCTTCGACAAGCTCAGGGACCGCTGCCCGGCGACCGGCAACTCCAGCGCCGTGCGCGCCAGCGACAGGCGGGCCGAACTCGACACACCCTCGCGGCGCATCCGGCCCACCGCGACGATCGCCGCCGCGGCGGCCAGATACCCCGTCGCGTGATCGAGGGCCTGCACGGGCAACGGGGTCGGCTTCTCGGCCTGCGCCCAGCGCATGCCGGCGTCGGCGATGCCGCTCGACATCTGCACGAGGCTGTCGAAGCCGCGGCGGTCGCTCCAGGGTCCGCGCCAGCCGTAGGCATCGAGCGACACCTCCACGAGCCCGGGACGCAGGTCACGGCGGCGGTCGGGCGACACGATGTCGTCGAGCGCCCCGGGCCGGTAGCCGTGCACGAGCACGTCGCTGTGTGCGATCAGCCGTTCGAGGGCGTCGCGCCCGACGGTCGTCGTCGCGTCGATGCGCGTCGTCCGCTTGCCGAGGGTCATGTCGGGCACGATGGCCGGCTCGTCCCAGTCGGGCGGATCGACCCGCAACACATCGGCGCCGAGCGACGCGAGAAACCGCGTGGCCACGGGGCCGGCGATCACCCGGGTGAGGTCGAGAACGCGCAGTCCGGCGAGCGGGCGCTCGGGCGTCGGGCGCCAGTTCTCGCGCACCGCGGCAACCTCCCCGTTCGACCAGGAGACGAGCGGTTCGGTGGCTACGGCCCGCCCCTGCGGATGACGCGCCCACTCGTCACTGCTGCGCATCACCGCCGCGCATCCGCCCGCCGAGACGACGGCGTGCTCGAGTTCGTCCCCGGACCACGCGGCGACGGCGGCCGCGACGGCCTCACGGTCGGGCGCGACCCCGAGCACGCGCAGAGCAACAGCTTTGTGCCGGGGTGCGTTGGTGTGCAGCCGGATCCAGCCGTCGGCCGTCGCGTAGTCCCCCGCCACGGAATCCCAGGGCGAGGGCAGCTCCCATCCGACGGGCGCGAGCGCGGAGGCGAACCAGGCGGCGGCGAGCCCGCGGTCGACGGTGACGGGAGCCGGGTCATCCGAGAGGCTGCTCGCGGCGGCGCCGGCGACCGCGACGGCGGCGCTCGCGAACTGCGAAACCGCGAAGGCGGAGGCGAGCGGCGACTCCCCCGTGAAGGCGACCGGCAGCGGCGGGAGGCGGAGGGCGGCGGCGAACGTCGCGACGAGGTCGTCTTCGATCATCTGCTCACTGTAGGCAAGCGCCCGCGGCGTGCACAGTACCCTGCGAGAATTGCACGATGAGCGACGAGCACCCCGAGCTGAACGGCTACGAACCCGGCGACGGAAAACCGCTGCGGTCGAAGCACACCGTGACGATGATGCGCGTGGTCGTTGTGCTCGCGCTCGTGGGGCTGATCCTGCCGGGCATAGTCACCACGTGGAGCGTCGCCGCGTCGAGCGCACAGTCGGCGTGCGCCGTGTGGGTCGCCTATTCCGTGGCCGGCGACAGCGGGGCGGATGCCAGATTCGAACTGTTCGGACCGGGCACGCTCGGCTGGGAGTGCTACAGCGACGGAGCGTTCGGCGGCGACCGTCACATCGTGTCGCTCGGGCTGATCCCGGGGCCGCCGAAGCTGCCGCTCGTGCCGAGGGTGCCCGCCTGAGTGCTGCTTACGCGGCGCCGTCGAACATCGACGTGACAGAGCCGTCGTCGAAGACCTCGTAGATCGCACGCGCCAGCAGCGGGGCGATCGGCAGCACGGTGAGGGTCGGGAAGCGCTTCTCGGGCGGCAACGGCAGAGTGTCGGTGACGACGACCTCGTCGATGAACTCGCTCTGCAGCAGTTCGACGGCCGGGTCGCTGAATACGGCGTGCGTCGCGGCGACGATGACGCCGAGGGCGCCCGCCTCCTTGAGCGCCTGCGCGGCCTTGGCGATGGTGCGTCCGGTGTCGATGAGGTCGTCGACGATGAGGCAGACGCGGCCTTCGACCTCTCCGACGATCTCGTGCACCGAGACCTGGTTGGGAACCAGCGGGTCGCGGCGCTTGTGGATGATGGCGAGCGGCGCGCCGAGCTTGTCACTCCAGATGTCGGCGACGCGCACGCGGCCCATGTCGGGCGAGACCACGGTGAGCGTGGAGTTGTCGAGCTTCTTGAAGTGCTCGAGCAGCACGGGCATCGCGAACAGGTGGTCGACGGGGCCGTCGAAGAAGCCCTGGATCTGGGCGGCGTGCAGGTCGACGCTCATGATGCGGTCGGCGCCGGCCGCCTTGTAGAGGTCGGCCATCAGCCGGGCGCTGATCGGCTCGCGGCCGCGGCCCTTCTTGTCTTGACGGCCGTAGGGGTAGAACGGGACGACGACGGTGATGCGCTTGACCGAGGCGCGCTTGAGGGCGTCGACCATGATGAGCGATTCCATCACGTGCTCGTTCAGCGGGGCGGGCATCGACTGCAGCACGAAGACGTCGGCGCCGCGCACGCTCTCGTCGTAGCGGGCGTAGATCTCGCCGTTCGCGAAGGTGCGGGCGTCGGTGTGCACGACGTCGGTGCCGAGGGCCTCGGCGACGTCGAACGCCAGCTGCGGGTGAGCGCGACCGGAGACGATCACCAGTTTCTTCTGTCCGGTTTGCTTGATCTCGGACACGGTTCCCGCTCTCTTGTTCGTCTCGCTTGAAATTCGTAAAGAGTGGGGGTTACTCGTCGCTCGCGTTTGCCGCTTCGGCCGCTTTCGCCGCCGCGGTTCCCGCCCGATTCTTCTCGACCCAGCCTTCGATGTTGCGCTGCGGAGCCACGTTCACACCGAGCGCCCCGGCGGGGATGTTCTTGCGAACGACCGTGCCGGCGCCGGTATAGGCTCCGTCCCCAATTGTAACCGGGGCGACGAACACGTTGTGCGACCCGGATCGCACGTGCGACCCCACGATCGTCTTGTTCTTGTTCACGCCGTCGTAGTTGGCGGTGATGGTTCCGGCGCCGACGTTCGACTCGACGCCGACCGTGGTGTCGCCGATGTAGCTGAGGTGCGGAACCTTGCTGCCGTCGCCGATGGTCGAGTTCTTGGTCTCGACGAAGGTGCCGATCTTGCCCTTCACGCCGAGCACGGTGTTGGGGCGCAGGTAGGCGAACGGTCCGACGGTGGCGCCCGCGCCGATGACGGCGAGCGTGGCGTCGGTGCGTACGATGCTGGCGTTCTCGCCGACCTCGCAGTCGACGAGCGTGGTGTCGGGGCCGATCTTGGCGCCGGTCGCGATGCTCGTAGCGCCCTTGAGCTGGGTTCCCGGCAAGATCTCGACGTCGGGCGCGATCGACACGTCGCTGTCGATCCAGGTCGTGGCCGGATCCTGGATGGTGACGCCGGCGCGCTGGTGGCGCGCGACGATCAGCTGGTTGAGGCGCAGGCCGGCCTCGCCGAGCTGCACGCGGTCGTTGACGCCGGCGACGCGCCACGGCTCGGTCACCGCGACGGCGCTGATGGTGGCGCCGGTCGCGCGCAGCAGGCCGACGACGTCGGTGATGTACTTCTCGTTCTGCGCGTTGTCGGTGCCGACGAGGGCGAGCTGGGCGCGCAGGGCGGCGACCCCGAA
>Ga0247811_1000313_pt1 | contig 15879 bp, 19 predicted proteins | sample UWRJL134311R1_FD_189018 | JGI IMG/M metagenome (GOLD analysis project Ga0247811, IMG submission 189018) | Plant litter microbial communities from Arlington Agricultural Research Station in Wisconsin, United States - UWRJ-L134-311R-1 | ecosystem: Environmental > Terrestrial > Plant litter >...
GAGACCTTCGCGGGGATCTCGGCGGCCCAGGTCTCCGAGAACGCGCGGCTCTTCGCCGAGAGCTCGCCGACGATGCCGCTGAACGAGCCGTCCTGGTCGTGCTGGTCGACCGAGTCGCGCAGCTCGGCGGCGACGGCCTCTGCGACGCCCAGCCACTCGGGGCTGCGCTGCTCGACCATCGGGTCGAGGAAGGTGAAGCGGGCGAGGTTCACGCCGACCGCGAAACTCGGCGACAGCAGCCGCGCGAGTTCGTTCGATGCGACCACGGTGAGATAGCGGTCGCGCAGGAAGGCCGGGAACGTCTGCCACGAGTCGAGGAACTCGCGAATCTCTGCGCGCCGTCGCGCCGATTCGTCGTCGGTGTTCATAAATTCACCGTACCGCCGGGCTCCGCGGTTGCCGGTGGCCCTCACGGGGCCACCTATCGCGACCCACCGCGGGATATTCTGGATTAGTCACTCCATTACCGGAGCGGTTGCCTGTCTGGAGGTAAACATGGCGGATAGTCCGTCGATGCTCGGCCACTACCTCCGGGCGAGACGCGCGCTCGTCCAGCCCGAAGACGTCGGCCTGGTGCGCGAGCCGAACCGCCGCGTGACGGGCCTGCGCCGCGAGGAGGTGGCGGGGCTCGCTGGGATCAGTCCCGACTACTACCTGCGGCTCGAGCAGGGTCACGACCACCAGCCCTCCGCGCAGGTACTGCGTTCCCTCGGCCGCGCCCTCGCCCTCGACGACGAGGCCCGGGACTATCTGAACCGGCTCGCCCGTCCCGACCTGCGCCGCACCCAGCGGCGCGCATCCGACATCACCGACGACCTGAGTCTCGTCACCCTGCTCGCCCAGTGGTCGCACACCCCCGCGCACATCATCGACCGCAACCAGGACATCGTGCTGTCGAATCCGATGGCCATCGCACTGAGCGGTGGACATCTGGATGCCGGCGGCAACGTGATCCTCACCGTGTTCGAGCCGGAGGCGCGTCACCTGTCGCCCGAGTGGGAGAAGCTCGCCGCCGACTGCGTCGCCGCGCTGCGCTTCCACGGCGACCCGTCCGACCCGCGGATGCGCGAGATCGTCGGCAGCCTGTCGCTGCGCTTCCCCGAATTCCGCGAGCTCTGGGCGCGGCACGACGCCCGCCCGTTCACGAGCGGGCGCAGCCGCAACCAGATCGACGGCGTGGGTCTCGTCGACCTCTGCTTCCAGAACCTGACGGTGCCCGGCGACACGGGCCACAGCCTCACCACCTTCTTCGCGGAACCCGGCACGCCGGGCGTCGCCGCGATCGCCTACCTGGCCGCGAGGGTCGAAGCGGCGCAGAGCGTGGTCCGCTGAACCCATGCGCCACCCCTCCGCCCAAATTCTCGATTCACCTCGCGACCTGTAGCGTTGCCCGCATGGCACGAACCCGGCGTTTTGACGAACAGTTCCTTCTGGACTGCGCGCAGGAGGCATTCTGGGTGAAGGGGTACGACCGCACCTCGATCGAAGACGTCTCCGCAGCATCCGGCGTCGGCAACGGAAGCATCTACGCCGCGTACGGAAACAAGCTCGGGCTCTTCCTCGCGGTCTTCAGCCGCTACTGCGCGGGCCGCGTCGAACTGGTCGACAGCGTCATCCGCGCGCACACCGGCGACTTCGAGTCGACCGTGGCGAACTACCTCGACGAGATCGTCGCCGACTGCACGTCGCACGACGACCGTCGCGGCTGCCTTATGCTCAACAGCCTCGCCGAACTCGGGTCGCGTTTTCCCGAGGTCGTCACCGTGGGCGTGCGCACCATCGGCGAGATGGAAGCCGTCGTCGGCGCCCGGGTCGCGCAGAAGGTCGCGTCGGGTGAGATCTCGCTCGCGCCCAAGCAGGTCGAATCGCTGAGCACACACATCGTGCTCGTGTCGCAGGGGCTCATCAGCATGAGCCGCATGGGCGTTCCCGCCGAGAAGCTGCGTGGCATCGCGGCGACGTCGAGCCGCATGACCTCGCTGCTCGGCGCGGCCTGACTACAGCGCTCCCGTCTCCTCCCAGAGCCGGATCAGCTTGAGCGTGAGGTGCAGCGTGCTGCGTTTCATACCGTCGTCGAGCGCTTCCTTGACGACCGGGGGCATGTTGTCGAGGCGGTAGTAGAGGGTCGTGCGGTGGATGTGCAGCCGTTCGCAGGCCGCCCGGGCCTGGCCGCCCGCGTCGAGGTAGGTCTCGATGGTCTCGCGTTGCACGCGGTCGCCCGCACGGCAGAGGTGCTCGGCGGCCGGGGAGATGTCGACGAGGCTCTTCGACCCGGCGCTCACACCGTGCAGCAGTACCCAGCCGCCGAGTTCCGCGATGTCTTTGGCGGGCTGGAGCTCGGGAAGCGCCGCCGTCAGCTCGGCAGCCACCCTCGCCTGGGTGGCGGTGTCGCCGAGGTCGTCGGTCGACGGGTCGTGGTGGGCCGACCCGATCGAGAGTACGGGCACGTCGAGACGCACGGACTCCGCACGGATGCGCTCGTCGAGAGCATCGACCGCGCCGGTCTCGCGGGTCACGAGATAGACGATCGACTCGTGCTCCCGCACGAAGGTGGTGGCCGCCGGCGTCGCCGCGGCCACGTGCCGGCCGAACGCCACCCGCTGCAGGGTGCCGACCGAATCGTCGAGCATCACGGCGCGCACGACCGTGCGTTTGCCGCGGTCGACCCAGCGGTGGGCGACGGCGTCGAGGAACGCACTGCGACGCGCCGCGAGGCTGTCGTCGAGCAGCCGCGCCATGGTGGTGTCGCGGTTGCTGCCGGGGCGCGGGTCGAGCCCGTCGCTGAGCAGGTCGCGCGCGATGCCGGCAGCGGCGTCGATGAGTGCGTAGTCGGTCGAGCTGAGCGGGGGACGCTTCTCCGACTCGAGCCAGAACGACGCGATGGTTCCCGTGCCGCCGCGGATGGGCACGGCCAGCCGGTTCAGTTCGCCGTGCGACGGTTCGCCCAAAGCGGCGGGGGCGCTCGCGGCGAGTTCGCGGTCGTCGAGCCCGACCACCACCACGCTGCGAGCGAGTTCGTCGGACAGCTGGGTAGCCACCTGCTGCAAGTTCATCTGACGTCTCCGATCCAGTCGCTGTCGCGTCTGGTCTCAGACTAGGCAGGCACCGCGTCGTCGGGCGTGGCCCTGTCGTTGCCAGTCAGTCGCTGCGTCGCCTGGCGGTCGGTCGCCTATCGCTCCGTCGATTGTCGCTCGGTCGTCTGGAAGCGGCGCTGGTATTCGCTCGGCGTGATGCCGAGCTTCGCCACGAAGGCACGGCGGAACGCGACGGGGGTGCTGTACCCGACGAGGGTCGCCGACTGGGCGACGGATGACCCGGACTCCAGATACCCCGTCGCGAGTTCGAGCCGCATCGAGTTCACGTACTCGAGCGGCGTCATGCCGAGCTCGTCGCGCACGACGCGGGTGAGGTGGCGCGTGCTGACGTTCGCGTGGGCGGCGAGGTCGCGCAGGGTCGACGGACGGCTCGGGTCGCTGTTCACGTAGTCGGCGACGGCCTTCGCCACGGGTGTGCGCGGCGCGTTGGCGCGCAGCGACGCCGAAAACTGCGACTGGCCGCCCGACCGCTGCATGTAGACGAGCAGCAGTTGGGCGACGCTGCGGGCCACGCCGGCGCCGTGGTCTTCTTCGACGAGGGCGAGCGCCAGGTCCATGCCCGCGGCGACTCCCGCCGAGGTGTAGGTGAGGCCGTCGCGCACGAAGATCGAGTCGGGGCGCACGTCGACTCCCGGGTAGAGCTCGGCGAGGTGGGAAGCGAATTTCCAATGGGTGGTCGCCGACTTGCCCTCAAGCAGTCCGGCCGAGGCCAGCGCGAAGGCACCGCTGCAGATCGAGGTCGTGCGACGGGCGCGCGAGGCGAGCAGCAGAACCGCGTCGCGCACCGCGGGGTCGTCGTAGACCTGCGGTGCGAACTCGCTGCCCGGCACGATGACGGTGTCGAAGTAGCCGCCATCCCGAGCCGCGGCGTGCACACCGACGCGCACGCCCATCGAACTGACGACGTCGCACCCGTCGGGCGACATAAAAACGAGCTCGTAGCCGTCGACGCGTTGGTTGGCCTCGACGAACACCTCGGCGGGGCCGACGAAGTCGAGCATTTTCACCCGGTCGAAGAGCAGGATGCCGATGCGCCGCTTGGCCGGGGGCGTCAGTGCCGAGGCAGTCGGTGCCGGGGCGGAAAGCACAGCGGCCGTCGGGTTCGGGCCTGACAAGATCGCGCTCACGTGTGGCCCTTCGATTATGGAATGCTCACTCCAGTAAACCAGACCTCGACCGCCGACGCGCGGATCTCAGTCGCCGAACGAGTCGAGAATATCGTTCGCGGGGGCGAAGAATGTGCTGCCGGTCACCGCCTTCGAGAAGTCGAGCATGCGGTCGTACGCTCCGACGGGGTCGCCCACGAACATGCGGCGCAGCATCTGCTCGATCACCCAGACGTCGCGCGAATAGCCGATGAAATAGGTGCCGAACTCGCCGTGGCCCGGCCGGCCGAACGGCATGTTGTCGCGCAGGATGTCGTGTTCGACACCGTTGGCGTCGACGATGGTGGCGAGCGACTTGTGCGACTTGCGCGCTGCGGGATCGTCGTCGAGTTCGACGTTGTCGGCTTTCGACCGGCCGATGATGTGTTCCTGCAGTTCGGTGGTCAGCGCCTGCCAGCCGGCCAGGTCGTGCAGATACTTCTGCACGACGACATAACTGCCGCCCGCGTGCTGCGGGTCTTCGTCGCCGACGAGCGCCCAGTGCGCCATCGCACTGCCGGTGGGGTTCTCGGTGCCGTCGACAAAACCGAGCAGATCGCGCGACTCGAAGTACCGGAAGCCCACGGTCTCGTCGACGACGGTGACCGCGTCGCCGAGGGCGTCGAGCAGCAGCCGCTCGAGCTCGAAGCACATGTCGGCGCGCTCGGCCCGGATGTGAAACAGCACGTCGCCCGGCGTGGAGACCGCCGTGTGCGCCGAGCCGCGCACCTCGGCGAACGGGTGCAGCTGCGTCGGCTTCGGTAGTTTCGTGACCGCGTCCCAGGCGGCGGCCCCGATGCCGACGACGCAGGAGAGCCGGCCGCCGAGATCGCGGAAGCCGACGGCGCGCACGAGACCGCCGACGTCGCCGAGTACGGCGCGTACCCGGTCGGGGGCGTCGGGCAGGTCGGCGAGCGCGACCGTGAGGAATACGGCGGCGTGCGACAGCGGGGCGTCGACGCTCTGCGGCTCGATCGGCACGCGGTCCCAGGCATCACCGGAGTTGGTCATGCCGGAAGCTTATTGCCCGTCATTTCGCAGCATCCGGAATTCATTTAGACATTCGTCGGAAAACCGGTGTGCGGTGGGTGTATCCGAACATGTGCATAACCTCCGAGTGCCGCTCTCAGCTTGCATCCCGCCGTCGAGGCGACGAACGTAGCTGACTTCGAAACGCAACCGGAAGGAACAGCACACAATGCTTACACTCACCGACAACGCCGCCTCGATCGTCAAGGGCCTCGCCGACCGTGTCACCGGAACCGAGGAGGGCGGCCTGCGCATCGCGACGCAGGAGACCGATCCCACCAACTACGAGGTCACGATGACCCCGACCCCGCAGACCAACGACCTCGTGGTCGAGAACGACGGAGCCCACGTGTTCCTCGAGTCGAACGCCGCCACGGCCCTCGCCGACAAGCAGCTCGACGCGACCATCGACGACGCGGGCGCGGTGCGCTTCTCGATCGCCGCACGGGCGTAGCCTGAGGCACATGACCTCAACGCTCGCAAAGCTCGAAAAGAAGGCCCCGGCCTCGATCCCCCGAACCATCGGGCGCATCGGGCTCGGGGCCATTCTCGTTGTCGCCGGCATCACCCACCTCACGGTCGCCCGCGACGACTTCCAGGCGCAGGTGCCCGAGTGGCTGCCGCTCGACAAAGATTTCGTGGTGCTCGCTTCTGGCGTCGTGGAGATCACCCTCGGCAGCGCCCTCGTCGCCCTGCCGAAGAAACGTGTGCTCGTCGGAATCGTCGTTGCCGCGTTCTTCATCGCTATCTTCCCCGGCAACATCTCGCAGCTGGTCACGAAGACCTCGGCGTTCGGCCTCGACACCGACGCCAAGCGCGGCTTCCGCCTCATTTTCCAGCCGCTGCTGGTGATCTGGGCGCTCTGGTCGACGGGCGCCTGGCGCGCTGTGCGCCGCTCGCGCTAGACCGTCTCGTACAGCGTCACGACGGCCGCACCGCCGATGCCGATGTTGTGCTGCAGCGCGAGCGACACGTCGTCGACCTGACGGGCGCCGGACCGTCCGCGCAGCTGCCAGACCAGTTCGGCGCACTGGGCGAGCCCCGATGCACCGAGCGGATGACCCTTCGACAGCAATCCGCCCGAGGGGTTCGTCACCACACGCCCGCCGTAGGTGTTGTCGCCGTCGGCGATGAACTGCGCCGCCGTGCCCTGCGCGGTGAGCCCCAGCGCCTCGTAGGAGAGGATCTCGTTGGCGGTGAAGCAGTCGTGCAGTTCGACGACCCGCAGGTCGAGCGGATCGACGCCGCTCTTCTCGTACACCTGCCGCGCTGCCGCCGCCGACATGTCGTAGCCGACGAGGTCGATGAGGTCGCCGTCGAAGCTCGCCGCGGTGTCGGTCGTCATCGCCTGGGCGCGGATACGCACTGCCGCGTCGATGCCGTTCGCCCGCGCGAACTCGTCGGAGCAGAGGATCGCCGCCGCCGCACCGCAGGTCGGCGGGCAGCACTGCAGCCGGGTGAGCGGTCCGAAGACGTGGTCGGAGGCGAGCACCTGCTCGACGGTGACCGGCTCGCGGAACACCGCGTACGGGTTGCCGACCGCGTGCAGCCGTGACTTCACCGAGACCGCCGCGAAAGTCGCCGACTCGACGCCCCAGCGCTGCGCGTACTGGGCGCCCGCTCCGCCGAACCACTGCGCGGCGATCGGCACGCCCGGGTTGACGCCCTGCGCAGCATCCGCGGCTTCTTGGAAAATATCGAAGGGGCTGGGACGGTCGGTCCAGTGCGACTGGATCGCGCCCCGCTGCATCTGCTCGAAGCCGACAGCGAGTACACAGTCGACCTCGCCGCTCTCGACGGCCTGCCGGGCGAGCCAGAGCGCGGTCGATCCGGTCGAGCAGTTGTTGTTCACGTTGACGATCGGGATGCCGGTGGCCCCGACGCGGTAGATCGCCGCCTGGCCCATGGTCGAGTCGCCGTAGACGTAGCCCGCGTACGCCTGCTGCACGGCGGCGAAGTCGAGCCCCGCGTCGGCGAGCGCGGCCCGGATCGCGCCCTCGGCCATGTCGAGGATCGGCGGTGCGGTGCGCGGTGTCGCGAACGGCACCATCCCGACTCCGGCAATGCGTGCGTGCGACAAATCGACTCCTTCGTCGGTTACTGCTGTCTCAAGGCTAGACCTTCTTGACCACGCTCGACTTGAGCTGCATCGATCCGAAGCCGTCGATCTTGCAGTCGATGTCGTGGTCGCCGACGCCGTCGATGAGACGGATGTTGCGAACCTTCGTTCCGACCTTGAGCACGTTTCCGCTGGCACCCTTGACCTTGAGGTCTTTCAGGATCGACACGGTGTCGCCGTCGGCGAGCACCTGGCCCACGGCGTCGCGCACGACGCGCTCCCCCGCCGGCTCATCGCCCGCGTCGGCCTCGACGGGCGCCCACTCGTGCGCGCACATCGGGCAGACGAGCAGCGAGCCCATCTCGTAGGCGAGGTCGCTCGCGCAGTTCGGGCAGAGCGGCAGGGTGTCGGGCATGGGGGTTCCTTCGATTGGTCAGTGTGGATTCGGGGTTGCGCTACACGTCGGGACGAGCGCTACACGGCGCGCTGTAGCGCTGGTCTCGGCATGGCGCGCAAGCACAGCCGCTAGACCGCGCGCACGTCGATCTCGCCGGGTTTGGCGGCGTCGAACACCAGCTGGCGGTTGGCGATCTTGTCGGTGAAGAACCGGTCGTGGCTCACCACGACGACGGCGCCCGGGAAGTGCACGAGCGCGCGTTCCATCACCTGGGTGCTCGCCATGTCGAGATGGTTGGTCGGTTCGTCGAGCAGAAGAACGGATGCCCCGGAGAGCAGACACTGCGCCATGGCGACCCGGGCGCGCTGACCACCCGACAGGTTGCCGATGCGGTTCTTCAGGTCGGCCTCGGAGAACTGGAACATGGAGAGGAACCGCCCGACCGATTTGCGCGTGGCGGTGAGAGCGAGGCTGTCGGGCATGGCGTTGACGGCGTGGGTGACGGTGTCCGTGTCATCCAGATCTTCGAGCATCTGGTTGTAGGAGACGATCTTCGCGCCCGCCGCCCAGTCGGCCCGGCCGTGGTCTGCTTTCTCTTCGCCGGTGAGCACGCGCAGCAGAGTGGTCTTGCCGCTGCCGTTCGAGCCGAGAACGACGATGCGGTTGCCGCGGCGGATCTCGAGGGTCAGGTCGGTGAACAGCTGCTTGTCGCCGTAGGCCTTGCTCAGCGATTCGACGCGGCAGAGCACGTCTTTCACGTGCAGTCCGCCGTAGATCTCGGTGATGATCTGGTCGACGGGGCGCGGGGCGCGCGACTTCTTGATGTTCGACAGCTGCTTGTCGAGGCCTTTGCTGGCGGCTTTCGCGGCCTCGCGCCGGTCGGAGATGCCCTCGGCCTCGAACGCGAGCAGCTCGCTCTCGTGCTGGAACTGTGCCTCGAGCGTCTTCAGCCGGAACTGCTTCTGCACGACGTACTCGCCGAAGTTGCCGGGGTACTCGTGCAGGTGGAAGTTCTCGACCTCGACGATGCGCGTGACCACCGCGTCGAGGAACTTGCGGTCGTGCGACACGATGATGGCGGCGCCGCGGAAGTCGCGGAACCAGGCCTCGAGCCACTCGACGCCCGCGACGTCGAGGTAGTTGGTCGGTTCGTCGAGCAGCAGCACGTCGGGCTGCTCGAGCACAATCTTGGCGAGGGCCGCGCGGTTGCGCCAGCCGCCCGAGAGGTCGTCGATGGGGCAGACGCGGTGCGCCTGCGTGAAGCCGAGCGTGGTGAGCGCGGTATCGATGCGGCGGGTGTAGTCCCAGCCGTCGAGGCGGTCCATCTCCTCGAACAGTTCGCTCTGGCGCAGGATCAGCGCGTCGAGGTCGGCGCTCGGATCGGCCGCGATGGTCGCGTCGATCTGCGCGAGTTCGGCTTCGGCCGCCTTGATCTCGACGAAGAGCGCGTCCAAGACCTCGGTGATGGATGACGCGCCGTTCAGCTCTGAGAACTGGGAGAAGTAGCCCAGCTTCAGTCCGTCTTCGACCGTGACGGTGCCGCTGTCGGCGCTCACCTGCTCGAGCACCAGTTTGAGCAACGTCGACTTGCCGGATCCGTTTCGGCCGATGAGACCCACCCGGTCGCCGGTCTCGAGGCGGAAGAAAGCCTCGCGCAGCACGGGGCTGTTCTCGAAACGTACCTCGACGTCGTGCAGTCGGATCAGGCTCATGCTGTGGATGTCCTCTCGAAAAGGTGATGCGCTTCGACAGGCTCAGCGACCTTCAGGTTACCCGCACCGCAGGAATACAATCGCCGCATGATCGAGGTGACCCCCGCCCACGACTTCGCCGGCATCGCGACGATGCTCGGCCCGAAGAAACCGCAGTCGTCGGTGTGCTGGTGTCTGTCGTGGCGGTTGAGCTCGGCCGAGAACCGCTCTCTCGTGGGCGTCGAGCGCGCCGACAAGGTGAAGGCCCTCACGCGCCGCACGATCGCCCCCGGCGTGCTCGCGCGCGACGACGGCGGCGAGGTCGTCGGCTGGGCAGGTGTCGCGCCGCGAAAAGACCTGCACCCGATCGAGCACTCGCGCAAGATCCCACACGTCGACGACCTGCCGGCGTGGTCGGTCTGGTGCATCCGGGTACGGCCGGGCTACCGCAAACGCGGGATTTCGGCCGCCCTCATCGACGGGGCCGTCGACTACGCGCGCGCATCCGGAGCCCCGGTCGTCGAGAGCTACCCCGTCGACAACCACGGCGAGCGCGTCGACGTGACGATGGCGTTCGTGGGCACACGCGCGATGTTCGAGCGCGCGGGCTTCGCGAAGGTCGCCGACACCGACTCGGTGTCGGGCGGCATCCCGCGCATCGTGATGCGGCTGACGCTTTAGACGGCGGCGCGCGCCTCGGCGAGCGCGCGACCCTGCTCGGAGTCGGCGAATCCGTCGACGAGCGCCCGCAGCTCGGCCAGCTCGAGGTTCGCACCGAACGCGGGGTTGCCGGGCTGCAACAGCACGCCGTCGGCGAGCGAGTGGATGGTCAACGGGTCGAACCCGAGCGCGTCTACGAGGTCGGCGACCGTCTGCACGGCGGCCGCGTCGTCGCCGGCGACGGCGATAGCGCGACGTCCGGATGCGCCGTGGGGACGGTAGCCCTCGTCGAGGTCGTGGTAGCCCATGTGGTTGAACGCCTTCACCACGGTCGAGCCGGGCAGGTATGCCTGCACGATCTCGCTCGTCGAGGTGCGCGGGTCGAGCAGGTCGTCGCGCACGCCGTCGGTCTCCCACCAGTAGTTCATGGCGTCGATGACGAGCTTGCCCTCGAGGGCCGCAGCGGGAACCGACTGCAGCTTGCCGAGCGGCAGCGCGAGGATGACGATGTCGGACTCCAGCGCGACTTCCTGCGAGGTGCGCGCCTTGGCGCCTGGCGCGAGCACGTCGACGATCAGGCTGATGCGCTGCGGCTTGCCCGAGCCGGCAATCAACACGTCGTACCCGGCGAGCAGCGCGAGGCGTGCCAGGATCGTGCCGACCTTGCCGGCGCCGAGGATTCCGATGGTCGTGGGCGTTGTCATGATCACGACAACGCCCGATCGCCCCCAGTAATTCCTAGCTCACGGCCTTCTTGATCAGCGCCGCCACGGCCTTCTCGTTGGCCGCCGTGAGCTCGGTGAGCGCGTACGCGTTCGGCCACATCGTGCCGTCGTCGAGCTGCGCGGTGTCGTTGAACCCGAGCGTCGCGTACCGGGTCTGGAACTTGTCGGCACCTTGGAAGAACACCAGCACCTTGCCGTCTCTGGCGTATCCGGGCATGCCGTACCAGGCCTTCGGCGACAGTTCGGGCGCCGCCCCAAGGATGATCTCGTGCAGGCGGGTGGCGAGCGAGCGGTCGGGTTCGGTGAGCTCGGCGATCTTGGCGAGCACGGTGGCCTCGTCGGCCTCCCTGCTCTTGCCGCGCTTCTGCTCGGCCTTCACCTCGGCCGCGCGTTCTTTCATGGCGGCTTTTTCTTCGGCCGTGAAGACTCCGGATGATCCGCTGTCGGCCGTTTTCTTAGTGTCGCTCATCGCTGTGCGCTCCTCGTCGAGTCGGTCTCACCGGCAATTGTTCCGCGCCTGCCCGGGCGGCGCAACGCAGCGCGCGACGAATGTCCGACCGGTTGATTCGACGCGGCGTGAGCGGGAGTCTTGGCGCGAGAACACCGAACCACCCACACAAGAGGAGATCATCATGCCGTTCAGCGAGCAGGTCAGCACCTACAGCGTCTCCGTGCTGAAGAACGGGCTCGTGCCGTATACCCGCGTCATCCGTCTGTCGACCGAATCCGGCCATAATGCCTTTCTCGCGTTCGAGCCGAATCCGCGCGCCGACTGGCTGCAGTTCGTCGGAAACGCGACGAACGTCTTCCTGCACAGCGACGAGTTCGACCGCACCTACCGGCTGCTGCAGACGGAGAGCCCCGTGTTCTACACGGCGATCAACGTCGTCGGCCTGTCGGCCTACAACTTGTCGACTAGCGCGGAGCCCCTAGGCGAAGGGCCGGCCGACGAGCAGGAACTCGTGGCGATGGCCGCGCGCATCCGCGGAAACAGCTGAAATCTTTCCTCGACCCGTCGCCCAACCTGCCGTAGTGTGGCGAAATGGTGATGTCAGCTGATCCAAACGTCGAAAAGCCGAGCGTGCTGAAGCGGTCGATCACGGTCAAACAGTTGTACTTCTACGTCGTGGGCGACGTGCTCGGCTCGGGCATCTACGTTCTCGTCGGGTTGGTGGCCGCGGCCGTCGGCGGAGCCTTCTGGATGGCTTTTCTCGCCGGAGTCGCGATCGCGACCGTGACCGGGCTCGCGTACGCCGAGCTCGTGACCAAGTACCCGCAGGCCGCGGGGGCGTCGCTGTACATCAACAAGGCGTTCCGCAGCCCGGTGCTCACATTCTTCATCACGATCTGCATGCTCTCGGCCAACATGGCCGCCGTCGGATCGCTGTCGGCCGGGTTCGTGCGTTACCTCGGCGGCCTGATCGGGCTTCCCGAAGACGCGATCTGGGGCGCCGCGCTTCTCGCCGTGGCATTCGTCGTGCTCATCACGATCGTCAACCTCATCGGCATCACCGAGTCGGTCGTGGCGAACGTGATCATGACGTTCATCGAGATCAGCGGTCTGGTGATCGTGGTCATCATCGGCGTCATCGCACTGGTCGAGGGTGTGAACGACCCGTCGGTCCTGCTGCAGTTCAACGTGGAGAGCGGCGGCGGCGGACCGATTCTCGCCGTGCTCGCCGGTGTTTCGCTCGCGTTCTTCGCGATGACCGGGTTCGAGAACGCCGCCAACGTGGCAGAAGAGACCCTCGACCCGTCACGCGCCTACCCCCGTGCCCTGATCGGCGGCATGGTAACGGCCGGAATCGTCTACGTTCTGGTCTCGATCGCCGCCGCACTCGCCGTGCCGATCGAGACCCTCGCCGGCAATACGCTGCTCGAGGTCATCCGGGCCGACCTGTTCTTCATCCCGGCGTCGATCATGCTCGTCGTCTTCGGGATCATCGCGATGATCGCCATCAGCAACACCGCGCTGGTGACGGTCGTCGCGCAGTCCCGCATCCTGTTCGGCATGGCCCGCGAGAACGTCGTGCCCGTGGTCTTCGCCAAGGTGCACCCGACCAGGCGCAGCCCGTACGTCGCGCTGCTGTTCGGGGCCGCGATCGTCGCCGCCTTGCTGCTGATCGGTGCCGCTATCCGAACGAGCCAGGCCGGCATCCCCGCGGACGAGCAACTCGACATCGTCGACCGGCTGGCCACGATCACCGTCGTGTTCCTGCTGTTCATCTACGCCCTCGTCATCGTCGCCTGCCTCAAACTGCGCGGCAAAGACGAGACCGCCGACACCTACCGGGCGAACACCGTGCTGCTCATCCTCGGCATTCTCGGCAACCTCGCCGTACTCGTCTACACGCTGATCGACGACCCCGACGCGCTGTTCTGGGTCGCAGGTCTCTTGGCCGTAGGAGTCGTGCTCTACCTGTTTCAGAACTTCTTCGGCAAAAAGAAACCCGACCTCGCGTCTGCCGCCCGGGCGTCGGAAAATGTCGACCCCTCCGCCGCCGAACCTCCCCCTTCCGACAAGGAGCCGTGAGTCATGCACGTCATCGTCGCCACCGACGGATCCCGCGCCTCCCTGGTGGGCGCGCGCCAGTTCAAGTGGATCGCCGACTCCCGCGAGATCACCGACGTCACCGTGCTGGCGGTGGTCAGCCCCTACGCCGCGGCGCCGTTCGCGAACGAGCTGGGCGAACAGCGCCCACAGAGCCTGAGCGAGCTGAGCTTCAGCGACGACGCCAAGGCCGCGGTCGACATCGTGGCCGCGGAGTTCGACGGATGGGGCCCGACCATCCACAAAGAAGTGCGCAGCGGCTCCCCCGCACAGGAGATCATCCGCGCCGCCGAAGACCTCGACGCCGATCTGATCTCGATGGCGTCGGGCAGTCGCGGGCTCAGCCGCACGATCCTGCTCGGCAGCACTGCTTCACGCGTGCAGCACTCGGCGCCGTGCCCGGTGCTGGTGTGCCGGCCGACGACGCACAGCGAGCGCGCGACGAGCTGACCTGTCGCGCGGGCTGGCACGCTCGCGAGCCGCTTTCGGCGCATTGAGCCGACCGCGGCGGCACCATTTCGCCGCTATCGGCTCATGTACGCAGCGGGGCGGCTGACGCCTACTCTTTGCCGTCCTCGAGCGGGATGAGCATGGTGCGGAACGGCCCGGCAACCGCGTGCAGCTCCCAGATGCGCTCGGCGACGTCGTCGATACCGTTGGGCAGATCGAGCTGCGGAATGCCGCCGGGGATCACGAGCTGGCTGACCCGCACGCCCTCGTCTTCGAGCGCGTCGTGCAGCATTTCGCCGTAGGCGCTTTCGGCCGGGAACGCGACCGAGGTTCCCGCGAAGCCGGCGCGCGCCTTCACCGAGGTGCCGCCGTTGATCAGGATGATGCTGCCGCCTCCGGCCGCGCGCATCGCGGGTAGCACCGCGCGTGCTGCATGAACCAGGCCGAGAGCCGAGAATTGCAGCGCTTCGAGTGCCAGCTCCGGAGTGAGGTCGAGTACCGGCTTCAGGTAGTCCCGCGACGGCAGCGGACTGTACTGCAGCGCGGTGATGGGCCCGAGTTCCGCCGCGGCGCGCTCGAGCGCGCTCTCGACTTGCGTTGGCTCCCGCACGTCGGCGGCGTATGCGCTCGCCTGCACGCCTGCCGTCGCGAGCTCGGCAACCATGTCGTCGAGCTTCGACTGGTTTCTCGAGATCAGGGCAATCGAGAAGCCCTCGCGACCGAACTTGCGCGCTACTGCGGCTCCGAGCCCGGGTCCGGCTCCGATGATTGCGATGACGGGCATGGCGGTCTCCTCCGATCGATTCGTCAAGCGACTCTAACCCGGCGAACCTGAGCGCCGTCGGCCCGTCGCTAGTTCGTTGCCAGGTCGTTCCAGACGACCGGCGTCGTCGTTCCCGACGACCAGTCGCGCCGCAGGATCGCATAACCGACGGATGCCAGTGGCTCGCCTCCGGGAACCGGCCAGCTATCGCGGTAGTGCGCCTCTTTGACGAAACCCGCGCGCTCGAATGTCTTGCGCATCGCGAGGTTGTCCTCGCGGGTGACGCCCTCGACGCGCACCGCCTTCGGATAGCCGGTGAAAACCAACGTCGCCAGGTCGCGCAGGATCGGCGTGCCCAATCCCCGTCCGCGATAGCGCGTGCCGAGGCGCAGGTCGAACATCAGAGCGGGGTCCGCCAGGTTTTCGAGCACGGCGATGCCGATACGCCCGTGTTCGGTCTCGTCGATCCAGAGCGGCGCACGCCGACGATAGCCGCCGCCGTCGATGGTCGCGGTCACCTGCTCGTCGGTCGGGTTCGCGTTGTGATGGAACGGAAAGCTGTTGCGCGTCATAAACCGGGTGAACTCGCCGCGGTCGGCGCCGGTGATGTCGATCGGCGTGAGAGTGATTCCCATGGCTACTTCAGCAGGTCGAGCAGGATGCGCCGCAGCTCCACGCGGTCGTCGGCGTCGATCTTGCCCATCATCGACGAGAACTCGGTCGCGAGCGTGTCGAGCGCTTGGGCGAGCACCTCGCGCCCCTTCTCCGTCGTGGCGAGCCGGTGCCGCCGGAGGTCGCTCTCGTCGATCTCCCGCTGCACGAGCCCCTTTTCGACGAGGTTGCGCAGGTACATCGTGATGCTGGCCTTCGGCAGCATCAGTTTCGCGGCGAGTTCGGCCGGGTAGCGGCAGGCGTCGACCTCGTCGAGTACGAAGAACTCTTTGGTCTCGATGCCGAACGTCTCGAACTGCGGCGCCGCAGAGTTCATCACCCGCGTCAGCAATCGCTGGTTCAGCTTCCACAGCAGTGCGCCGTCGTCGTCCGTAGTCATCCACTCTCCCGGTACAAGTGGTACAGTTCCGTACTAATTTGAAACTGTACAAGTTGCATCTCGAACCAGATGCAAACGAAACCATTCTACGAGAAGGGCGCCCGTACTTATGCGCGTGCACATGACCATCCCCCGCGGTCCGATCGAACTCGCCGCCGATCTTTACCTCCCCGCCGGATTCGACGCAGCCACGGATCATCCGGCAATTGTGCTGTCGACCCCCGGCAGCAGCGTCAAAGAACAGATCGGCGCGAACTACGCGT
>Ga0247811_1000316_pt1 | contig 15720 bp, 23 predicted proteins | sample UWRJL134311R1_FD_189018 | JGI IMG/M metagenome (GOLD analysis project Ga0247811, IMG submission 189018) | Plant litter microbial communities from Arlington Agricultural Research Station in Wisconsin, United States - UWRJ-L134-311R-1 | ecosystem: Environmental > Terrestrial > Plant litter >...
GGGCGCTGAGTAGAGTGCTGCCTCAGAGGCGTACCCCTTGGATAGCGATCATCGCTACCACTCTTGTAGCAATTGCACTGACGCTGACAGGAACTTTAGCCACGTTGGCTGAAACCGTCGTTCTGCTCCTGCTGTTCGTGTTTCTCAGCACTAATTTGTCGGTGTTGATCCTACGCCGTGACGAGGTGGCGGAAGATCACTTTCGGGTGCCGACGTGGGTTCCGGTACTCGCTATCGTCTCGTGCTTGATATTGCTCAGTCAGCAAAGTTTGGAGACATGGATGCGGGGAGGAATCTTGATCCTGATAGGCATGCTGCTTTTCGCTTTTGCGAGAGTGGCTCTGCCGGCGCCAGTGGAGCCTAGTTAGTTTTGTAATCGCTTCCCCTGTCTATCGCAGCGCAAAACTTGTCGAAGTTATACGAGTGCGAGGGAGGCGCGGTTGTATTGGGGTCATCCAACGCTCTGATCGTCGATTTTGAACAACGCTGGAACTCCATCTGATCAATCGTCTGGCATGCCTGCGCCCCGGGAACTCCAATGTCGCCGCACAGGGGGTGGCAGACCAGTTCAAGTCGCGTGCCTACAGCCGCTCACGGACGGGAAGCAACCTCGTCTAAATGCTGCAGCAGTGCCAGAGGATCCTCGTAGACTCGCAGTGCACCGGCACGTTCAAGCTCTCCTGTGTCGTAACCACCAGAAAGCAGCCCTATACCGGTAGCCTTACAGCGTCGTGCGGCAAGCATGTCCCAGATGGCGTCGCCGATCACCAGGCAATCTTCGATGGGTACATTGAGTTTGCTTGCGGCGGCGAGGAAAAGGTCTGGATCGGGCTTGCCATACTTCACGTCATCACGGGTGATGAGATTGACCTCCGAGATATCCAGACCCAATGCCTTCAGATTTATTGCTGCAGTATCCATCCCACCGCTGGTAGCAATGCACCACTTGAGCTGATCGCGGTTTAACGCATCGAGAAGCTCTACAGCGCCAGGGAGGGCGGTTATCTGGCCCTGCAGATCCTTGTAGGCTTTATCATGTTTATCGCTCAACCTTTTTGCCTGGTCTGGTTTGATCTCCAGGCCGGTTTCACGGGCTAACATCTTGAGCATCAGCCCACCGCTCATACCTATCTTTCTGTGAATTCGCCACATGGCCAACGGTATGTCTTCTCAATCGAGCGCGGTTTTCCACGCGAAAACATTCTGGTAGACGCTATCAGTCAACGTGCCATCCAGATCAAATATGAATGAGGTTTGCTGGCGCATACGTGACACCTCCGTTACGCAAGTTTCAGGTAGTAGATGTCGCGTCTTGGAAATATTGGTCGCATCGAATACCAAGGGAGCTGATGTTAATCCTTTAGTCTTTCCAAGTCGGCTGGGCCGGGTTCCACACGTGGTTCGTCGCCAAGAAACTCATCTTCCCTAACGACTCGTTCGTCATCTGTTAAGCCTGTTTCTGACACGTCTGAGGCGAAAGCAGAATCCTCCAGTGTTTTGCTTTTTTTTGATGAAGCTGAGTTTTTTTCTGTCATGAGATTTCTCCTCGACCCTCGAAATTTGAAGCGCTTAATTTTTCGAAAGCACATGGACTGAGTCGTTCTGTCTTTCGCAAATCTCGAAACGCAGCAGCCGCAGAGCATGGAATGGCACTGCGGTTTCCTTTGTCTTGCTTCCGCTTTTCTGAGGAGGTTTTTAGCGCGAACAGACTTGGTATAAGTACAAAAAGGGCGGAAGGTTTTTTTTATTTGCCGGCAGTGTTTATTGGAGATTTACCTTGAGCTAAGGGTTAATCAGACTCATGAAGCAAGCTGAACCATTCAGCATAAGGGGAGCTCGTAACCCGGAATCTATTGAAATCAGGACTGCCATCATCCCACCAGACAGGGCCCCCCTCACCAAGCGCTACTTTGGCCAGTTGTACTTTTTCCCGAGCGCGCTTCATCTGCAATTCGTCTTCCGAATCCTTTGCTTTCTTCACCTCCCGTCGAGCTGCCATGAGTGCATCGACGAGACGCTGGCGCACGTCCTCTTCCAATGATGGGTTTGAACAGCGCCACAGCTGCCCTTTGACGACGAAGTAACGACCGTCAGGTGTTACTGGATGCATACCTCACCTCCGATCTTCAAAGGGCGCCTCTCCATATACCTCACGAAGGACGACTACCTTAGCTTTCGGGTAGGGAGGCGTTTAGCTTGTTTGACCCCAAACACTATTCCCAGTATTAGCGCTGCGCCCGCCGCCAGGAGTATTGGGTAGGGATGTTTACCTGACATCCGGACGCCCTCAACTCCGTGTTGATCGCTTCTCCGAGCATGTCGTTCTCCTGATGCCGGTGGAGTAAGACTGATCGGAATGTCAGAGGGATCAATCTCTGCTTCGTACGGCATTTCGTTTAACGGCAAACGCGCACCGTCTGCGAGAATCAGGGTGAGGTCTTCTACAGTGCCGGCGAGTCGATTGGGAAAAACCGGCTCACCCTTGGGGTCAAGCTCATCGTAATAAAACTGCTGACCTTCGAGCCAACCTATGGCTGTCATCAATTCGGGGCCAAGGTAATATTTCCCGTCGAGGAAGAAGCCTGGGAAATGTCGTGTGTGTTCGAGGCTTTCTACGATGTAACGCTCGCCTGCCTTCATACCGGTTGCTGGGTCAATCATGATGAAGCCCTCAGATTCGCTGGTGTTGCGATAGAGGATGGGGTGTGGCGCAACGTTCCATCGAGTTGACTGAAAGGCTGAATGGAAGGACGGCGACGGTCGGTAAGCCAATAAATCGAACACTCGAAATGCGAACCCTCTCCAAGCTACCTGCCCCCACCATTGAGGGTATTTAGAGGTGTGTATGAATCACGATCCTAAGCTTCAAGGCGGTATGGGTGAGGACGACCCAATGCCCACGTCACCCGATCCATTGAATCCACGGGCACACCGAGGTTGACCCAATGAAGGAAGAGGGATTGACGAACTGCCGGATAATGAAGGTGAGCGTCAGCTTGATGATGACGACGTCGGGCTAGATCCAGAGCGTGTGCGAGAGGAGACGGATAATGCGGTGATGGACAATCAGCAGGATCCGCGCTAACCCTTGGACACCCCTTTCGCAATCCTCAAGTGAGTTGGCCAGGTAGGGCGGACTCGGATTGAGAGCATGCAGAGCTGGACAGTTGATTCCATATTCGGCGCAAAAAAAGGCCCGCGATGGGGGGCGGGCCGGGAATCACTAAAGGAGCTGTCACAACCGTACACCTGCAAATGTGAAATTATCGTGATGGGTGTTTCGCCGTTTTTCAGCAGCAAGATTAGTCAAGGATATGGGAGTGGCCTTCTGTAGCGAGCTCGGTAGCTGGTCTTCCAGTTTGTGGAGCGCTGCTTCTGCGACGGGCCACTCGGTCGCGAAATTCTGATCTAATGTAGAGGGAGAAAGCTTTCGATGCAGATATTCGATCTGCTGCCCCACAAAATGAGCTGAGTACGCTGCGGTTGAGATGACGACCGCTACTCCTAGAATGGCAATTGTCCTGAAGGCTGACATGGCGCTTCCTTGTCTAGCTACATCGGCTCAATCATAGTTCGTGCTGTAAGCGAGGAACAAGATCAGCGAGAAGCAATAGACCGATTCATGCACGGACAGTTGGAACCGATGCCTATGACTGGCGTAGCCTTAGTATTGCGTCTGTGATCCCCTGAGCGTTTCTGTCTAACGTTTCCATGGCTGTGAGGGCATTGACCGCAGAATTCCCCGCTCCGTTGTTTAAAAGCCACGTCGTAACCTCTTCAATGGCCGCGCAAATTGCATGCTGGTTGTGTAGCAACAACGTGAGTGCGTCTGCTGCAGCTACGTTCGCCTCAGAGCTATTAGGCATGGTCATCATCCTTGAGAATTTTCGAGGAAGTAGCTAAACCGAGAGCTGCCGCCACTACCGCTCATCAATCAGATTGAGAAAACTACCCAACATCGTAATCCTTGTAAAAGATTCGCGAATCGATGAGAGCCATCATGATTTACCGTTTTCACTCTGGATCGCAAATTATCACGAATCAAGACCTGATGACGGTCGACCTAGCGTGGTCGAGTGCAGCGGCGTTTGCCCAAGTGCGGCAGAACTTGCTCGAAAAGTGCTGTCGACACTTCGTGCGCATGTCGGGGCTCTGAGCGTTTGGACTCAGCAGCAGACCCTTCCGAGTGACCGTCCACGGCGAAACGGGCTGCTTTAATTCTACATTCCGATTTGCGACCGCAGACGAATTTCATGACGTATGACGTAAGAGAATGCCGGTGACATATGACAGCTAATGACGACCTGATTGCCTGGAACAGTCGCTGGCGGCTAGCACCTGGGACTGTGACTTGTAAGGCGTGCAGAGTGCAGCAGATCGAATTGGATCGGCAGCTTTCGTTCCAGCATGCTCCCGGCTGCGGTTATTCGACGCACAGCTTAAGTCCTTGGGACGATCTGGATTCGATTTGTAAGAATTTTAGGGCTCAGTCCTAATGTTGCGTGAGCGACCATTCCTGTAAAGCCGACGCTGCTAGCGCATGTCGGGCTTAGGACGAATCTCTAGGTCTTTTTTTGCCTACGCAGAATTCATTGGGTGGCAAAGATTTAAGAGTTGTCCGGTAATCCTCACTTCGTGCAGCCATCAGAAACCACTACAAATGCTGTATGCTCAACGTCCTCATCTCTCCATCAGCCTAGGCGTAATTGCTTTCGACTCCGTCTGGATTTGAACGCACTGATGCTGCTTGCCCAATGCTGGAGTCCTAATGACTGCGCAACGTTTCACTGATCCATGCGATTCGCCGGAACGTCTTGCCGTGCTTCAAGGCTATGAGATCCTCGACACTCCACGGGAGTCCGATTTCGACGAGCTTGTGAGCTTGGCTGCCTCAATTTGTGAGGCGCCTATCTCAGTGATGAACTTAATCGATAGTCATCGGCAGTGGTTCAAGGCGGAAGTAGGGTTGGGGATAAATGAAACAGCATTGGACGTGTCCATCTGCCGTCATGTCCTTCTCCAACCAGGCGTCACCGTCATACCGGATCTGCGAGATGATCCGAGGATGAGCTCCAATCCTCTCGTGACGGCGGATGAAGGTCTGCGCTTCTACGCTGGGTGCTTATTGGAAACACCGGACGGCTATGGTCTCGGGACTTTATGCATCCTCGACCGCCAGCCAAGAGAGTTAACCCCGCAACAAAAGGTCGCCCTCGCAACGCTGGCTAAACAGGTCATGGCTCAGTTGGAGTTGAGACGGTCGCTAAAGCAGAAAAGTCGACTTCTTGAACAGAAGGACATGCTTCTCAAGGAGATCAACCATCGAACGAAGAACCACCTGCAGCTGATCATTGGCTTGATTCAGTTACAGATACGCCAGTTGGCAGATCCGCAGGCACGGGCAGCACTCGTCGATACCAGTAGAAGAATCACCAGCATCGCGGCTGTGCATGAAAAGCTGTATCAGGCTGATCAAGTGGAAACAGTGAACGCGGGAATTTACTTGTCTGAGTTGATAGACGGCCTACGTGGCTCAGCATCCCTCCATACGAGTTTCGCAATCGATATGGAGGACGTAATCCTGCCGCTGGATAAGGCAATACCTTTGGCTCTAGTCCTGAATGAGCTGGTCACCAACGCCCTTAAATACGCTTATGCAGACATGGCAACCGGCGAGGTATTTGTTGAGTTAAAGGCCTCCACTGACCAGATATTGTTGAGAGTGACTGACAAAGGGAGAGGACTTCCAGAAGGGTTCGATCTCAAAAAGCATTCGTCGGTGGGAATGAAGATTATCAAGTCGCTGACACGCCAGCTTCGTGGCGAAATTTCGATGCTGAACCAACATCCTGGACTGCAATGCTCTCTAGAATTTCCACGTTGAGAAGAGAGGACGTTACACGCGTTTGCTAACGAACAACCAGGCTCAATGATAGGAGCGTTAGCTAAAATTGCTCACCTCACCGGTCGCTCCAGGGACGCGTTGCTTGGGCCGCAACCAACGACGTGAACACAAAGACACTAGCTCAGTAGCTCTCTTTCCGCTGCCGACCTCGCGGGATGCTCTCGCCAGAATAAGACGTTCCTGGCCTCATCATTTTTGATGGAGGTCACACTTACCTTTGAAGGCTTCCAAAATCTGATTCAGACGATTTCGATTGGCGAGGTATTTCAACGGTAATCGTCTCATCCTTACTGGCAGTGTCGAGATTGACCTGATCATGCTCACCAAGAGAACTGTACTGATCCTGGAGCTTCCGTAGATCTCTCGAGCCCATCTTATCTAGGCATACGTCGCGTTTTGTGCGTCCTTTCTGGCCCGAATCAACTCATCGATATTGAGATGTAAAATGTCGTTGTCGCGGTTTTGCGTGTTCTGGATCAGAAACACCATCAGGAACGTGATGGTGGTTGTCGACGTATTGATGATTAGCCGCCAAGTATCGTTGTAGTGAAAGTAAGGCCCGGTGAGTGCCCAAACCCCGATTAATGCGATAGCCAGCAGGAAAGTTTTCGAGCTGCCTGCCCAATTGGAAAGGGCTTGGCAGAAACGTGCGAACTTCATGATTGCGAACTCTCGTCGTAGGTATGGACTAGACCACCCGCAAGACTGAAATACTTTATTACAATTTGACCTTTCGTCGGTCTTCTTGCGATTCCGAATCATCTACATGCGCCTGTGATCTCACACGCCGGAGGTTTTCTAGATGAACGTTACGCAGTAAACCCTTCCAACTTAGACAGAGCTTCGACGCTCATCATCCACCTTGAACTCTCGTCCCGGCCTCCTCTGTAAGGGCGGTGGCTGGGGCACTTTAGCTGGGTAGTTCCAACTGACGTTTCACTTAGAAAGCGAGGAGCCACAGGAATACTGCATACACTAGGGCAGGATCTAAGGCGTTAAGGCAGTTACTCAACCAGTTGCTCAGGGAACATCCATTGGTTGTGGCCTGTCGGCATTTCGCTGCGAGCTTCACTGCGCGCAGCGCTTCCCCTTACCCAAACCGAACAACGGTTTATGGGACGCACCAGTGCATGGCTGGTCGACAAAGTGAAAAAGCAGGCTCAAGAGAGTCATGAAGCAGTACGCGTCAACGCGATTAAAACCAGTGAGCAGTCGGGGCGCAGCCAGTGCTTTAGAGAGATTTGGGCGTCTCCTGACCGCTCGGCATCGGGAGACCAGCAACAGGCCTCCCACTTTTCTTTCAGGTCATCCGGTTTTTCGTCCGACATGTTGAACCTAACTAGACATCGGTAGCTCAACCGAGAAATGTTCCGGGTGAGCGAGATGAGCGCTCTCAAGAACCAGCTGACATCTGCACAAGAAACCAAATTGCTCGCTTTGGCTGCCTGGCATCGTACCCTGGAAAATCTTGAACTGCGGATGAAATGCCCCGACGAATATCACGACAAGTTGCTGCGCCAGTCGGATGAAATGGATCGCTTGGGAATTCTAACCTGGGGCGAGTGGCGCTATCTGCGAACAGAAGCAGACGGCGCGTGCCTGCGTGCAATCGCTGGAGACAATTACCACTGAGGTTATTTAGGTCATGTCCATTGCCGGCGAAACTGTCCAGTACCTGCGTGATAACGCGTTGATGATCACCACAGCGGAGTCGTGTACGGCGGGAAAAATCGTCACGCTGTTATCCGAGGTGGAGGGCAGCGGCGAATTTATTGAATGTGGTTACGTTGTTTACTCGCCCCAAGCAAAAGAGCGTCTACTCCATGTGAGTCCGCAAACTATCGAAACCTTTAACCTGACGAGCGTCGAGGTGGCGAGAGAAATGGCAACGGGCGCTTTGCGAGATAGCACCGCAAATGCCGCAATTGCGACGACCGGAATACTAGGGCCGGACGATGTCGATGGCATCCCCGCAGGCACGATTTGTTTTGCCTGGGCGTTTCAGGCGGATGATGACTGCTATGTCTTCAGTCATAAACACAGGTTCTTCGGAGGACGTTGTCAGGTTCAGGCAGAGGCGACGGAATATGCGTTGCAGTGGCTACCGCATTTTCATCGTCGTGCGCACGCTGGCGAGAAGGCTGAAGCCTAATGAACGAAGACTCCGATAACGCAGACCTGAGAAGCCGTGAACATCCGATTCGCGAGGATATGACCTACCAATTGAAGGTCTGGCGTTTCGAGCGCGTGGGCTGGTACGTATTGGTTTTAGTTCTTTTGATGGGGTTGATGGGCGTCTTTTCCAGAGGCTTGCTCAGTTCAAGAGATGTCCGCAGTGAGGACGGTAAAGTCAGAGTGGAATATGAAATTTTCCATCGCAACGGCTCGACTAACTCGATGAAAATCACTTTGTATTCAGCGCCAGATTCTCAGGTAGAGCTGGAGCTCGCAGGTCAGCTATTGGAAGGCTTCAGTATCGAAACTCTACAACCCGAACCTCTGCGCTCAAGAAGTTCTTCACAGGGCATCAGGCTCTGGCTACAGACCGACCTTGATGGTCAAGCGACGCTATATATCACTCTGCGAGGGGATGGCCTTGGCTTCTACCGCAGTCAAGTCTCTTCACCGGGCACCAATGGCATAAAACTGGTGCAGTTCATTTTCCCTTAGGTGATTTATGGATTCGGTTTTGCGTGCTGGTGCGATGTATGTGGCCCTCATGGTGCTCTTCAAGATCGCTGGGCGGCGCTCCTTGGCGGAACTGACAACCTTCGATTTCATTCTTTTACTGATGATCGGTGAGGCGACTCAGCAAGCCCTACTGGGCGATGATTTTTCGCTCACTAATTCTGTGATCGTCATCGTCACACTTGTCGCCATCGATGTTGGCTTGTCCCTTCTCAAACAGCGCTCGCGGTGGATCTCACGGCTGATTGATGGCGAGCCGACCATAATCGTCGAGAACGGAAAACTTCTCCACGAACGCCTGCGTCGTGCGCGTTTGCTAGAAGCGGATGTGATGGAGGCTGCACGTTCCAGCCAAGGCATTGAGAAGCTGGAAGAGATCAAGTTCGCAATCCTAGAGCGCAACGGCAAGATCTCTGTCATTGCCCGAGATGACTGAATCGCGTGAGTCAATATGCACTTGCGGAATTACTTGAACACCTCTGGATTCGGGGGGCCTAAGCATTATCAATCTGAGGAGGGCTTAACCATGTCGGAAGCTACCAGCTATTTTGCAATTGCCGTCGCGGTGATCATTTTGCTCGTTGATCTGTGGGCTATCGTAAGCGTGTTTCGCAGCGACAAGACCGTGGGAGTCAAAGCCGGTTGGGCTATCGGGCTCATCATCTTCCCAGTTATTGGTTTAATCGTTTGGGGTGTTGCGGGGCCTCGTGGGATCAAAGAAGGCCCTTCGTCGCCAGAACACAGTAAGGGGTAGTCAGCATCCGTCTGTCGTTAGCGCAGAAGGTTTTTGAAATTTACCCAGATGCATTTGCTTCAGATGATTGTGGGTTGGCATTCGGTCTCTTACCGAGTGAATCGCAACCCGTATTCGCCTGAGGAGAATGTCATGTTTCTACATAACAAACGACTTCAATACACCGTGCGGGTTGCCCAGCCAAATCCTGGGTTAGCAAATTTATTACTGGAGCAGTTTGGGGGAGCTCAGGGCGAGCTTGCAGCCGCCTCACGCTACTTCACCCAAGCCTTGGCAGAAGATGATCCAGGCAGAAAAGATCTGCTTATGGATATCGCCACCGAGGAGCTCAGTCACCTTGAGATCGTCGGTTCGATCATCGTGATGTTAAACAAGGGTGCCAAAGGACAAATGGCTGAAGGTGTGGAGGAAGAAGGAGAGCTGTATCGCGCCATTAATGGTGCCGGCAACGACTCTCACATCACCAGTTTGTTGTACGGCGCGGGTGCTCCGTTGACTAACTCGGCGGGCGTACCTTGGTCGGCAGCTTACGTCGACACCATCGGCGAACCCACAGCAGACATGCGCTCAAATATCGCCGCTGAGGCGAGAGCGAAAATAGTCTATGAACGGTTGATGAATGTTACCGATGATCCGGGTGTGAAAGAGGCCCTAGGATTTCTGATGACGCGTGAAATCGCCCACCAGTTATCTTTCGAAAAAGCACTGCACGCCATCCAGCCAAATTTCCCTCAGGGCAAACTGCCAGGCATGCCGGAGTTCACAAACGTCTACTTCAACATGTCACAGGGCGAAGGCAGCACTCGCGGCCCTTGGAACGAAGGGGACGATTGGGACTTCGTGGAAGATCCGGCGCCTGCAGTGGATGGTGGGGACGGCACCGCCTCTGTGCAATTGAGCGCTGAGGACGAGGCGCTGCTTATGGATATGAAAGCCAGGACGATGTCCGACCCAGACAGCAATCCGATCACAGGGGCGGACTTAGGGGCGGGGGTACAAGGCGAACCTCAACCTTGAAGAGCAGCCGCACGCCCTCTGGCGTGCGGTCTTCCATCTTATTTAGAGGGGAATCCCATCATGGTTAACAAAAAATCAGCGCGTCGGAATTTAACTGGCCCTGAGATGCTCTTTGCCACCAGCGTCGCTTTTGAACGTGACGCGCAACGCGTATCCAGGCAGTTCCTACGGTCGCTTTCCGTATCTACTGAAAAGTACGATTCAAAAAAATAGGAGGTATTCGTGCCCGATCCGTTGACCTCATCAGGCGCACCGCCTCGCTCCTGGTTCGCCCGGTTCTCAGGAACTGGGTGGGGCGGGCGCGCCTTCTGGTCAATTTTGATTTGCGTAGCATTGTTCTTACTCATATGCGGGTATGGCGCCTTTGTCGGCGCCAACAAACAAAATCTGCACTTCGCTTTTCTCGGTGGCATGTCAGGTTTCGCTGCGACGGCCATGGGAGCTGTCGTAGCGATTGCGTTACGAGACATCGCCGCCCGTACTCAAGACACCATGCTGGGCTTCGCCGCCGGCATGATGCTGGCCGCCAGTTCCTTCTCGCTCATTCTCCCAGGGATCGAAGCAGCTCAAGCTCTTTGCGGAAACCAGTTACTCGCAGCATGTGTAGTTGTGGCGGGATTGGGATTGGGCGTAGCGCTGATGGTTGGCCTTGATCGTTTCGTCCCTCACGAACACGAGAAAATCGGACGCCGGGGGCCGGACGCACAGCGTATCAATCGTGTTTGGTTGTTCGTCCTGGCAATCACCCTGCATAACCTACCGGAAGGCATGGCTATTGGAGTGAGCTTCGCCAATGGCGATATGAAAGTCGGACTGCCGCTCACCACTGCCATCGCCATTCAAGACATTCCCGAAGGGCTTGCAGTCGCGTTGGCGTTACGCGTGACCGGTATCTCCGCACTGCGCGCGGCGCTGATTGCAGTGGGGTCTGGTTTGATGGAGCCAATTGGCGCCATCGTCGGTGTGGGTATTTCCAGCAGCTTTGCATTGGGCTATCCAATTGCACTCGGTCTGGCAGCGGGCGCCATGATTTTTGTGGTGTCCCATGAGGTCATTCCGGAGACTCATCGCAACGGTCATGAAACTCCCGCAACCTTGGGACTGATGCTCGGTTTCGGTGTGATGATGTTTCTCGACACTGCTTTGGGTTAGCTTCAGCCTTTTGTCTGTCCCCCGAAAAATATCCGGAACACGTCTCAAACGAGGTTGGTCAGTCTTCATGCACGGCAAGTTTTGCAATGCATGTTGATCCCATGCGGACGCCCATCGGGCGACGCCAATACTGACCAGAAGGAAGTTTGGAAATGGCTAGAAAAACTGTCGAAGACTTGTTTATCCATGAACTCTCTGACGTTTACAGTGCGGAAAAACAAATTACCAAAGCATTGCCGCGCTTGGCGAAAGCAGCGACTAATCCACTGTTGGCGGACGCGTTTACGTCCCACTTGGAGGAGACCCATGGGCAGATTGAGCGCATTGATCAGTTGGTGGAACTCACCGGTATTAAATTGAAACGTATGAAGTGCGTGGCCATGGAGGGGCTCGTCGAAGAGTCGAAAGAGCTGCTCGAAGAAATCGACAAAGGAGCCGTGCTCGACGCCGCACTAATCGGTGCGGCTCAAAAAGTGGAGCACTATGAAATTGCTGCCTACGGCACACTGATAGCGATGGCCAAGCATCTCAAACTCGATGACGCGGCGGCTCTTCTAGCTGCGACCCTTGCCGAAGAGAAAGGGGCTGATGAGAAGCTGAGCAAGATCGCAGAGCAGGGCGGTAATCAAGCTGCGACCTTGGAAAAGAAACGCTAGAAGGTTTGTAAAGATCCCCTGCTTGGTGACGGTGGCAACATCGTCACCTCTTTTTCCAAAGCATCGGCTTCATCACCTCAGGAACCATCCGATTTGCCGAGAATTCTGACCTCCCAATTGAGCGATACTGAGCTCACTGCGCGCGATGCGGAGATGTTCGGATCTCCTAAAGAGCGCCTGGATTTCTACCGTCGCGAGATTCAGTACGAGACAAGCATTCTTTCCAATCGCACGAACGCGTATCTGACTGCGCAATCCTTTCTGGTAATTGCTTTTGTGTCCTGCATGGCCAACGTAAATCCGGAATGGGGGAAGCTGTTTACCCTAGTAGTGCCTGCCTTCCTAGCGCTGCTAGGAATTCTTAGCTCACTGAATGCTTGGCCTGGGATTCGCGCAGCGTATGACATCATCGATCATTGGTATTACAAGCAAAGCGAGCTGCTGCGAAGTGAGCCAGTGATGGGGTTGGCGTATGACGAGTCGCCTTTTTTTTGCGAGCGCGAATCCACTCACAAGGGATACCGAAAGGCGCTACTTTTCTCAGTTCGTAAGCCTTGGATTTTTGCGACGTTTTGGGTATTGCTCGCCGGCTGGGCAATCTATATTCAAGTCTCCAATCCTGGAGCATACCCCCCCCACTACATCAGAATAGTGCGTTCGCCATGGCCCTCCATCTTCAATAAGGACATCGATCACATAGTAGGGATTGATCCCTTCGCAGTCGGCATGATTGACCTCTATTCGGGGTACACCGATCTGATTGAGCATCTTAAGTCACTTCTTTGCGCAATTAGTCGCCAAGGATTTTGGCCTTCCGCAGCTAGGTCTATGCCTCATTCCATTCCAAGATCGCGGTTTCGCGCCATTTAACTTCAGTCACACCGTAACGCTCGGCTTGAGGTTTTGACACGACCTTCAAGGGTGGTCGACCTGGTTTAGGAATTGGTGCCAGACCGGCATCGCAGCTTGCCCAATGCCAGGCATCCACATTGCGCATTGTTTTGGCGCGAATGAAGAATGACTTTGGCTGCCCGTGGAGTTTGTAGTCGATGACAAAAATATCTGTTTGGCTCATGAGTTCCTCCTTACGCTCATAGGCAAAAGAGTGGTGCTCGCAAAAAAAATTCCAATGTTTTTCAGCTTTCCTCGGAGGACGGTTTTTTCGCCCGGCTATAAGCGTTCAAAGTCGCCGATTTTTTGATAGGCACCCCGAACAGCGGCGATATAGAAGCGTCAGAGCGAGGTGTATTTTTTTCCAGAATGCGTTGCAGCGCACACAGACAGATGCAACGTTTCAGCAAAAGTAGCCTTAAAATGCGTTGTCAAATTGCTTCGGCGGGCATTTGACTCGCTCCGCATTTGGACAACAATCAATAAACACTGCCCTTAGGAAAAACGTGATGATTTCCGCTCTCGAGCTCCGACATATCATTGAGTGTGGCTTCCTACCATTTTCCTGCTCATGCACGGCAAATGCGGATGGCTCATTGATGATTAAGGTTACCGATCCTTCAACAGGCAGTGTGGAGCTTTTGGTGACAGGGGTTTCGACTGCGGAGCTCATCTCTAGTAGAGCGATTGCCGCTCTAATTGGCGAGCTACGCACTGAGATGACGGCACGCAAAACCAATTTCGAGTCGAGTGAGCGTAAAGCGCAGCGGCGTTGAGCAGATTGACCCACAAACATAGCCGTCAAAAGCCGCCTTTGATGTCAAACTGATATCGGTCATAATATGGCTTCATTTTCATGGAGCCCGTCCCGTGTCCTCCGATAGAACACAGCAACTTGAGCAAGCACTTCTAGCCGTTATAGCGGCAGCCACAAAGATGGGTGTGAGCTGTGATGCACTATGTGCAGAAGCGGTTGGCGGCCTGATGGCAGATCGTTACTGGCAGTGGTCGCTCACGGAGCATAAAAACGGCGCTGCTGATGAGATAGAGGAGGCACTCACCAAGCTTCTGATGAGAGGAGTTACAAAGTCGAGCCCGACCTACCTCCGCATCTCCGATCCTGTAAGTCAGGATTTGTGAATCGCGATACCAGGTTGTAATAACGTCGCCATAGCGATCACGAAATCATCCAGCGACCACGGCTTGTGCAGATAGATGCTAGAGGCTGGAACAGCTTCTGGATCTATCAAATATCCAGAGGTCAGGATTGCTGCAATTGATGGCCATCGACTACTTACCATCTCGATGAACTCGATCCCCTGGATCTGGCCAGGTACGCCGTGGTCTGCGATCACCAAACGACACTGTTCATGAGTTTGAAGCAGATAGGTTAACGCATCATCTGCAGTCTCAAAGGAGATTGCCTTCCCTCCGACCTCCGATACGATTTCTTCCATCAACGCTCGCAAGGTCGGATCGTCTTCGATGACGATCACCGATCCTTCAATAGGCAAAAAACCTTCCCACTGTACGATCAATCAAAGATCCCTTAGCCGAGCGCACCTGCCGGCGTTTGATGAGTCAGTCTGTGAGTGTATTTGCATTTCAGGATTTTGTGGCCTCTACCGAATCTTTTGATGACACAGGTCACAGATAGTCTTCACTACCTGAACGAACTGGAGAGTCGAGGCCGACCAGGGCGGAAAACTTTGACCATTTTCGGATCTCCCCCCAAAAATGAAAAAAGGACGAGAGTTTTCGGTAAAAACCGAACCTTCTCGTCCTTTCCATTGACCGATAGACCTAGGTAGTCAACTGGGTTGCGCTGCTATCGCTCTCCGGAATAGCGATGTGGCTATCGCCAGGTGTCAGAATGACTTTTCGGCAATCCTCTTCTTTTTTATCGAAGATTTTATATCCCTCGGCGGCCTGTTCCAGTGACATGCGATGGCTGATGATGACTTCCGGTGAGAGACGACCAGTCTCGATGTGGTCGAGGAGCTCAGGTAGGAAACGATGCACATGGGTCTGACCCATTTTAAAGGTCAGGCCCTTGTCGAATGCGTCTCCGAACAGGAAGCCATGGATGAACCCCGAATAAACGCCAGGAACGCTGACGATGCCGCCGCGTCGAACGGCGGCGATGCACTGACGTAAAGCCTTGCCGCTACTGCCCTCAAGCTTGAGTGTCGCGAGAACTGTTTCAGTCGTACTACCTTTTGCCTCAAAACCGACTGCATCAACGACGCCATCAACACCCCGCATTCCTTTGGTTTGCCGAATGATCGTATCTGCAGGATCGTCGTCTTCATCGAAGTTGATCGGAATTACACCATAAGTTTTCTGCGCGTAAGCCAAGCGGTAAGGATGGTGATCGGCCATGAAAATTTGGTCGGCACCGAGCATCCTTGCACAGGCCGCACTCAACAATCCGACGGGGCCTGCACCATAGATTGCAATGCTGGAGCCATTACCAATCCCCGCGTTCGTTACAGCCTGATAAGCAGTTGGTAGGATGTCTGAAAGGAACAGAACCTTTTCATCCGACAGCGTACCTGGCACTTTAAACGGCCCGGTGTTGGCTTTCGGTACGCGCACGTATTCAGCTTGCCCGCCAGGCACACCGCCGTACATGTGACTGAAGCCGAACAGCGCGG
>Ga0247811_1000318_pt1 | contig 15649 bp, 11 predicted proteins | sample UWRJL134311R1_FD_189018 | JGI IMG/M metagenome (GOLD analysis project Ga0247811, IMG submission 189018) | Plant litter microbial communities from Arlington Agricultural Research Station in Wisconsin, United States - UWRJ-L134-311R-1 | ecosystem: Environmental > Terrestrial > Plant litter >...
CTTTCGGCACGTCGATCGCGCTCGTGACCTCGGTGGTCGCGGGGCTCACGGATTCGACGCGTCCGCTGAGCGGGTCGTACATAAAGAGTGTGTCGGCGTCTTGCAGCACGTCGAAGCTGGCCGACGACGCGGTGACCGAACCGTTGAGCTCGTCGATCTGCCGGTTGAGCCGGCCGCCGAGCAACTGCTCGCCGTTCGTCACCCAGACGTCGCGGGACGTCAGCTGCACGTCGGAGATGGGGAAACCCGGATGCAACGCCGCGATCGTGAGCGGAATGCCCGCGACCAGCGCGATAACGAGAGCCGACGCCGTCGTCTTATGGCGCTTCGACCAGGCGCCCAGTCGGTTCACGCCTCTCAGACCGCTCAAGCTCTATCCCCCAGCATTGATCGATCCCCGGTGACACGGTCTCATTACGTGACCGGTCATTTTCAGGCTAACACGCGGGTTGTTCAAAGCCACCCCCAGAAGATGGGTAGAAGTACCCATGTTCGGCGCTAGCCGGGCGTGCAGTAGTGGCCGTCCGAGGCGTACCCGGCTTCGGAGGTGTACGTCGTTCCGCCGTTCACGCTCTGCATCGAAACGGTGGTGGGGCCCGAGCCGAGCGCGGTCTTCAATTTCTGCGTGCCGGTGACGCCCGCGAGCGTCTCCTTCTTGTCGAAAACGCCGTTGACATAGAAGTTGTACTGGCCGGGAGTCATGTTGTAGTGAGCCAGCCCCACGGTTTCGCCGACGCCGTTCTCGGCGCGGGCGATGCAGAACTCGGTGCGTGTGCTGGCGAGCGCGGGTTTGATCACATATTGGCTCGACGCTTCCGACGTCACTTCGCCGCCCTTGTTCTTCGCGACGACGGTGATCGAGTAGGTGCCGGCGCCGAGTCCGGTCGAGCTGGCGCCCGCCGACGTCGTCGATGTCGCCCCTCCGCCGTTGAGGCTCCACGAGTAGGTCACGCCCTCCGCGGCTTCGCCCGTCGTGCCCGCCCAGTTCCAAGTGATGCTTCCGGGACTGCGATCGGCCGTGATCACGCCGTTGGGCTTGCCCGGGTTGGCCGGTGCGGGCTGGTTGCGCACTGCCACGTCGGCAGACTTTCCGGCGGCGCTCGACTTGCCGCCGGTGTTCGTCGCCACGACGCTGACCGTGTACGTGTTCGCGCCGACACCCGTGATCGTCGCGGTCTTGCCGGTGCCGGTGGCGCCGTTCGACGCGGTCCAGGCGTAGGTCGTCGAGCCCCCGGCGGCGTTGACGTCGGGCCAGGTCCAGGTGATCGACGCCGCCGCCCACTTGTCGGCGCCCTGCAGCGCCGGCTGCGGCGTGCCGGGCGTTCCGTACGGGGTGACGGGGTCGCTGAAGTCCGACCACTGGCCGGCGCCGTGCTCGTTGATCGCGCGGGCGGAGAGCCGGTAGGCGGTGCCGTTGGTGAGACCGGTGAGGGTGCAGTCGGCGCCGTCGGAGCAGGTGGGCAGCGACGCGACGCCCGGATCGGAGCGGATCTCGTACGACGTTATCTGCTTGCCGTTCATCGCCGGCGCCTTGAACCGGAACGTCGCCGTCTGGTCGCCGCCGATGTCGCTGGCGCGGCTCGGCTTCTCGACCTTGTCGGGCACGTCGCTGACGGTGAGCGTGATGGTGCCGTTGACGCGCCGGTCGGGGTCTTCCGTGGCATCCTGCACCGTGTAGACGACCTCGATGACCCCGTGTTTCAGCGACGCGCTCGGCGCGATCGAGATCGAGTCTTTCGTCTTCGAGATGGTGGCGGGCTCCCCCGTGTTCTGCACCACGGCGTCCACGATCGTCAGCTTCTCGCCCGTCGTCTGGTACGGATTCGAGTCGTTGCCGAGCGGCTTGACCACGATCGTGCCGTCACCGCGTTGCGATTCGAGCACGTCGGTCACCGCGACGGCGAGCGGGCGCGACGAGCCGACGACGGTGACGGTGATCTTGCCGGGCACCTCGAACTTGTCCCAGCGCAGCGTGACCCCGAGCGTGTAGGTCGACCCCTTCTTGGCGTTGCGGGGGGCCTCGAGCGTGAGCTGCGATCCGCTGAGCGACGCCGTCATGGCCGACGTCGAGCCGGTGAGGTTCGAGTAGGTGACTTGCTGCAGAATCTGGGGGTTCGGATGATCCGTGGACGCCCGCAGGTCGATGGTGGTCTTCTCGCCGACCTCGACCTGGGCGGCGGGGGCGGTGAACACGGGCGGGGTATCACGGAACTCGGGGTCGCCGACCACGATGTTCAAGCGCAGCGGGGCGCTGAGTCCGTTCGGGTCGTTTTTCGACGCGCCGTCGTACGCGGTGAAGTTGATGGCCGCGGGCCCGCGGTAGTCGGTCGGCGGGGTGAAAGTGAGCGTGTCTTTGTCGACGTAGTTCGACTGCCCGTTGCTCTGCAGCGCGCTGACGGTGGCCTTGTCTTTGATCCAGACGTCGCGGCCCGAGGGGGCGTCGACGATGTCGGCCAGGTCCCACTCGCGGGTCTCGTTCATGCTCACGTACTGCACGGGCAGGTCGGGGTCGATGCGGGGCGGGTTGTCGAAGTTCTCGTCGACGGCCGCCGGAACCAGGATGAACGCCATCGCGCTCAGCTTGTCGTCGTCGTTGGTGACGCGGTAGGCGATGGCCTGCCGGGTCTCGCCCGGGGTGACCTCGATTGTGCCGTTGGTCTCGAGCTGCGTCGCGGCGCCCGCATTGGGTCCCTCGATGCTCACAACGAGGTCGGTCGTCGGGCCCGAGGGGTTGAAGGCGTAGCCGTCGAAGATGTCGACGGTGAAGGTCTGCTTGCCCGCGATGTCTTTGGTGAGAATCGAGACGTCTTCGGCGGTCGGCGGCAGAATGGGCGCGTCGGGCGTCACTTTCACCAGCACGTAGCTCATGGTCGAGCCGCCGTGATCATTTGTGAGCTCGTACCGCAGCGAGAACGACTGCTCGGTGTCGGGTGCGGTGAGCACGAGGTACTGGCCGCCGACGACCTCGGCGTCGATGCCCTCGGGCACGTCGACGAGCGTCTTCGACACCTTGAGCGGCGCCCCCTGGGGGTCGGAGTCGTTGGCGGTGAGGTCGATCTGCGCGATGCGCCCGGGGCGCACCGACACCGCGTCGGGCACGGCGTTCGGCTGCTGGTACTCGGTGGGCGGCGGGATGACCGCGATCTTGATCTCGGCCTGGCCGGTGGCGCCGAACGCGTCGTAGACCTCGTAGCCGAAGACGTCGGTGCCGGCCGCCGCGGTCGACGACTCGTAGACGAAGTAGTCGGTGCCCGACTCGACGATGGTGCCGAACGCGGGGTTGGTCGGAAAGTTCAGCAGCTGGGTGGAGTCGCCGTCCGGGTCGATGCCGTCGAGCGGCACCTCGACGCGGATCGACCCGCCGGCGAGCACGCGCCCGACGAGCGGCTGCGGGATCGGGCTCTGGTTGGCGTCGTCGTCGAGGCCGGTGACCGTGAAGATCGCCGTGGCGGTCGCGGTCTCGCCGAACGGATCGAGTACGCGGTAGTCGACGCGGTACTCGCCGGGTTTCGTCGGCGCCTGGAAACGCAGCATGCCCTTGGCCACGAAAGCGAGACCGTCGGCGGGCGGTGTGACCAGCGCCTCGTCGAGCGTCATAGTGGTGTCGTCGGGGTGGAAGTCGTTGTCGAGCACGTCGAGGGTCGTGATGTCGCCGACGCGCACTCGCGCGGTGTCGTTCGCGGCGACCGGCGGCTGGTGCTTGGTGAGCGCGGGCACCGGCACCACGGTGATGCCGGCGGTCGCCGAACTCACCCCGTCGCTGATCGTGTAGCTGAAGTTCACCTGTTCGGTCAGCGCGGCCGGCGATGTGACGCGCACGAGCGTGCTCTCGAGCAGTTCGACGACGAGGCCCTTCGCCGTGAGTTCCGGCGAGACATCCACCGATTGAACGGCGAGAACGCGCCCCGTCGGACTCACGTCGTTGGCGAGCACCGAGACCGTCACCGGCTCGTCGCCGCGCAGATAGGCGGTGTCCTTCACCGCGACCGGCGGGATCGCCTGGTCGGCCGGCATCTCGTTCACGTCGACACGCACGATGCCGACGCTGTTGTTCGCGCCCGCCTGCAGCGTGTACTTGAGGTAGTAGATGCCGGGGTTGGGCGAGGCGAAGGTGATCTTGCCGGTGTCGGCGCTGAACGATGCCGCCGCTCCCCCGCCCGGATCCTCGATGGCGACGAGCGCGAGCTGGGCGCCCGACGGCGACAGGTCGTTGACCAGCGGCGCGACGCTGACCGTCTCGTTCACGAATGCGGTGGCGAAGTCGGGGGTGCCGATGGGGTTGAGCGTTCCCGTCGGCTCGACGCTCACGGTCAGCGTGCCTTGGGTGGGAGCGCCGCGGCCGTCGCTGACCTGGAACTGCACCTCTTTTTCACCGATCTCGGATGTCGCGTGGGTGAAAGTAATGAACCCGTCGGGGGTGAACCGCACGAGGTCGCCCGATTTGGGGCTCGCTCCTACCAGGAAGAGGTCGTCGCCGTCGGGGTCGCGCCAGTCGGTGAGCACGTTGTAGCTCACGGTCTGGTTGGACTCGACGCTGACCCCCGCCTCGCGGATGGCGACCGGCGGCTCGTTGCTGGTCGCGGGCACGACCCGGGCGCTGACCCTGGCCTGGTCGAGGCCGCCTCGGCCGTCGTCGACGGTGTAGGTGAACGCGATGGTCGCGACGAACCCCGCCGCCGGCGTGAATTGCAGCGCGCGTCCGCCGTCGATCGGGTCGAGGCGGCCGGTGCTCTCGTTGATCTCGTCGTAGGCCGAGATCACCAGCACGTCGCCGTCGGGGTCGGTGTCGTTGTCGAGCAACGGCAGGATCGTGGTGCGCCCGGGCCGGATGCCGAACTCGTCGTCGACAGCGGTGGGCGGCCGGTTCACGTCGCTGCGGTCGGCGAGGGTGTCTTCGAACGACTGGATGGCCGACTTCTCGTCGCCCTCCTCCTCGGATTCCTGTTCTTCGGGCGGGGTCACGTCGTCCCAGTTGTCGACGAGGCGCATGTTCTCGTCCATCAGCCAGGCGTTGCCGTTGGTCACATCGTTGAGCGCGATGACCGACCGGTTGACGCGGAACTCGAGCACACTGCCGCGGGTCGCCTCGGGGATGTCCTGCACCGCGGGCTTCGCACCGTCGCACAGCGCGAGGTACTTCTGTGCGCCGGCCCAGGCGCCGTGCGCGCACCCGTCGAGGTACACGGGGGCTGCGACCTGCTCGGCGTCGGTGACCGGGGTCTCGATGCCGGCGCCCGTCGTGACCACGTCGCCGTTGCCGAGGTCGACCCGCAGCAGCGAGTCACCCGTCGCGAGCAGGGCGGTCGAGGTCTCGGCGCCCACCTGCTGCAGGCGAAGGGCGGGGTCGTCGCCGAGCGGGTACACCGTGCCCGCTTCGGTCACGATCTCGTTCGTCGACTGGTCGAGCATCACGGCGTTCTCGCCCACCGCGGTGAGCTGGAATTCGCCGAGCGCCGGCAGCACGGTCTTGAGCGGAGCGTCGGCGAGCGAGGCCACCCGGTACAGCGCTTTTTTGGCGGATGATGCGGCCAGGATCGTGCCCGCGGCGGTCACGACGGCGTGCGCGCCCTCGCCGAGTTCGATCAGCGGAGGCGTCGCGACGAAGTTGAACTGCAGGTCGCCCACGGCGGGTATGGCCCACAGGTCGCCGTCGGCGGAGAGGATCGTCAGCACATCGCCGCCGTAGGCGACCTCGGCCCCTTTCGGCACGTCGATGGCGCTCGTGACCTCGGTGGTCGCGGGACTCACCGACTCGACCCGGCCGCCGACCGGGTCGTACATGAACAGTGTGTCGGCGTCTTGCAGCACGTCGAAGCTGGCCGACGACGCGGTGACCGAACCGTTGAGCTCGTCGATCTGCCGGTTGAGCCGGCCGCCCAGCAACTGCTCGCCGTTCGTCACCCAGACGTCGCGGGACGTCAGCTGCACGTCGGAGATGGGGAAACCCGGATGCAACGCCGCGATCGTGAGCGGAATGCCCGCGACCAACGCGATCACCAGAGCGGTGGCCATCGTCTTGTGACGTCGGGTCCACCCGCTCACAGAGATCAAACCGCCGACCCCGGCGCCTGCTGGGCTTCGGCTGCCGCGAGCTTTTCGGCTTCGACGTGTTCGGTGTCGTTCCTATTAAGAAGGTAGAGGTCGTCTTGGCTGACGAGCCGGGTCGCCACCGCGTACTCGACGAGCCGCAGCCGCCGGTTGGTCGCCAGATTGCCCTTGCCGCCGCGCAGCCCCTGCACGCCGATCTTGTCGAGCTTGTCGCAGACGTTGTCGAGCTTGCGGTTGAACGTGGTCATCGACCAGTGCAGGCGATCGGCGGCGTCGGCCGACGTCGGGATCTCGCCGCGGCCGGGCGACGACTGCCGCAGCACGTTCTCGGCGAGCGCGACGATCAGCAGGCGCTGCGTATTGGTGAGCGGAACCGGCTCGATCGTCGTCGAACCGCCCGAGCCGGCGACCGACGCCGAGGTGTTGAAGTAGTCGTCGGCCGAGTGGATGGTGAACTCGTAGGTGGTGCTGCCCGCGCTGAAGAGCACCTGCATCTGCGAGAACACGATGGGCAGCTTGGCCCCGGGCGCCAGCCACGCCTGCACCTGGCCGGTCGCATCCGTCACCGTCGCCGACAGGAGGTTGCCGACGTTCGCGAGCCACCACATTCCGAAGTCTTCGTAGATGCGCAGGAAGCGGCGGTGCAGGTAGGGGTTGTCGTCGATGACGAGGTCGGATTCGCGACCGATGTGGAAGTCGGCGGGGTGCTCGACGTCGTACCACTCGCCGCAGAACTCGATCTTGAGGGGGTTCATTCGGGGTAGCACTCCTGCAGCGGATCGGCGGAAGTCTTCGTGCCGCGTTTGATGCTCACGTCGATGCAGACGGTGTCGCCGGCTTTGTAGTTGTCGACGACGATCTGGTCGCCGGAGATCGCGCGCAGCTGGTCGCCCGGACGGTCGTACCGCTTCCAGAGAAACTCGTCGCCCTCGACCGGGTCGGGGTTGACGACCGTGAAGGTGAGGGTGGTCGCGGCGGGCACGACCGCCCCAATAGAAGGAGTGGGGATGGATGCGGCGACGACGGCGTCTCCGCCGGATCCGGGGGCCGGGCTCGTCGCCGCGGTGGGTGCCTCGGGCACGCCGCCGAGAACGATGCCCGCGGTGACCGCCCCGGCGATCAGCACGGCGGCGGCGATGCTGCCCCAGAGCACGAGCCTGTTGCGGTTGCCGGCCTTGACCGGCGTGGCCGGAGCCGCAGGTTCGGAGGCGACGGGCGCGGACCTGCGGCGCACGACGGTCTCTTCCGCAACCGGCGTGGCCTCGCGGGCCGGTTCGGCGGCACGGGGCGGCGCGGCCTCGCGGGCGGGTGCGGCCGGCTGGGCCACGACGCTCTGTGCGCCGCGCACCATGGTGGCGTCGTCGTTCGAAGGAACCACGGGCTCGGCCGGCCGCGTGACGATCGGCTGGGCCTGGATGGTCGCGACAGTGCGGGCGCGCGTGGCGTCTTCGTCGTCGTCTTCGCCGTCGCGGTGCGGCGCCTCGATGAGCAGGTTCGGCACGTCGATGGCGGTGGGCGTGTAACCGAGCTCGAGCTCGACCCGCTGCAGGGCGCGCGCGAAGTCGACGGCGGTGGCGAAGCGGTCGTTGCGGTCGCTCGCCATGCCCTTCTGCAGCACGGCGGTGAGCGAGCGGGGAATGTCGTCGCGCGACATCGGCGTGATGGCGCCGCGTTCGATGCGCCCGATCAGGTCGAGGGTGCCGTTGGAGCGGCCGCGCACCTCGAACGGTGTCTGGCCGGCGAGCACTGTGTAGATGGTGGCGGCGAGCGAGAACACGTCGCTGCGTACGTCGGGCTGCGGGTCGTCTTCGAACATCTCGGGCGGCGACCACGGAACGGACATACCGATCGACGCGCTCTCGGTGCCGCCGGTGCCGGTCTCGCCGAGCGCGCTCGCCAGGGTGCCGGTGTGCACGGGAAGCAGGTCGTCGTCGAGGGCGCTCGAGATTCCGAAGTCGGTGAGCGCGGGCCAGCCGTAGTCGTTGCCGAGCACGTTGGCAGGTTTGATGTCGCGGTGGAGGATGCCGGCGGAGTGCGCGGTCGCGACGGCACTCGACAGCCGCACGCCGGTGCGCAACGCGTCGGCGACCTGGAACGTCTCCTGCTTGTACCGTTCGGCGAGGCTCGGGCCCGAGCAGTACTCCATCACGAAGTAGGGGCGGTCGTCGCTCGCGACGTCGGCGTGATAGATCGTGACGATATACGGATGCGCTGAAAGCTGCGCCATCAGGTTCGCTTCCGCGACGAAAGCCGCGCGGTTCGCCCCGACCAGCTCTTCGGTCAGCAGGACCTTGACGGCCACGCGGCGCTTCGGAAGTTTCTGCTCGTACAGGAACACGTCGGAGAAACCTCCGGAGCCGAGCAGGCGCACGAAGGTGTAGCCGGGAAGCTCCGGCGGCTGCGAAGCCGGGCGTCGCATCAGTCTCGGTTCATGTTCAGAAGTTGGATCACAATCAGGCCTCGTCCACGGTGAATGTCACGCCGCCCCCCAGGTCGACCACGGTACCTACGATAACCGAGGTCGGCTCGCCCGCACGAAGTTTCTGAGGATCTTTCCCGGGCATTGCAATTGTCGTGCCGTTGCGTGAGTGCAGGTCGGTGACGACGACCGTTCCGCCCTCCAGCACGAACCGCACGTGTGTGCGGGAGATGTCTTGGTCGGCGCCGCCCACCGTGATGAGTTTCGGCAGCTTGCCGCCCGAGACCTGGCTCACGCTGGGCGAGCGTCCGACGAGGATCGGCTGGCTCAGCGGTTCGCGGCTGCCGTCGGCGAGCACGAGCGAGACCGTGGGGGCGACCGGCGCGACCGGCGGTGCGTCGGCGGCGGTCTTCGGCTTGCGACGCCCGCGCAGCTTGGCGATGTCGGAGGTGAGCACGGTGTGGCCGTCGTGGTCGCCGACCGCGGCTTCCGCGGGAGCCTCCTCGGCCTCGGGCTCGTCGTCCCGCACGGCGGCGTCGGCGACCGAGCGGTACATCGTGTCGCCGAACAGGTAGTCGTAGCCCTCGGGCGAGGTCTCGAGGTTGTCGATCGCGACGGTGGGGGTGTCTTCGTCGGCCGAGGTGGGTGCCTCGGTGACGGTGGCTTCGATGTCGACCTCGACCGGCTCGACGGCTGCCACGCTGGTCGCGCTTGTCGACGGCGCTTCGACGGGCTCAGCGACCGAAGTGGGCTCGGCGACCGAAGCGGGCTCGGCGAGCACGGCGGGCTCGGCGACCGGGGTGGGCTGCGCGACCACGATCGGCGCCGCGGACGCGCCGGTCGAACCCGTCGCAACCATCGACAGTCCCGCGACCCACGCCGCACCGGCGACGAGTGGCAGGGCGGGGGCCTCGGCGGCAGCTGCACCGAGTACGGCCAGGGTCACACCGGTTGCACCGTCGATGCTGCGCTCGATCCAGGTGGAGACCCCGGTTCCGGCGATCGACTCCGCTCCCCCGCTACCGGTCACCTCGACGGTCACGCCGCCGCGCACGATCACGCGCAGTCCCGCGGTGAAGTCGAGCAGCGCGAACGGCGGCGTCGCCGACAGACCCTTGCTCGTCATCAGGTCGAGGGTGAGCTGCAGTCCGTCGCCCGCGCCGAGGGCCTGCCAGAGCGCGGTCACCGCGTCGCCGTCGGCGGGCGGCGCGATCGCGAGCACGCGTGAACCGCTCGCGAAAGCGATCCAGCCGCCCGTCGCCGCGGCGGTCGTCGTGACTGTCGGTGTGGGCCCTGCGGTTACGGGCACTGCGGTTACGGGCACGGTCGTCACGCTCTCGGTCTCGTCTCTTCAAGATTTCTCGACATGGCGTCGCGGTCCACGGTGTCGTCGACGGCGGCGCCGACCACCGTGGCGCCGACCAGGTCGGATTCCACAACGACAACCGTAACGTTGTCGGAACCGCCCGCCGCGATCGCGGCGTTGACCAGCCGCTCGGCGAGGGTCAGCGGCAGGCCGTCGGTCTCGCGCAGCACCTCGGCGTGGTGGAACACGATGATGCGGGCGATCTCGTCGTCGCTCAGCTCTTTTGTCAGTCCGTCGGAGCAGAGCAAAAAGGTCTGACGGCCCTTGGCCGGCAGCAGCCAGACGTCGGGGTCGACTTCGCCGTCGGCGCCGAGAGCACGCGTGACGATGTTGCGGTCGGGGTGCTTCTCGGCCTCGCGCTTGGTGATGTGCCCCAGATCGACGAGCTCTTGAACGGCGGAGTGGTCGACGCTCATCTGCGCGAGCGTGCGGCCGTCCCAGCTGTAGGTGCGGGAGTCGCCGACGTTGAACGCCATCCAGTGGTAGTTGTTCTCGCCGCCCACGTCGACGAAGGCGATTCCGGTGAGGGTGGTTCCGCTGATCGCGCCGCCGGGGCCCTCGTCGGCGGTGAGCTCGAGCACGGAGTCGTTGGCGAGCCGGATGGTGTCGAGCACGCGTTGTGCGGCGGCCGGTTCATCCGTCGTGAAGGTCTCTGCGAACGAGGCGATCGCGGCCTGGCTGGCGCGGTCTCCGAAGGAGTGTCCGCCCATGCCGTCGGCAACGATGAAGAGTGGGACGGCGGCGAGGAAGCTGTCTTCGTTGAGCTTGCGCACAGCGCCTCGGTCGGAGTGCGCGGAGAAACTGAAGTGGGCCGTCACGTCGGGCAACGCCAGTTCGTGTCGTACGTCTATCGACATTCCCACCCAGCTTTCGCGGCACGTTCCGTACCCGCGACGGCGAGCGACTGCTCCCACGGTACCAACTCGCGGCGTGCCCGAACGAGAAACGCATGGGCAGAACTACCCATGCCCGGCGCTACGGCGTGACGGACTCGGCGAGCAGCCGGCCGATGACCTTGGCGCGTTCGCCGCCGCGGGAGGCCCGCTCGGCCATGACCGTGAGTCGGGCCACCGTCGAATCCTTCTCCGAGCGGTCGCGCACGATATAGACGTTGCGCCACACCTTGCCGGCGAACAGCAGCACGGCCACGAGCTTCGCGCGGTCGTCGGCGTCGTCGCCGAGCCAGGCCGCATCGATCTGTGCACGGCGCTCGGCGAGCACCGAGCGGCCGAGTTCGGTGAGCGGGTCGAGCGGCTTGCGTTCGTCGACCACGAGGCCGCGCGCGACGAGCCCCGCGACCACGAGCGCTGTCGAACCGAGGTTCGACAGCCCCCAGGTGATGCTGCGGTCTTTCTTCTGCTGCCAGAGCTGGGCGCGCGCTTCGTCGAGAGCCGCGTCATCCGTCGCCTGTTCGGTCGCGACGATGGCCTCGCGCATGGTGCGCGTGCGCTCGACGGATACCCGGCCGCCCTCGATCAGGTCGACGAGTTTGGCGGCGGAAAGCACCTGCGCCTCGGAGCCGTTGACCTTGCCGTTGCGCAGCAGCTCGCCCGTCGCGGGGTCGTAGTGCAGAACGAGGTAGAGCTCCTCGGCGAGCGAGAGCGGCAGGTCAGTGGGCATCGGGGCTTTCGGTTTCAGACTTCTCGACGGCCGGCGCCTTGCGGGCGTCGGAACGGATCTTGATGAGGCTCGCACCGGTGGCCACGACCATCGAGGCGAGGATCACGATGAGCGAGGTGAAGGTGTCGATCTCCGGCGCCCACTCGACGTGGTTTCCGCCGTTGATGAAGGGCAGCTCGTTCTCATGCAGGGCGTGGAAGAACAGCTTCACACCGATGAACGCGAGGATGAACGCGATGCCGTACTTGAGGTAGACGAGGCGGTCGACGAGGTCGCCGAGCAGGAAGTACAGCTGGCGCAGACCCATAAGGGCGAAGATGTTGGCCGCGAAGACGATGAACGGGCTCTGGGTGATTCCGAAGATCGCGGGGATCGAGTCGAGCGCGAAGACGATGTCGGTGGTTCCGAGGGCGATGATCACGACGAGGATGGGCGTGAAGATCTTTTTGCCGTCGACGACCGTGCGGATCTTGGCACCGTCGAAGTCGTCGGTGATAGAGATGCGCTTGCGCAGGAACCCGATGAGCTTGTTCTCGGTCTCGGCTTCGTCGTCGTGGTTGGTGAAGGCCTGGTTGAAGGCCGTGTAGACGAGGAACAGGCCGAACAGGTAGAACACGGCGCTGAACTGTTCGATGACGACGGCGCCCAGCATGATGAAGATCCCGCGGAAGATCAGCGCCAGGATGATGCCGATCATCAGTACCTCTTGCTGGTACTTTCTCGGCACCGAGAAGCGCGCCATGATGATGACGAACACGAAGAGGTTGTCGATCGACAGGCTGTACTCGGTCAGCCAGCCGGCCACGAACTGACCGGCGTGCTCGGCGCCGCCCACGAAGAACATGATGAGCGCGAAGATGAGCGCCAGCACGACGTAGAACGTCACCCACAGCGCCGACTCACGCGTGCTCGGGATGTGCGGACGTCGGTACGCCAACACGAGGTCGGCGATCACGATCAAAATCAAGACCGCGTACGAGGTGATCTCGAAGGCGAGGGGCAGTTCGACGTCCATAGAGAGGAGTCCGTTTCGAAAGAATGTGGGCAGGGGAAAACCCGAAAGTCTCTCCCGCACTTTTCGACTGACAAAAATGCCACCGCGACCGGAGCCGCGGCGATGGGGCTCGTGTTGACGATCACGGCGAGGTGGGATACTCCCCTTCGCAGGCTCCTACGATACAGGACTCTCAGGTTCGCCCCCATACAATCGGCGCGTGAGTGAAATCCCTTCGAATCCCCGTGAATACCGCCAACAATCCGCTTGGGTTTCTGGCGTCGGCTACCTGATCTTCTTCAGCCGCTGGCTGCAGGCGCCCCTCTATCTCGGGTTGATCGTCGCCCAGATCGTCTACGTGGTCGTGTTTATGGTCGAACTCTGGCACCTCGCCGAGATGGTGCTCGTCGACATCTTCGACGGTGGCGGAATCCACCTCGAGGAATCGGTCATCATGCTGGCCGTACTCGGCCTCATCGATGTCGTGATGATCGCGAACCTGCTGATCATGGTCATCATCGGCGGTTACGAGACGTTCGTCTCGAAGATCAAGATCGACGGCCACCCCGACCAGCCCGAATGGCTGTCGCACGTCAATGCGAACGTGCTCAAGGTCAAGCTCGCCATGGCCATCATCGGAATCTCGTCGATCCACCTGCTCAAGACGTTCATCGAGGTCGGAGACCTGGGCGCACCCAGCAGCAACGAAGACAGTGTGACCGGCGACATCTACACGTCGGAGGGCGTGCTCTGGCAGGTCGTCATCCACATGGTCTTCATCGTCTCGGCGATCGCGCTGGCCTGGATCGACAAGATCTCGCAGTCGCACCCGGCCGTCACCAAGGCGCTGCAGATGCACGAGGCCGAGAAGGAGCCCGTCTCCGCGTAGCCCGATCCGCACGCACCGGATGCCCCGGCTCGACCGCTATCAACCGATAGGTGGAGCCGGGGCATCCGTCGTCCGTACCCTGTTGCGCACGCGACGTCGCGAGCACAATTGTCGCAACGAACCGCTGGCTGCGAGGGAGGCACCCACGATGACGAACGACGAGATCCGCAAGATCGCGAAACGTCGGCTGAAGGCCAAACGCGACTTCTACACCTACTTGGCCATCTGGGCGGGCGTCACAGTTCTGCTCGTCGCGATCTGGTTCTTCGCCTCGGGCGGCGACACCTATTTCTGGCCGATCTGGCCGTTTCTCGGCATGGGCATCGCGGCGATCTTCATCGGTCTCGACGCCTTCGGCCCGAGCAGCCGCTACATCAGCGAGTCGGACATCGACGCCGAGGTGCAGCGGATGAACCGCGGTACGAACGGCGCGGGCTGACCCGTCGTCGCCTGCCTCTCGACGCGGGTACCGCGCAGGGGCTAGCCTGCGACGAGTGGATACCGAAGTCGCGAGAGCCGTAGAAGAAGGCCTGCTGATCGGGCGGTCCACGGTGGTGCTCGCGGCGAAGAACCACATCATCGTCGGCACCCTGCGCGAGGGATCGTCGCTGCGCGACCTCGACGTCGCCGGCTTCGTCGCCGGAGAGCTGCTGCGGCTGGCCGCCGAGCAGTCGGAATACGCCGAACGCACGGCGCTCGATGCCAAGGCAGCCCGCACCGCCGTCGGGGTATTACGACACCAGCACGACTACCGGCCGGCCGACGTGCGTGTGCTCGAAGAGCGCGCGCTCATCTACTCCGAGCTGGCACGCAGCCTCACCGAGTTGTCGACGGATGACACGCAGACCGCCGAACTCGCGGAGGAGTCGCGCGCCGCAGCCTGGACGGAACTCGGCGCTGTGATCGGCAAACGCCTCGACCTGATCGCCCGCTCGACGGGAGATCCCGCCTACGCGTGGGCGCGCCGGGCGAGCATGGCCGCGGTGCGCGATGTCGATCTGCCGGCCCTCGAGCCCAATTACTGGCGCTGGAGCTAGGCGGCTATCGCACCCCGTGCGGCGAGGCAAGGCGTTGCCGCAAGTAATCGCGCCGCCAAGTATTGAGGGATGAAGCAGGTCACCTATGCAGGAACAACGTTCATCACTGGTACCGCCATCGCCGACTCGCTGCTCGCCCTCGTGGCGGCGCTCGGGGTCAGCAGGGAGACCGCGTCGGTGCACATTCCCGCGCTCGACGGCGACGAGCACGTCACGTCGGTCGACCTGGTCATCGGCCCGGCGAGCGAGGTCGTAGCGGTCGGCGTGCAGACGTCGGTGCCCGAACTGATCGACGATGCCGCGGTGCTCGACCTCGACGGACGCACGCGCGCGCTCACCGTGCCGCAGGCAGTCGCGACGAGCGAGCAGATGGCGCCGATCTGGGAGTACCCCGACGACATCGGTTAGAAGCCTGTCGTCAGACGCCCGTCGTCAGAGCGAGGCGGCCAACTCGGCAGCGACGTCGTGGCCGATGCGGATGGCACCGTCGACGTGCTGGTAGCCCTCGGCCGCGAGGTCGCTGCTCGCGAACCTCAGCGGCCCGACCGGGCTGCGCAGTGCGGCGCCCCATCGGGCGAGGCCGCCGAGGTCGAAGCTGGCGGCGTACGCCCCGCCGGTCCAATCTTCGGAGACCCAGTCGCTCTCGAAGTAGACGGTCGGAGTGCGCGCCTCGTCGCCGAAATAACTCGCGAGCGAATCGAGGATGACGCCCCGGCGCTCGTCTGCCGGCAGGGCGAGCATCGCGTCGGCGGTCTCACCGGCGACGAATGCCACGAGCGTTCCGGTCTCTTCGCCGAACCCCGAGTTGTCGTAGGCCTCGTGCGCCACCTGGAACGGGCTGAACGCCGTGCCTGAGAGCCCGGCGGCACGCCAGAACGGGGTCGGGTAGACCGCGTGCACCTTGATCACGAGGCCGAGCGACAGGTGCTGGTGCATCTGCTGGCGCACGGGGGGAAGCGCGGGGATGTACTGGATGCGGCCGTACAGGTTCGGCGGTACGGCGACCACCGCGCGGCGGGCGCGCACCACCAGGCCGTCGGTCGTCACGACCACGCCGTCGTCGGAGTAGTCGATGCGCCGGGCCGCCTGACCGAGGTGCACCCGGTCGCCGAGCCGTTCGGCGAGCAGCAACGGCACCTGTTGCAGTCCGCCCACCACCCGCCGGTCGAGGATGAAGTCGGCGTCGACCAGGTGGTCGAAACCGCCGGCGCTTGCGGCCATCAGCAGTGCCTGCAGCACCGAGAACGAGTGCGACGGCTTAGTGATCATGGCCTCG
>Ga0247811_1000320_pt1 | contig 15617 bp, 18 predicted proteins | sample UWRJL134311R1_FD_189018 | JGI IMG/M metagenome (GOLD analysis project Ga0247811, IMG submission 189018) | Plant litter microbial communities from Arlington Agricultural Research Station in Wisconsin, United States - UWRJ-L134-311R-1 | ecosystem: Environmental > Terrestrial > Plant litter >...
GGGTAGACGAAACCGGTGAAGAGCACGCGGTCCAGGTAGACCCGGCCCGTCTTGTGGTCGACCTCGTATTTGTTGCGGCTTCCCTTGGGAATTTCGATGATCGCATCGTAGGCGGCCATGGTTAGCACTCCTTGGTTTGTTGATTGCTGCAATAACGTTACTGGATGCAGCCAACGCGCCCGAGACTCACCCCGTCCATCGCCGACATCCGGCGCGCGGTGCGTGCGGCGCTGACGGTCCCTGAGCGTTCCTCCCCGGTCCCTGAGCCCGTCGAAGGGCTCGTGCTCGTCGCCCTCTCCGGCGGTCCCGACTCGCTCGCACTCGCCGCCGCCACCGCCTTCGAGGCACCGAGGGCCGGACTCCGCGCGGGCGCCGTCATCGTCGACCATGGCCTTCAAGAAGGCTCCGCGGATGTCGCGGCCACCGCCGCGCGCCACGCCACCGCCCTCGGGCTCGACCCCGTACTCGTGCGGAGGGCCACCGTCGGAACCGCCGGGGGACCGGAAGCCGCGGCCCGCACCGCCCGCTACGGCGCCCTCGCTGCGGCCGCCGCCGAGACCGGCGCGAGCACCGTGCTGCTCGGGCACACCCTCGACGACCAGGCCGAGACCGTGCTGCTCGGCCTGGCCCGCGGCAGTGGCGCGACGAGTCTGCAGGGTATGGCGGCGCGTACCGGGCTGTATTCGCGACCCCTGTTGGGCATCCGTCGTTCCCAGACAGAACAGTTCTGCGCCGACTCCGAGCTCGACGCCTGGACCGACCCGCAGAACAGCGACGAGGCCTACTCCCGGGTGCGGGTGCGCACCAGCGTGCTGCCGATGCTCGAGCGCGAACTCGGCCCCGGCATCGCCGAGGCGCTCGTGCGCACCGCCGACCAGCTCCGCGAAGACTCCGACGCGCTCGACCATTTCGCCGAGGAGATCGCCGAAGAACTCGCCGACATCGCCGAGGCCGGCATCTCGCTGCCGGTGCGGGCGCTCGAGGCCAACCCGCCGGCGCTGCGGCAACGCCTCATCCGTCTCGCGGTCGAGAGCGAGTTCCACGTTTCGCTCAGCCGCACCCACACTCTCGAGGTGGCCCGGCTGGTCACCGACTGGCACGGCCAGGCGGCTCTCGACCTGCCGGGCGTTAGGGTTGAACGGCGCGACGGGCTGCTGATTTTCAGCGCGGCCCGGGCTTAGAACAAGAACGGAACCACCATGGAATTCAGTGACGTCGAGAACGATATCGCTCAGGTTCTCTACACCGAACAGCAGATCCACGAGAAGATCGCCGAGCTGTCGCGCCGCATCGAGGTCGACTACGCGGGCGAGAAAGTGCTGCTCGTCGGCGTGCTGCGCGGCGCCGTGATGGTCATGGCCGATCTGGCCCGCGAACTCACCATCCCCATCGAGATGGACTGGATGGCGGTCTCCTCCTACGGCTCGGGCACCCAGTCGTCGGGCGTCGTCCGCATCCTCAAGGACCTCGACACCGACCTGCACGGTCGCCACGTGCTCATCGTCGAAGACATCATCGACTCGGGACTCACCCTCTCCTGGCTGCGCGGCAACCTCGAGACGCGAGGCGCGGCATCCGTCGAGATCTGCGCACTGCTGCGCAAGCCCGAGGCGGCGAAGGTCGTCGTCGACGTCAAGTACGAGGGCTTCCAGATCCCCAACGAGTTCGTCGTCGGCTACGGCCTCGACTTCGCCGAGCAGTACCGCAACCTGCGAGGCATCGCGGTGCTCGCCCCGCACGTCTACGCGTAAGGGTGCGCCCACGGCGAACATCCAGCGCCCATCCAGCGCCGAGGCAGTAGCCTGACGTTACGTTTCTTCAGCAGGAAGGTGCTGGGCGTCTCTGCCCGGAACATCATGGACTTCAAGCGCATTTTTCGTGGCCCGATCGTATACATCGTCGTCGCCATCATCGCGGTCATCGTGGGCTCCAGCCTGCTGACCGGCTCCGGTTTCAAAGAGGTCTCCGTCAAAGACGGCCTCGAACTGCTCAAGGGCGGCACCGTCGAGTCGGCGAAGATCGTCGACGGCGAGCAGCGCGTCGACCTCACGCTCACCAGGGCAGACGGTGACAACGGCAAGCAGGTGCAGTTCTACTACGTCGCACCGCGCGGCACCGAGGTCGTCGAGGCCGTCACCGCCGCGAACATCAAGGACTACACCGACGAGGTTCCGCAGACGAACTTCTTCGCGTCGCTGCTCAGCATCCTGCTCCCCTTCCTCATCATCGGCGTCATCTTCTACTTCCTCATCGGTCGTATGCAGGGCGGCGGCTCGAAGGTCATGCAGTTCGGCAAGTCGAAGGCCAAGCTGGTCGGCAAGGAGAGCCCGAAGGTCACCTTCGCGGATGTCGCCGGTGCAGACGAGGCCATCGAAGAGCTCGAAGAAATCAAAGACTTCCTGAAGGAGCCGGCCAAGTTCCTCGCCGTCGGCGCCCGCATCCCGAAGGGCGTGCTGCTGTACGGCCCTCCCGGAACCGGTAAGACCCTGCTCGCGCGCGCCGTGGCCGGCGAGGCCGGCGTGCCGTTCTACACGATCTCGGGTTCCGACTTCGTCGAGATGTTCGTCGGTGTCGGCGCGAGCCGCGTACGCGACCTGTTCCAGCAGGCGAAAGACAACTCGCCCGCCATCATCTTCATCGACGAGATCGACGCCGTCGGCCGCCACCGCGGCGCCGGAGTCGGCGGCGGCAACGACGAGCGCGAGCAGACGCTCAACCAGCTGCTCGTCGAGATGGACGGCTTCGACGTCAAGACCAACGTCATCCTGATCGCCGCGACCAACCGTCCCGACGTGCTCGACCCCGCGCTGCTGCGCCCCGGCCGCTTCGACCGCCAGATCGGCGTCGACTCGCCCGATCTCCAGGGCCGCAAGAAGATCCTCGAAGTGCACGGAAAGGGCAAGCCGCTCGCGAAGGGCGTCGACCTCGAAGTGCTCGCGCGCAAGACGCCCGGCTTCACCGGTGCCGACCTCGCGAACGTGCTCAACGAAGCCGCGCTGCTCACCGCACGCAGCAACGCGCAGCTCATCGACAACCGCGCCCTCGACGAGGCCGTCGACCGCGTCATGGCCGGCCCGCAGCGCCGCACCCGCCTGATGAACGACAAAGAGAAGCTCATCACCGCGTACCACGAGGGCGGCCACGCCCTCGCCGCCGCCAGCATGCGCAATACCGACCCGGTCACGAAGGTCACCATCCTTCCCCGTGGCCGCGCGCTCGGCTACACGATGGTGCTGCCGCTCGAAGACAAGTACTCCGTCACACGAAACGAACTGCTCGACCAGCTCGCCTACGCCATGGGTGGCCGTGTCGCCGAAGAGATCGTCTTCCACGACCCGACCACGGGCGCCTCGAACGACATCGAGAAGGCCACGTCGATCGCCCGCCGCATGGTCACCGAATACGGCATGAGCTCGGTCGTCGGTTCGGTCAAGCTCGGCCTCACCGCCGGCGAGCCGTTCCTCGGCCGCGACATGGGCGCGAGTCGCGACTACTCCGACGACGTCGCCCGCGTCATCGACGCCGAGGTGCGCGTGCTCATCGAGCAGGCGCACGACGAAGCCTGGCAGGTGCTCAACACCAACCGCGACGTGCTCGACCGCCTCGCGAGCGAACTGCTCGAAAAGGAGACCCTCGACCACAACCAGCTGGCCGAGATCTTCGAGGGCCTCGAGAAGCTGCCCGAGCGTCCGCAGTGGCTCTCAAGCACGAACCGCCCGCTCTCCGACCGTCCTCCCGTGAAGGTGCCCTCGAAGCTCCCGATCGACCCCGAGGTCGTCGACGGCGGAGTCGACTCCGAGCCGCCGGTGCCGCCGAAGCGCACGCCGCGCCCGCGCAAGACCCCCGGCATCGCGACCGCGTAAGCCTCGTGGCCATCGACACCGGACGCATCGAGGCGGCGGTCGCCGAAATCCTGGCCGCGATCGGCGAAGACGTCAACCGGCCGGGGCTCGCGGCGACACCGAAACGCGTCGCCGCGGCCTACGCCGAGTTCTTCGCAGGCCTCGCGGTCGACCCCCTCGAGCACCTGTCGGAGGCGGTCGATCTCGCTGCCGGCGAGCTGGGCGAGGTCGTGATCGTGCGAGACATCGAGTTCCGTTCGATCTGCGAACACCATCTGCTGCCCTTCATCGGCAAGGCGCAGGTCGCCTACGTTCCCGGTGAGAAGGTGGTCGGCCTCGGCAGCCTCGCGCGCGTCGTCGAGACCCTCGCCGACAGGCCGCAACTGCAGGAGCGGCTCGGCGAAGAGATCGCCGACACGATCCAGTCGGGCCTCGCCCCGCGTGGTGTGCTCGTCGTGCTCGACGCGGTGCACCAGTGCGTCACTACCCGAGGACCACGGCAGACCGCCAGTTCCACGGTGACTCTGGCGAGCCGCGGAACCCTGAGCGAAACTAGTGCTCGAGCGGAGATCATTTCGCTGATCGGAGGCGGAGCCCGTGGGTAACGACATGGTCCTGGTTCGCAAGACGGCGCGTCCGCGCCCGCGCATCATGGGAATTCTCAACGTGACACCCGACTCGTTCAGCGACGGAGGCCGCTGGAACTCGGTCGACGACGCCATCGAGCACGGTGCGCTGCTGCACGCGCAGGGCGCCGACCTGATCGACGTAGGAGGCGAGTCCACGCGCCCCGGCGCCGTGCGGGTCTCCCCCGACGAAGAGCAGCAGCGTGTGCTGCCCGTCGTGCGAGAGCTCAGTGATCGCGGCATCCGCGTCTCTATCGACACCCTCAACTCGTCGACCGCGCGCGCCGCGGCCGAAGCCGGCGCCACGATCGTCAACGACGTCTCGGGCGGCCTCGCCGACGAGGAGATGTTCCGCACCATCGCCGCGCTCGACACCGAGTACATCGTGTCGCACTGGCGCGGCCACAGCGACAACATGAACGAGCTCGCGAACTACAACGAGGTCGTCGGCGACGTGCGCACCGAGATCCAGCGCCGGGTCGCCGAGCTCATCGTCTGGGGCGTCGACGAGAGCCGCATCATCGTCGATCCCGGCCTCGGCTTCGCCAAGACCGCCGCGCACAACTGGAAGCTGCTCGGCAACCTCGACCGGCTCGCCAGCCTCGGTTACCCCGTGCTGATCGGGGCTTCGCGCAAGCGGTTCCTCGCCGACCTGCTGCCGGGCGACGCGACCATCGACGAGCGCGATCCCGCGACCGCCGTGATCAGCGCCCTCGCCGCGCAGGCCGGCGTCTGGGGTGTGCGCGTGCACGACATCGAGACGACGAAGGCCGCCCTCGCGGTCTGGAGCGAGTGGGAAAAGGGAGCGACCGAGTGAGCACGCCCCTCGATCAGATCACGCTGACCGGGCTGCGCGCATCCGCGTTCCACGGCGTCTTCGACCACGAACGCCGCGACGGCCAGGTCTTCGTGCTCGACGTCACGGTATCGCTCGACTTCGCCGCCGCGGCCGCGAGCGACGACCTCGAACTCACCATCCACTACGGCGAGCTCGCCGAAGAGATCGTCGGCGCGGTCGAACGCGATCCGGTCGACCTCATCGAGACCGTCGCCGAACGTATCGCGCAGGTCGTGCTCGCGCACAAGGCGGCCCAGCTGGTCACCGTCACCGTCCACAAGCCGAGTGCCCCTGTAACCGTGCCGTTCGACGACGTCTCGGTCACCATCACCAGGTCGCGCTCGTGAACGCCCTGCGCCAGGAGCGCCTGCGCGTCGAACTGCCCGCCGTGCTGTCGCTCGGCAGCAACCTCGGCGACCGCGAGGCCACCATCCGCGGTGCGATCGCCGACATCGCCCACATCGACGGGGTGACCGTGCTCGCCGCATCCGGACTCGTCGAGAGCTCGGCCGTCAAGCTCGACGGCGTCGACGAATCGGCCCCCGCCTACCTGAACGCGGTCGTCACCATCCGCACCGCGCTCGACCCCGACGACCTGCTCACCGCGCTCAACACGATCGAGCAGCGGCACGGCCGGGTGCGCGAGGAGCGCTGGGGCGACCGCACCCTCGATATCGACATCGTCGACTTCGGCGGCCTCCGTGTCGACAGCGACCGGCTGACCCTGCCGCACCCGCGTGCCGCCGACCGGTCGTTCGTCGTGGTTCCGTGGCTCGAGATCGAACCGCACGCGACACTGCTCGCGCGCGGCCGCGTCGCCGACCTGCCGGCCGCGGGCGTCGGAGACGTGCGCAACTATCCCGCGAGGCCGCTACTGTGACGCGCACCCGACCATCCATCCTCGTGCTGATGGCTATTTTCGGCGGAGTCGCGGGCTGGTTTCTCGAAACCGCTCTCGTCGCCACCGGCCGAGCCGCTTTTATCCCGCCCGTGACCCTCGCCGCCGCCCTCGCGCTCATCGGCATCATCGTCGTTGTGCTGGCGCTGCCGGTACACCGCGTCGTCAAGGGAACCGCGAAGGCCCGGGTCGACCCGTTCTACGCCACCCGCGCCGTCGTACTCGCGAAAGCCTCGAGCCTCACCGGCGCGCTGCTCGGCGGCGCCTCCGTGGCGGTTCTGGTATTTCTGCTCACCCGCTCGGTCATCCCCCCGGTAAGCTCGCTCGCACTGGCGATCGCAACCGTGGTCGCCGGCATCGTTTTGCTCGCTGGCGGGCTCATCGCCGAGAAGATGTGCACGCTGCCGCCGAGCGACGACGATCCTACCCAGCTCCCCGCCAGTCAGGACCACGTGTGACCGATCGCCTCGACCTGCCAGAAGTCACCTGGCGCCGGGTCTCCCCGCGGTACATCGTCGTCGATGTCGTGGGATACATCGTCTTCGGGGTCATCATGGTGGGCGCGGGTTCCGCCGTCGCCTACTTCGTGTCGATCGCCTGGCTCTGGTTCGTCGTTGCTGCGATCGCCGTGGTGTTCGCCGTGACGATCGCCCTGACCCCGCGCCGCGTGCGCTCGATCGGCTACCAGCTGCGCGACGACGACGTGCTCTTCCGCCGCGGCATCCTCTACCAGCGCTTCGTCGCCGTGCCCTACGGACGCATGCAGCTCGTCGACATCAACCGCGGCCCGCTCGACCGCCTGCTGGGGCTCAGCGAACTCAAGTTCGTGACCGCCGCTGCCGCGACCGGCGTCGTCATCCCCGGGCTGGCCGAGGCCGACGCCGAAGAGTTGCGCGACCGGCTCGTCGCCCTGGCCGAGAGCCGCCGGGCCGGGCTGTGACCAGCTTCACCGACGGCGAGTGGCACCGTCTGCACCCGCTGACCCCGCTGCTGCGCGGCGGCATCACGTTCATCGCCATTCTCGGCTTCCTGCTCTACAACATCCGCGACATCCTGATCGATATCGTTCTGGGCGGCGACGGCCGCAACGGCGAACCGCTCGTCTGGCTCTACGAGAGCCAGTACTTCTGGCTGGCCGTGCTCGCCGTGCTGGTCGTGCTCGGCGCGATCATCGTGGGCTACTACCTGTCGTGGCGCATGAACACCTTCCGCATCACCGACGAGGTCGTCGAGGTGCGCAGCGGAATCGTCTTCCGCCGCAATCGCAAGGGCCGCCTCGACCGCATCCAGGGCATCAACATCGCCCGCCCGTTTCTCGCCCGCATCTTCGGGGCCGCGCGTCTCGAGGTGAACGTCGCCGGGCAGGACGCCAACGTCAAACTCGACTACCTCGCGTCGGCCTCGGCCGACGAACTGCGCCGCGAGATCCTGCGGCTGGCCTCCGGAACGCGCGTCGCCGAGGCGCAGGCCTTGCAGGCGGCCCAGCTGGATGACACGGGGCAGCCGATCACGAGAAGCGCCGCCGCCGCGCACCTCATCGACCAGCGCGTGTCCGAGCTGCTCGCACCCGAACTCGACCCCGGCCTCGCCGCACCCGAGTCGGTCGTGCAGATGCACACCGGCCGGCTGATCGGGTCGCTGCTGCTCAGCGGGTTCAGCGTGTTCGTGCTGCTGCTCGTCGGCGGCATCGCGTGGGGCGTCGCCGCCACCGGCTCGTACCTGTTCCTCATCGGTGTGCTGCCCACGCTCATCGGTACCGGCAGTTTCTACATCACGCGCTTCACCCGGTCGCTGCGCTACAGCATCGCCGGAACCCCCGACGGTGTGCGCATCGGCTTCGGCCTGCTCTCGACGAGCAACGAGACGCTGCCGCCGGGGCGTATCCACTCGATCCAGGTGACCCAGCCGTTGCTCTGGCGCGCCTCGGGCTGGTGGGAGATCAAGGTCAACCGCGCGTCGACGTCGTCGCAGAAGGGTGCGGCCGGCCAGGCCAACACCACGATCCTCCCCGTCGGAAACCTCGACGACGTACGCAAGGTGCTCGCCCTCGTGCTGCCCGACCACGTCGACGACGCCTCGGTCGCGCTGTTCGAACGCGGCATGCGGTCGAAGGGCGGCGACGACGGATTCGTGAACTCGCCGAAGCGTGCCCGCTGGTACCTCTGGTCCTCGCAGCGCCGCAACGGTTTCGCCATCCTGCCGGGTGCGGTCGTGCTGCGCCAGGGCGCCATCTGGCGTCAACTCACGATCGTTCCCGAGGCGCGGATGCAGAGCGTCGCCGTCAGCGAAGGTCCGGTCTTCCGCGCGATGAACCTCGCCACCATCCGCGTGCACACCGTCGCCGGTCCCATCGCCCCGTCGCTCTCGGCCGTGGACCGCACGCAGGCGCTGCGATTTTTCAGAGAGGTCGCGGATGCTGCGATCTCGTCGTCGTCCGCCGACACCAGTCACCGCTGGCGCTCGGGCGAGGTGACCCCGTGAGCGGGCCGAGCGGCCGTCTCGGCGTCGGCATCATCGGCGCCGGCCACGTCGGGCCCGTTCTCGGTGCCGCCCTCGCCGGCGCCGGTCACGCGATCGTCGGAATCTCGGCGACATCGCAAGACAGCATCGACCGGGCCGAGGCGATGCTGCCCGGCGTGCCGATCCTCGAGATCCCCGACCTGATCGAACGCAGCGAACTGGTGATCCTCGCCGTGCCGAGCGACCAGCTCGAGCAGCTCGTCGCCGGTCTCGCGGCGGTCGGGGCGTGGCAGCCGGGGCAGCTCGTGCTGCACACGGCACCCGGGTTCGGCACCCAGGTGCTCGCCCCGGCGACCGCGGCCGGCGTGATCCCCCTCGCGGTGCATCCGGCCATGGTCTTCACCGGAACCAGCCTCGATCTCGTGCGTCTCAGCGAGAGCTACGCGGCGGTCACCTCGCCCACCCCCGTGCACCCGATCGGGCAGGCGCTCGTCGTCGAAATGGGTGCCGAGCCGATCATCGTCGCCGAGGCCGACCGCGCGGCCTACGCCGAGGCGATCGAGACGGCCACCAGCTTCTCGGCCGCGATCGTCGGGCAGGCCGTCGGCATCCTCGACGGGCTCGGCATCGACGCGCCGGGCCGGTTCCTCGGACCGCTCGTGCGCTCGTCGGTCGAGACCGCGCTGCAGGGTGTGACACCGCCCGAGCGCTTCCTCGAATAACACGTACGATCGATAGCCGGCCGTTTCGCGGCCGTCCCATCCAGCGCACCAAGGAGTTCCACCGTGTCCGTCACCGTTGTCGAGACGATCGCCGAACTCCGCACCGCCCTTGCCGGGCGCACCGTCGCGCTGGTACCCACGATGGGCGCGCTGCACGAGGGCCACCTGGCGCTCGTTACCCGCGCGACCGAGCTCGCCGACACCGTCGTCGTCTCGATCTTCGTCAACCCGCTGCAGTTCGGACCGAGCGAGGACCTCGACAAGTACCCGCGCACGCTCGCCGACGACCTCGTCAAGCTCGAGGCGGCGGGCGTCGAGTTCGTCTTCGCGCCGAGCGTCGACGAGATGTACCCGACCGGGTCGAGCGAGACCAAGGTCACGGCCGGCCACGTCGGCACGCTCTACGAGGGACGCTCGCGCCCCGGCCACTTCGACGGAATGCTCACCGTCGTCTCCAAGCTGCTCGGCATCGTGCGCCCCGCGTTCGTGATGTTCGGCCAGAAGGACGCCCAGCAGGTCTTCCTCGTGCAGCGCATGGTCGCCGACCTCAACGTCGCCACCTCGGTCGAGGTCGTGCAGACGGTGCGCGAAAACTCGGGACTCGCGCTCTCCAGCCGCAACCGGTTCCTCGACGAGCGCGAGAGGCGCGCCGCCCTCGCCCTGTCGACCGCCCTCGAGGCGGCGCAGTCGAGCGGCGACCGCGGCATCGACCAGGTGCTCGCCGCCGCGCAGTCGGTGCTGATGGGCGAGAACCTCGTGCAGCTCGACTACCTCAGCGTGGTCGATCCGACGACATTCCTCCCCGTCGACGACGACTACCGCGGCAAGGCTCGCGTGCTCATCGCGGCCCGCGTCGGCGACACCCGCCTGATCGACAACGAGCTCATCCACCTCGGCGGCTGAGCCCGCGTGGCGTCTCCCCGTTACCATTGAGCGTTGACCACCGCAGCGCCAGGAGACCCATTGACCCAGCACGACGCCGAACTGACCCCTGAGTTCTCAGAAGAAGAGCTGAGCGAACAGAAGCAGATCCGGCTCGCCAAGCGCGACCGTCTGCTGGCCGAGGGTGAGGCCTACCCGGTCTCGGTTCCGATCACCACGACGATCGCGACGGTGCGCAAGCGGTTCGAAAACCTCGAGACGGATGCCACGACCGGCGAGATCGTCGGACTCGCGGGCCGAGTCGTGCACTCGCGCAACACGGGCAAGCTGTGCTTCGCGAGCCTGCAGGCCGGCGACGGCCAGCGCATCCAGGCCATGGTGAGCCTCGGCGAGGTGGGGGAGGAATCCCTGCAGCGCTGGAAGGACCTCGTCGACCTCGGCGACCACGTCTTCGTCTCGGGCGAGGTCATCTCCAGCCGCCGCGGCGAGCTGTCGGTCATGGTCAAAGACTGGCAGATCGCGGCCAAGGCGATTCTGCCGCTGCCCAACCTGCACTCCGAGCTCAGCGACGAAGCGCGCGTGCGCAGCCGCTACCTCGACCTCATCGTGCGCGAGCAGGCCCGCTACGTCGTACGTGCCCGTGCCAAGGTCAACGCCTCGCTCCGCGACACCTTCGCCAAGCACGACTACCTCGAGGTAGAGACCCCGATGCTGCAGACGATGCACGGCGGAGCATCCGCCCGTCCCTTCGTCACCCACTCCAACGCCTTCGACACCGAGCTGTTCCTGCGCATCGCACCCGAACTGTTCCTCAAGCGGGCCGTCGTCGGCGGCATCGACCGCGTCTTCGAGATCAACCGCAACTTCCGCAACGAGGGCGCCGACTCCACCCACTCGCCCGAGTTCGCGATGCTCGAGGCATACCAGGCCTACGGCGACTACAACCAGATCGCCGACCTCACGCAGGAGATGATCCAGAACGCGGCGATCGCCGTGAGCGGGTCGACGACAGTCATCTGGGCGGATGGCACGGCCTTCGATCTGGGCGGCGACTGGGATCGCATCTCGATGTACGAATCGCTGTCCGAGGCATCCGGAATCCTCATCACCCCCGAGACGAGCCTCGACGACCTCAAGGCGCTCGCCGCCAAGGAGGGTGTCGAAGTGCACCTCGCCAACCACGGCAAGTACGTCGAAGAGCTCTGGGAGCACTTCGTCAAAGAGTCGCTGGTGCGGCCGACCTTCGTGATGGACTTCCCCGTCGAGACCAGCCCGCTCGTGCGCGCACACCGCAGCAAGGCGGGCGTCGTCGAGAAGTGGGACCTGTACATCCGCGGCTTCGAGCTGGCGACCGGCTACTCCGAGCTCGTCGACCCCGTTGTGCAGCGCGAGCGCTTCGTCGAGCAGGCGCTGCTCGCGAGCAAGGGCGACCTCGAGGCCATGCGTCTCGACGAGGAGTTCCTGCGCGCCCTCGAACACGGCATGCCGCCGTCGGGCGGAATGGGCATGGGCATCGACCGCCTGCTGATGGCGATCACCGGCCTCGGCATCCGCGAGACGATCCTCTTCCCCCTCGTCAAATAGCAGTTCTGCTGGTTGAGTAGGCCGCCCGCGGCCGTATCGAAACCCTACGAGCGCGGCTTCAACCGGATCCCCGGCAACTCCGGCGCCGGCAACGGCCTGCCCGGGTACCCGGCCACCACACCGAACCGGCCGTCGTCGCGGACGCCGCCCACGACATCCGTCTGCCACTCGTCGCGGAAGCCCACGATCTCCTCGTGGGTGCGGCCGATGAAGTTCCACCACATGATGATGCTCTCGCCGAACGGCACCCCGCCGATCAGCAGCAGGCGGGCGCCGGCGGGACCCGCTTCGAGTCGCAGGACGGATGACCCGGGCTCGCGATAGGCGAGGTGGGCCGCCGGCAGCTCGTCGCCGTCGACGCTGAGCGCACCGCGGTCGAGCAGCACGCCGTGTTCGAACGCCGCATCGACGGGCAGCTCGACCGCGGCGAACGGGTCGAGGTCGATCTGCGCCCCGACGACCGCGCTGAAGGTCATCGCGGGCGAGGTGCTGCCCACGAGCGATCCGAGGAACACACGAACGGTCGCTCCCGGCAGCACGACGACGGGCGGCGCGTAGTGCTCGAACGCCGGGTCGGTGTGCCGGCTGCCGTCGGGCAGCGCGAGCCAGAGCTGGGCGCCGTGCAGCACCGTGGTCGCATCCGTCGACACCTCGCTGTGGGCGATGCCGCGCCCCGCGGTCATCAGGTTCAACTCGCCGACGCGCACAGCCGCGTGGCTGCCGACGCTGTCGCGATGGTCGATCTCGCCGGCGAAGAGCCAGCTGACGGTCTGGAGTCCGGTGTGCGGATGCGGCGGAACCACCATCCCGCCGCGTTCTCTCACCACGTCCGGTCCGTAGTGGTCGACGAAGCACCAGGCACCGATGAGCGAGCGATGGCGCTGCGGCAGGGTGCGGCGCACGTTCATCGCGCGCGGACCGCCGAGCGGCACGTCGCGCGGCTCGAGGATCTCGACGGCGCCGACCACGGGCGGCTCGCCCCCGATCACCAGCTCGGGTGGCGCTTTCTCGAGGTTGCTCATGCGATAAGCGTAAACTCTGCCCTATGAGCGATCTCAAGGTTCCGGACGAGGACAAGAAGAAGACCTCGCTCGGCCGCGTCGCCATCTGGGTCGTCGTCGGCTGCGTCGGCGCCTACACACTGATCTCCGGCATCGCCGGCATCATCGCGAAGGGCTGATGAGATGACTCGTCGCACTTCCCGCCTGATCATGACCACCGCGCTGCTGGGAATCATCATCGTGATCGCGGTCATCACGTTCGTTCGCTAACGCGTTCGCGTACTCTGGTACCCGTGCTCGAAAACTTCTGGGCGAATGCCGCCTACTCCCTCGCACCGACCGTTCTGATCGGACTCATTTTCTGGTTCGTCATGCGGTCGATTTTTCGAGCCGACCGCACGGAGCGCAAGGTCTACTCAGAGATCGAGGCGCAGGAACGCGCCAAGTTCGAGGCGGAACGCGCCGCCAAGTAGCGCTGACGCACGCGTAGCGCTCTGACGAAAGGGTCAACCCATGGGTTTCTTCGACCGACTGTTCGGAACCAACACCGACGACACCGCCCAGCAGCAGCCGGCTCCGGCCCGCCGCGACGGACGCACCGACGACGAGATCGCCGTCGAGCGCTACCGCTACCTGCTGCGCACCGCGCCGCCCGAGACCATCGAGAGTGTGCACCGCGAGGCCTTCTCGAAGCTCACGCCCGAGCAGCGCGAACTGCTGTTCACCGAGCTGAGCAAAAACGCGCCGCAGGGCGACGCTCCCCGGTCGAGTGAGGCGGCGGCGCTCGCGACCTCGGCCACCCGCTCCGAGCTGCGTCAGCCCGGCACCATGGAGCGCTCGATGTCGGGCGGCGGCGGCATGGGCTTCGGCAGCATGGTGGCGAGTTCGCTGCTCGGCACCGTCGCCGGATACGTCATCGGGTCGGCCCTCGTGAGCGCTTTCATGCCGGTAGACGACGGATCGTCGGATGCCTCGGGTGACTCTTCCTCCGACGCATCGGGCGACGACGCCTCGGCCGATGACGCGGGCGCCGACGCCAGCGCCGATGGCGGCTACGACGGCAGCGGCGGCGACTTCGGCGGCGACTTCGGTGGTGGCGGCGACTTCGGCGGCGGTTTCGACTTCTAGCGTCCTCCGGCCTTCTTCTGCTTGGTTGAGTAGCGCCCTGCGGCATTCTTCTGCTGGTTGAGTAGCGCCCTGCGGCATTCTTCTGCTGGTTGAGTAGCGCCCTCTAGGGCGCGTATCGAAACCCCCTCGCCCCAATAGACTGACCTCGAACCCGGGGGAGATCGCGTGCGCACGTTTCCAAAGATCGCGGCAGTGCTCGCCGCGACGCTCACCCTCGCCGGCCTCGCCGCCTGCGATTCGGTGCAGGCGGATGCGGGCAAGGTCGCCGAGCAACTCACGTCTCTCCCGTCGGTGGTGAGCGCGACCGGTGACGGCAACGGCATGCAACTGAACCGTGACGCACAGAGCGTGGTCTCGGTCATGCTCAACGATGCCGCGCCGCTGACCGACATCGAGGCACTCGTCACCGAGTGGTACGGCGCGAGCGGCGAACTGCCGAGCACCGCGCTCGTCATCGCGATGCCCGCCACCGAGGTCGACGGCGACCACGTGCTGCAGATCGCGCGCAGCTCGTACGCCGAGCAAGACCTGCCGGCGGTGGTCGACGGCTGGTACTCGTTGACCGACTCGTACTCGCTCGTGACCCGCGAAGTGCAGAGCGTTGCGAACGCCGGGGACCCCTACGGCGTCACCACGATCGTGGCCTCCGATGCGACGTCACCATCCCAGATCGCCGACGTCGTCGCCGAACTCGCCGAGCTGGGCGACGATCCCGGTATGACCTGGTGGTTGCACTCCGCCGTCGACGACGATTCGGCCACGATGTCGATCACCGCGTTCTCGCGCAACCAGCTGCCCGACGAAGAGGTGGTCTCGCTGCTCGTCGGCTTCGACGACGCGTATGCGCGGGCAGAGGTTATCGGGGGCATGAACCTCGAGGTCGCGACCAACTACGACGGCGTGTACCAGGTACGCGCGAACATCAACGCGGACTCGTTGCGCGAGGTGCCCGAGGCGGACGTGCCCGCGGCACTCGAGACCAGCGATGCGTGGGTGGTGGTGGGTTCGATGGCATCCGTCGTCGACCCGGCCGCGAGCGTCGACATCACGTTCTCGGTTCTCGGCTACGACGCGTTCGCCGAGCTCGACACTGCCGACTGCTCGAAGCAGACCTACGCGCAGTACGCCTTGCTCGGCCCGGCGGTCTACGCCGAGTGGCCCGGCAGCTGCGCCTAGGCGCGCACCAACGGTTCGCCGAGCGACCGTGTTGTGCCGTCTGCCTAGGTGAATGCTGGGGAGGCGGTGGGTGGCCGCCGGTGCGACACGCCCGGGATGCGTGGTGCTTTGCGGGGGTGGCGGGGCACACGTAGAGTAATCACTCGTCACCCCAAAGGTGCCGGGAGCGGAAGAGCTTCTGGGCCTCAAGCTGGGGACTGAATCCCGATCAAAACGAGTCAGGCCTTGAGTCGATTCTGTTTTGATTTTAGGATGAGATTTCCGCCTCTGGCGTGGGGTCTGATTGTCCGTGTGGCCGTGGAAACGGCCGGCGGGTCGATTTGACACCGGGCCGGGACGTGGTAAGTTATACAGGTTGCCCTGAGCGAGACCGTGAGGTTGAATCAGGAGCGTCCGATCCTTGAGAACTCAACAGCGTGCACAATGTCAAATGCCAAAAACCCGGGCATTCGGATCCGTT
>Ga0247811_1000321_pt1 | contig 15600 bp, 17 predicted proteins | sample UWRJL134311R1_FD_189018 | JGI IMG/M metagenome (GOLD analysis project Ga0247811, IMG submission 189018) | Plant litter microbial communities from Arlington Agricultural Research Station in Wisconsin, United States - UWRJ-L134-311R-1 | ecosystem: Environmental > Terrestrial > Plant litter >...
CACAATTGGCCACTTGCTACCAAAAACAAAGGAAGACGTTGCGCGTGTTTCGCAAGATTTAGGGTACAAAGATCTTCCCCTTGCGGGCCAAAGCGCTTATACTTTGGTGAGAGGGATCGATACCCCTCAGACACCACACGGCTATAGCGGTCGCGCCGGCATCTATGAGGTGATGGACGTGAACCAAGATATTCAGAACTTAATTGTCGCAAAGGCATCGAGTTCGGAAATTCAGCGATTAGCGGTGTCACAGGGGATGATCACAATGCGCCAAGACGGCTATTTAAAAGCCCTTACAGGCGTTACGACACTCGAAGAAGTGAACAGGGTCACGTCAGATACAGCCTAGGCTATAAAGAAAATGATTTGGGGAATGGGTAAGAAATTATGAATAATCAACAATTACGAATCGAAGTGCTGCTAGAAGAAGTCGTACGTCGCAAGGCGTCCGACCTTCACTTGCAGGTCAGCTTACCGCCAATGTTACGCGTTGACGGCTCACTCGTACCGATCGCTGGATTCAATCCGATGGATGAAGCAGCGGTTGAAACCCTCATTTTTGCCATCCTTGACCAAGATCAGCGCCAAATCCTGTTAAAGGACAAAGAATTCGACTTTAGCTTCGCCTTTGGAACACTTGGTCGCTTCCGCGTGAATGCCTTCCATGAACGTGGAAACTTGGCCGCTGCACTGCGTTTGATCCCAAATGAAATCAAATCTGTGACAGAACTTGGTATGCCACAGGTTGTCATGGGCTTTGCAGACTATCCACGTGGCCTCGTGCTGGTGACTGGACCAACTGGTTCGGGTAAGTCAACGACGCTTGCTGCGCTGGTCGACAAGATCAACACCGAGAAATCAAACCACATCATTACGATCGAAGACCCAATCGAATTTACGCACAAGTCAAAGAAGTCGGTCATCGTGCAACGCGAAGTACACTATGACACCTACAGCTTCTCGGCTGCACTGCGTTCGAGCTTGCGCCAAGACCCTGACGTCGTCCTTATTGGTGAGATGCGTGACCTCGAGACAATTTCCGCTGCTATTACGATTGCAGAAACCGGACACCTTGTCTTTGCCACACTGCACACAAACAGCGCGGCGCAATCGATTGACCGTATGATCGACGTCTTCCCGCCACACCAGCAGCCGCAGATTCGTGCACAGCTATCGAACATCTTGATGGCAATCGTGTCGCAACGCCTCGTCCCGGCGATCGGTGGGGGACGCGTTGTCGCTGCCGAGATCCTCGTTGCAAACCCAGCGGTTCGTAATATTATCCGTGAGGGTAAGGCCCACCAACTTGACGCTATTATTCAAACCGGTGCAGACCAGGGTATGCAGACAATGGACCGTACTCTTGTCAGCCTGGTTCAAGCCGGCACAATTACCTATGATAGTGCGCGTGAATTCGCTGTCGACCTGACCGAATTCGAAAGGTTAATGAGAGGCTAATACCCCGTGAAGAAGTTTGCGTACGAAGCCCGCGATCGCGCCAGTAACAAGCTTATTAAAGCTACCCTTCAGGCCGAGTCTGAAAGCTCCGCTGCGCAGCTACTTGTCAAGCAAGGCTTTGTGCCACTTTCGATCAAAGAACAGATTGGCGACGGCTCGTTCCTCTCAAGGATCACTGGGCGCATTACAATTAAGGACAAGGTGGTCTTTACGCGTCAGCTTGCAACACTGATTGGTGCAGGTTTGCCGTTGAGCCAGAGCTTGCACACTGCGATGGAGCAGACGAACAACAAACAGCTGCAGGCAATCGTCCAAGAAATTGTTGCCGATGTTGAAGGTGGACGCGCACTGTCGCTGTCGTTCGCAAAGCACCCCCAGGTATTCGACGGTGTCTTTATTTCGCTGATCTCGGCGGGTGAGCTGTCAGGTACGCTCGACGAATCGCTGCTACGCGTTGCGAACCAACAAGAAAAAGACGCTGCCATGATGAGCAAGATTAAAGGTGCGCTAACGTATCCGTTGATCGTTCTGTTTGTTATCGGTGGTGTGATGGCATTTATGTTACTGACAGTTGTTCCACAGGTGGAAAAGCTGTACAAAGATTTGCACAAAGAACTCCCGTTCCTGACGCAAGTCATGGTTGGCGCTGCCGATGTTTTGGCGCACTACTGGTGGGTTGTCCTGATCCTTGTTGGGCTCGGTATCTATTTCTTGCTGCAGTTCCTCAAGACTGAACCAGGAATCCACGCCAAAGATGATTTCAAGATTCGCGTCCCTGTGTTTGGAAAAATGATTCGCAAACTCTACATGGCGCGCTTTACGCGTACCGGGCAAACGTTGCTGGCCACCGGCGTCAGCATGCTTGATATGCTGCGTATCTGTTCAACAGCGGTGAACAATACGATTGTTGGCGCAGCGATTGACCGTGCGGCCGAGAAGGTAAAGGGTGGTAAAGCATTATCTGCTGCGCTTGAACCTGAAGAGGTGATGATGATCCTCGTTCCGCAGATGATTAAGATCGGGGAACAATCAGGCCGCATCGATGAAATGATGGGTCGTGTCGCACAGGTCTACGAAGACGAGCTCGACGAACAGATCCGAACAATCTCGACGGCGATTGAGCCAATCCTGATGGTGATCCTTGCAGTTGTCGCAGGTGGTATGGTGGGTGCAATTTTGTTCCCAATCTACAGCCTCGTCAACGGTATTAACGTATAAAATAGCTAGACAAAATTTTCGTTGTCGTCTACTATAAGCACAAGCATTTATGCATATAATTTAGTTCATTTGAAAGGTGGAAATAATTCCTATGAACCGTCTCAAACAACTTCAAGCCCAAAAGGGGTTCACGATCATCGAAGTGGTCTTGGTCTTGGCAATTGCCGGACTCATCTTCCTCATGGTCTTTATCGCGCTGCCTGCGCTGCAAGCAAACCAACGCGACACAGGTCGCAAGAATGACGTCAGCTCAATCTTGTCTGCTGTGACACAGTTTACAGGTAACAACCGCGGTACATTTCCTGATGACGCTCAGTTGAAGTCATACGCAAAAGACGTATCTGACAATGTGACAACAGTGAACGTGAATAGTAAAAAGGGTGCACAGGATATTACGACCGTTGACGGCGTTGTCGTTGTGACACAATCATCACTGTGTAGCACGATTGATGGAACGGGAAAAGTAACACTTATTGCGGGAACAGCACGACAATTCACCGTCGTGACGAAGCTCGAAGCAGGTAACGGTGCTGGCTACTGCGAACAAGGCTAGTTACTACCTCGTCGCACATATTGAATCGCCTTGGACTATCCAGGGCGATTCTTCGTATAGGGGACTGTATCTGATATGATAGTGGTTATGGAAATCGTTATCTACGTCGGCCTCGTACTATTTGGACTTGTTCTGGGAAGTTTTGCGGGTGCATCAGTCTGGCGCCTGCGCGCACGCCAGCTGGTCGCTGACAAAAAAGCCGGTGAACGTGTTGATCACGCCGAATACACGAAATTAAAGAAGCTCGCGCACGAGAAGACCTCGAAAGACCACTCTCGCTGTCTGCACTGTGGCTATATGCTGCGCTGGTATGACTTGATCCCACTGGTCAGCTGGCTGAGCCTCAAGGGCCGCTGTCGCAACTGCCACAAGCAGATCGGTCGCATGGAACCATTGATCGAACTAGGGACTGCAGTCTTTTTCGTTGCTTCGTACGCGTTCTGGCCCGTTGAGCTGGTCGGAGGGCTGCAGATCGCTCTCTTTGCGCTATGGCTCATCTCTGGGGTTGGACTGGCGATCATGTTTGCCTACGATACGAAATGGTACTTGCTACCCGATAAGGTGAACTTCGCCGTTATCGGGCTAGGTTTGGCAACAGCTGTGCTGATGATTATCGCCAGTGCTGACAAAATCGAAACGGTGCTGAGTATCCTTGGATCCGTCGCGGTACTCAGTGGTATTTATTTTGTACTATATCTGATCTCGAAAGGTAGCTGGATTGGGTTTGGTGATATCAAGCTCGGTCTTGGCCTTGCGCTGCTGCTAGGGGACTGGCGCCTTGCACTCATCGCATTGTTCGCAGCAAACCTCATTGGGTGTCTGATTGTGATTCCATTGATGGTCAGCGGGAAGCTAAAACGGACCTCACGGGTTCCATTCGGACCGTTATTGATCGCTGGCGCGGTGGTTACAAAGCTCGTTGGTATTGGCATCGCCGAGTTCTACACTTTGAGCTTGATGTAGCTTCATTGCAAGAGGTCGCACGCACGCCGCTTATGCTATAATGGCGACACATGGGCAAACATTCTACATCCGGTTTTACGATTATCGAAACCATGCTGGTCTTGGCGATCACGGGGCTGTTGGTTGCGAGTCTACTTGCGGGTATTGGCACCTCAATTGGTGTGCAACGCTATAAGGATTCTGTCACGACTTTGAAATCAACAATTCAGGATCAGTACGCACGCGTCAACAACGTCAGCAATGGACGTGACAGCGGATGGTCGTGTGAAAACGATGCGACACCAGCAGCCGTAACCAACGGTACAGGAAAGAGCGCCGGACAAAGTGATTGCGTGCTGATGGGCCGCTACTTGAGTATCGTTGATGGTACGATTACGACCGCAAGCGTTGTGGGATACCCAAACTCGACCGCTGACGATACGAGTCTCACCGATATCGCGCTCACCAAACAAAATTATACTTTTGGCATTGCACAGGATAGTGTTGAGACAAACACCATCGAGTGGGGCTCGACGATTACGATTCCAGGCGTTAGCGAGCGTCAGGCATTTGCGATGTTTATCCTCCGCTCGCCGACTAATGGGTCACTGTACACCTTTACGGCGAAAAATACCGTCGTGCAGGATATTCAAAATGTTAACTCAGCTGCGCTTGAGAACATGGTAGTCGAAAGCACGACAGACGTACCTGGACAGGGCGCTCGAACGCTGTGTGTCGATCCGGATGGTGCGCTTGTAACCGAAAAATACGCGATCTATATCAACGCAGTGGCAACTGGACCAACTTCGATTGAGTCACGCACAAATACGACGTCGAAAAAACTCGGAGGTCCGTCGTGTTAAAGCGAGCCGAGCGCGGCGATACCCTGATTGAGGTATTGTTTGCGTTTGCGGTCTTGAGCCTTGTTGTCGTCGGCGCACTCGCGATTATGAACCAAGGTTCGATTGCATCTCAGCGGGCGCTTGAGACGACGCTGGTGCGTGATGAGATCGATGCTCAGGCAACGACACTGCGTTTCCTACACGACGCCTATGTGGCCGCGTATCAAACAAACAAGACGTATGATCCTGCAACGCCAGCTGGTCAGTGGGATCTACTTTCTAAGACGATCTTAACAAATAACGCAGCATCGGCATTCGGAGCTGCCGGCACGTGTAAGCCACCTCTGAAAAGCTTTATCCTGAATACTACAACCGCTAAGTTTAATAATGACCAAGCGAATCTTATTGCTGCCCCGATATTCTCGCAGGTGACATACAACGGCACTGCGCTGAACAAAGCCGAAGGAATTTGGATCGAAGGACAACGAGGGGATTTAAATAATGGCACGAACAAAAACAATACGCAGTATATCGATTTCCATATTCGCGCCTGTTGGGACGGTCCGGGACAAGGCCCCAAGATGACGCTGGGCACAATTGTGAGGTTATATGAACCGCGAAACTAAGAGTAACACAGGGCGCCAACAGGGCTTCACGATTATTGAGTTGTCACTTGCGATGACCTTTATTTCCATTTTGCTGCTGACAATTGCCTTGACGATTATTCAGATCGCTAGCATTTATAATCACGGGAGCGTGGTAAAAGAGTTAAACGCAACCTCACGGGCGATAAATACTGAACTAAGCACTTCCATACGCGCCAGTGGGGACTTTACGACGACTGCGTCTGCCAACCGCTATAAAGAGACACCAAATGTTGGTGGCCGTATGTGCTTGGGACAGTACAGCTACATTTGGAACTATGGGACCTCACTCAGCAAGATCGATAGCACGCGAAATCTGTATCTGGCGAACACGACACCGGCAAACGCTAATACTGTGGTTACCGGTGGCGTCACACGCTACGAAGTGGGGCTCGTCAAAGTACCAGATAGCGGCAATGGCTACTGTACGCCAGATGCAAACGGTAAATACAAAGCCGTGAACCCCGAGGGTGCCGTTGAGCTACTGCGCACAGGTGATCACGCGGTTGTACTGCACAGTTTAAAGGTGACGACGCCACAGGCGACTGCGAAGGACGATGCGTCGTCTCAACAGCTGTATAAAATATCCTACACACTGGGTACAAGTGACATTGACGCACTAAACGGCACGACGACCGTACCGCCAACAAGTTGTAAGGCACCCGGTGAAACTGGTGCGGACGCGAATTATTGTGCGATTCAGCAGTTTACTATTGTCCTGAGGGTAGCAGGTAAGGTTAACTAGTATGGTTATGGTTAATCGACGCGGTGAATCAGGTGCAGTATCGTTGTTTCTTGTTATCTTCGCGATGCTTCTAATTACTATTGTCACTTTGAGCTTCCTGCGCACGATGATTAACGATCAACAACAGGCATCAGCGGCGGACTTATCCCAAAGTGCCCGTGACTCAGCGCTTGCCGGTATTGAAGACGCCAAGCGTGAACTTATCTACTATCGAACACTGTGTAGTACGGGTGATGTAGATGCCTGCGGCAATGCAAAAACGAGCATTAGTCAGAATGCTTGCAATGCTGGACTGGGCGATGTCGTTTCGCTTATCCCCGGTAGAGAAACAGAGGAAGTCCCTGTGCAGCAGTCGCAGTCTTCAACGAATGATAAGCGGTTGAATCAGTATTATACCTGCGTGAAAATGGCGCTGGAAACCGTGGACTACAAGGGGTACGCGGCAGCAAACAAGTCGCGCCTAATCCCACTCAAGTCAACAGCCGCTATTACATCCGTCACAATTCAATGGTATTTGCCCGAGGACCTCGGCTCAACCTCAAAAGCAGTGAATTTATTAGGCGAGACATCCGCCGATACCGCGAAACCTCTGTACCAACAAGCAAAATGGGTTGCTGCGCGCCCATCGCTACTGCGCGTCCAGCTGATGCAGTTTGGTTCCGACGATCCGACCTCTGGTTTTACACTGAGTGATTTTGATAAGAATGACGATTCAAACGCAATTAATAGTAACGCAAACACAATCTTCTTGTATCCGGTAAAGCGAGCAGTCGCCTCATCTGCAAATGTCTCTTATGCCATTGCTTCCGAAGACACCCGTCAGATCGCCTCGGGCTCACCGAAAAAAACAAGGTGCCTTGCAGATTTAAGTGGTGGGGGATATGCCTGTACTGCCACACTAACGCTGCCGCAAGCAATCGGACAGACCAACGATAAGCGCACTGCCTACCTTCGTATTACGCCGCTGTACAACGCGACCAACTTCCGCGTCACATTGGGCAGCGCCGATCCTGTCGGTACTCCGATTGTGATGTTTGACGGCGTGCAGCCAGCAATTGATTCAACCGGTCGTGCGAACGACCTCTATCGGCGCATCGAATCACGTGTTGACTTAACGGATACGAGCTTCCCATTCCCAGAGGCCGCTGTTGATCTGACAAGTGAGCTGTGTAAAGACTTCATCGTCACCGCAACGGCGGGTGAAGCCCAAAATAACTGTTCGCTATAGTCTAGGCGTCGCCAGATTCGCTGTGAAATTTTTCGTAGACCTCACGAAGGTGTTGGTCGGTCACGTGGGTGTAGACCTGGGTCGTACTAATATTACTGTGCCCAAGCATGCTTTGGACGCTTCGAATGTCAGCACCGTTCATCAGCAGGTCGGTGGCAAAGCTGTGGCGCATGGTGTGCGGACTAACGTGTTTCGTAATCCCTGCGAGACGTGTATACGTTGCAATTAAACGCTGTACGCTCCGCGCGGTCAGGCGGCGGTAATCGCCGCTATTTGTTTGCTCGACATTCTTGCTGTAGCTAATAAACAGGGGAGGAAGGCTATCTTCGCGGGCATCGAGGTAGCGATCAACCCAGTCAGCAGCGGCTTCGCTAATAAAGACGGGGCGGTCTTTTTGGCCTTTTCCGCGGACCATGAATTCGCGTCGCTTTGTATTAACGTGATCGCGATTTAAATTAATTAATTCGGATACACGAAGGCCGCTTGAGAATAATAGCTCGACGATGGCGCGGTCGCGCAGGCCCGCTTCTGAATCAATGTTGATAGCCGATAGCATCCGCTCAACTTCGTCGTAGTGAAGGAAGGTGACTTGCTTGCGTGATACTTTTGGCAGCGTGATCTTATCTGGTGACAGCGCAACGATATTACGCTGCCCTAGGTAGGTTAAGAAGCCGCGCAAGGCAATAAGGTGATACGACTGCGTAATCGTTGCTAAGTCATCGTCGTTGTTGTTCTTGTAGCGGTTCAGCCACAAACGATACTTACGGATTGTCTCGGTCGTGATTTTCTCAACCATGATGTCATCGGTGAACTCAACAAAGCGCTCTAGATACAGGCGATAGTTCTCGGCGGTCTTCGCAGAGCGGCCACCTTCCACTTCGATGGATTCAATATAGTCGAGGATCAGTTCAGACATGTACATACATTAAGCATAGCCTAAAAGGGTGCGAGACGATACAATAGAACGCATGCTCATCTTACAAGCCATCATCTTGGGACTTATCCAAGGATTGACCGAATTCATTCCAATCAGTAGTTCTGGACACCTCGTGATTGCCCAGACGTTCCTATCTGGCGCATCGGATCACTTATTCCTTGAATTTATTAACGTCGGGACATTCTTGGCGCTGATCGTGTTCTTCCGAAAACGTATTGTCGGCATCATCAAAGATGTCTTCGTGAACAAAAACTATCGTTTGGCACGTAACATTATTATTACGTCTGTACCTGCGGGAATCGTCGGGTACCTATTAGCTGGCTTTATTGGTGATACACCACAGTTCTTCGGAAGTGCAGTGGTTGTTGCGGTCACATTAGCAGTTGTTGGTATCATTATGATCGTCCTCGAAAAGTTGCCGCATGCTTCTGCTGTCAAAGACGGGGAAGGCCTGAGTGGCTGGCGCGCATTGGCAGTCGGTGGCGCGCAAATGCTGGCGCTGATACCGGGTGTCTCGCGTTCTGGCTCAACTATTATTGCGGGACGTCTTTCTGGTTTGAGTCCTGCTGCCGCTGCTGAATACAGCTTCCTTGCGTCGCTGCCAATCATGCTGGGTGTGACCGCAAAAACATTCTTGGGTGACCAAGCGTACCTATCTGAACACCTTTTTACGCTGACAATCTCAAACCTGGCCGCTTTCATCGCAGGGCTGCTAGCGGTTGGATTTTTGATGCGCTACCTCAGTAAACACTCACTGGCTATCTTTGGCTGGTACCGTGTTGCGCTGGCAGTAGTACTGGTTATCGTACTTTTGGTACAATAGATAAAATAATAGGAGACACCACATGAGCACTACCGAGTCCCACATCGAACGAACACTGATTTTATTCAAGCCTGATGCAGTTCAGCGCGGCGTCATCGGCGAGATCCTATCACGCTTTGAGCGCGTCGGCCTCAAGATCGTTGGTACCAAGATGATCGCCCCAGACCGTGAACACTTCTACAAACACTACGAAGAAATTGGCCAGGTCATCACACGCCGCGGTGAAAAAGTTTTCAACAATACACTCGACACTATGAACGTTGGTCCTGTCATCGCTATGGTCCTCGAAGGCGTCGAAGCAGTCGAACTGGTCCGCAAGCTTGTCGGCTCAACTGAACCAAAGTCATCAGCACCCGGCACTATTCGTGGCGATTTCTCGCACATGAGCTACGGCTACGGCGACGCTAAGGACAAGGGGATTCCAAACCTTATTCACGCATCAGGCGACCTATCGGATGCCAAGCAAGAGATCCCGCACTGGTTTAGCGACGACGAACTGTATGATTACAGTGTGCTGAGCGAAAACTTTACAAGATAACGCGAGAGAATTGCGGAGGAGAGCACCCCAAGCAACATCTGCAGCCCGAGACTGTCCCGGTACTGGAAGCAGAGAGAGTCCCGGAGCGAAGCCGTTGCGCGGGGTGTCTCTCTGACGCAATTCTACCTCTTATCTGTTAAAATAATCACCATGCCCCAGTAGCTCAACTGGATAGAGTAGATCCGTCCTAAGGATATGGTTGTAGGTTCGACTCCTGCCTGGGGTACCAGAGATTTTATACTTAAAGACTTCATTCGTTGAAGTCTTTTTGTTTATGCTTGCCTTATCAGTCAAACATCTCATAATGACACGTAATTCTTCGTCGTGCGATGGAGCGGCTGTGCGCTGCACGGTAACGGTAAGAAGCTGAACCTATCAGCAAGAGAGAAAGGTGCAAGCATGCGCTTGTCGATTGAAGTGGATGAACTCATCATCCTGAAAGGTCCTGGCACCAGCAGACTCCTGGAAGCTGTAGCGGAAGGGATAGATCGATTTGATGACACGGGGGCTAACTTGGACTTTACGGTCCGAAACCCTCATGGAGAAAGACCACTCAAGATTTCTGTGGAATATCTCGGCGATCTAAAATCGGTAGGGCCTATGGTGTTTGAGTTCATCGTTAAACACGGCGGCCATAAGGTGAAGGTTACCTATTGGTACAACAAAAACGATAGTTCTACGATCGCTCATGTCGGAAGAGAACCTGGAACGGTCGGATTTATCAAAGACATCGTCGCGTAACACCAATTCTCTTCGTCCCGCAGCCTAGGCTGCGGGACATTGAATATCCGCCCTACGTACCACAGAGCTTATGCTAAGATGAATACATGATTAAAAAACTGACAAAGCAGCAAGTTCAGCGCTATCGGCGCCACCGTCTTATTATTGGTATCAGCATCGCCCTCCTTGGGCTGATTATCGCCGCAACAGTCATCATGGCGGTTGTTCCTGTGGTGCAAAACAATGCGCGCAAAGAACGCATCGAAGCAATTTATAGCAAGATACATATTCCTGCAGACCAAGCATTTTACGTCGAGGATATCTTTGGCGATAAGCGACCATACGACTACGACGCTGGTCGTAGCAAATCGTCATCAGTTCGTTTTGTGGTGAAGGCGAACGTTGATGAGACGTATTCGAATTTCGACGTGCTTATTCGCAACGCTGGATTCAAGTTTGTATCAGATCCATACCCAGGATCAATGCAGAAGCAATCGCACTACAAAAACGATAAAGGCGAGTACGTTCGTCTGTCGGTTTCTAGCAAAGTTCGCGACGACGCTGGCAGCAATGAAATTTTGATGGCAGGGAAGCTGTCGGATGACTATTTCAAGATTGATCCAAACGCCGGTCCGTCTAACGTCACTATCAAGGTCAACCTCGACGACAACAACGAATAGGAAAGATGCACAATCCCTAGGGATACTGTATTATATGAGTAGTTATGGCAAAGAATTCTGAAGCGCCAGCACATCTAGATTTCGAGGGTCAACGACCGGGTGAGAAGGTCTTGTTCGTGTTTCGTCGTCACTTGATCGCAATGCGCAAAGGGTTCTATCTGTTATTGATCCCTTTGGTGATCACCTCGATTCCGCCGCTGATCTGGCAAACCAACCTTGAACTGTTCCTTCTTCCCGTTGGGGGACTCGCGCTTGGGCTGATCTTGTTCTTGTACCACTACGTGATGTGGTATTTCACAATTTATCTGGTCACGAACCAGCGTATCCGTCAGGTGACCCAAAAGGGCGTCTTCGGGAAGGATGTTGTTGAGCTTCGACTGTCAAAGATCCAAAACATAAGCTATAATATACCTGGATTTAGTGGTGAGGTACTGGGGTACGGAACCATCGTCATTCAGACGTTTGTCGGTGACCTGGTGATACGGAATGTCGAGCATCCCGAGAAAACATACAATAAGTTACAAAACGCTGTCGCGAACGCAGTCGAACAAGGAGAACATGAAGAAGTTACTGAATAAGATACGTCGAAAGCCAACCGGCCAAGAAACCTCGCGTATTACAACCGAAACGATTGCAGCGCACCGTGAGCGTATTCTTGCGGGCGGACGACGCTTTAAGTACCCTGTGCAGTATGCACGCCACAAGCTGGTAATTAACGCCATCATTATTACGGTCGCGACACTCCTTGTCCTGGTCGGTGTTGGCTACTGGCAACTCTACCCAGCGCAGAACACCAGCGACTTTATATACCGTGTGACACGCGTCCTGCCACTGCCTGTGGCCTCGATTGACGGGCAACCGGTTCGTTATAGCGATTACCTGATGAAGTACCGCAGCTCGATTCACTACTTGCAAGATAAAGAGCGCTTGAACTTGAAGACCGAAGACGGCAAGCGCCAATCTGACTTCGTTAAACAACAGGCGATGGAAGATGCACTGGCAGACGCGTATGCAATGAAGCTCGCGAAAGAAAACAACGTGACGGTCAGCGCAGCTGAACTAGAAACTTATTTGAAACAGCAACGCAGTTCGTCTGATGGTGATGTCAGTGAAGCAACCTACGACGCCGTGATCCTTGATTACTATGGCTGGTCACCTGAAGAATATCGTCACGCAATGGAAACAAAACTGCTTCGTCAGAAAGTAACCTTTGCCGTCGATCAAAAAGCAAAGTCGGTATCTGATGACGTCGGGAAGCGTATCGTCGCAGGTCCTGTTGACATGAAGGTACTTGCAGATGAAATCAGCAAAGCCTCTAACGTGCAGGTTGTCTACGGCGCGCTTGGCTTTGTCCCTAAGTCTAACCAAGACGGTGGCCTGGCTGCCGCAGCAACGAAACTACAAAAAGGGGAAGTCTCTCCCGTCGTGAAATCGGCAACAGGTGAGGGCTACTACTACGTAAAGCTCATCGACATTAATGATACACAGGTGAACTACGAATATGTTCACGTTCCACTGACCGCATTCTCGCGTCAACTGTCTACAGTAAAGGACAACAAAAAAGTTTCCGAATATATCAAGATTCCTGAAGTCGCTGCGACTACTAACCAATAGGAGAATATATGTATACAGTACCTGAACTTGGCTATGCCTACGACGCCCTAGGCGAACATATTAGTAGCGACATTATGCAGCTACACCACGACAAGCACCACAAGACGTATGTCGATAAATTAAACGCAGCACTCGAAAATTATCCTGAACTACAAGGTAAAGACATCGTTGAATTGATCCGCGATCTTGATGCGATTCCTGAACCAATTCGTAGTGCAGTTCGTAACCACGGCGGTGGGCACTATAACCACAGTTTGTTCTGGAAGGTCATGTCACCCAGTAAAGAAAACGGCGGTACGGGCGGTGGGGAACCAACTGGTCCTTTAGCCGAAGCGCTTGCTGAGAAATACGGCAGCTACGAAGCCTTCACAAAAGAGTTCACCGCAAAGGCACTTGCTGTCTTTGGCAGTGGCTGGGCATGGCTTCAACCCGACCTAACAATCGTGACGACATCGAATCAGGATGTACCACTCATGAACGGCGAACCTGAACCTATCCTGGGACTCGACGTATGGGAACACGCCTATTACCTGGATTACCAGAACAAGCGCGACGACTACGTTGCCGCCTGGTGGAACGTCGTTGACTGGGATTTCGTCGCAGCGCGCTACGCACAATTTTCGCACAATTCATAAAAACACATAACAGGAACACACATGGTAGACATTCGCACTCAACCGACGATATACGAAATTAATACGCCGATCTTTTTAGCTGAAGTAAGCCAACGCCACAAACAGCCAGTCACACTCGCGACGGTCCCCGGTAAGTATTGGGACGAACTAGCTGAACAAGGAATTGATGCAGTCTGGTTTATGGGCGTCTGGCAGCGAAGCCCGATTGCACGGGAATTGGCAATCGGTGAACCGTGGTTGCGCAAAGCACTGCCTGATATCCAAGACGAAGACTTACTAGGTTCAGCCTATAGTATTCAGGAATATGTTGTTGATGAATTTTTAGGCGGCAACGATGGCCTGGCCGAAGCGCGTGCACAACTGGATAAGCGGGGGATTGGCATCATATTAGATTACGTGCCGAACCACGTTGCGATCGATCACGCTTGGGCAACTGAACACCCAGAATATCTTTTACTCGGCAGTGAGTCCGAATTATTTGCTCACCCTGAAGCCTTTTTCGAGATGCACGGCAAAGTCTTTGCTAAAGCCAAAGACCCGAATTTTGAGCCGTGGTCGGATGTACTACAGATCAATGCGTTCTCGCAGGCACTGCGTCAAGAAGTTGCGCAGACACTGCAGGATATCGCCCAAATGTGTGACGGAGTACGCTGCGATATGGCAATGTTAATGATGAACAACATATTTAAGCAGACCTGGGGCGAGCGCGTTGGCGCCATACCAGATGAAGAGTACTGGCCAGAAATTATTCGTGCGGTCCGCGAAGTACGCCCCGACTTCTTGTTCCTTGCCGAAGTGTATTGGGATAAAGAAAAAGACCTGCTAAAACAGGGCTTTGATCTTTGCTACGACAAGCATCTATACGACCACTTGTTGGGCAGTTCGGCTGAGGTTATCAAGAAATATGTTGAACAACCACGACAGTACCAAAACCACTTACTGCGTTTTATCGAGAACCATGACGAGAAACGTGCCGCCGATGTCTATCCGTTCGACAAGCACGTCGCTGCCGCTGTTATTATGGCAACGCTGCCTGGCGCGCACTTGTACCACGATGGACAGCGCGAGGGTAGGCAGGTTCAATTACCGGTACACCTCGGCCGCCGTGTCGACGAAGTGCCAAACGACATTATGAAACTGTTCTACCGCAAACTTTGGAAGTTCACCTCATCCCAATCGTTGTACCAACATCACTGGAAACAGGTCAAGATTATCACTGGCCTGATGCATAAAGAATCTACTCAAATTTTGGCATGGGTCTGGACGAATAAAGACAGCCGCTTCCTTATCTGTGTGAACTACAGCCCGAAAGCCGCGCACGGTAATATCGATCTGGTTACGACAAAAGCGCATAGCGCACTACGCTTAACGGGCGAACCGCTGCTACTATCACATGTCCTCGACGACGGGCACCTGAAGCTGGGCCCTTGGCAGCACGTCATTATTGAACTACATACATAGCCGGGCATGAAAAGAGCCCCGCAGGACATCTTCTCGACTCCGCTAGGGGAGGGGAAAATGTCCCACGGGACGTATGGTCGTTAGACCGTTGTGGATGCAAATTGCTGCATCCATTTTTCGGACTTCCCCCAGATTGACTGGGCGCCGAGGTTGCTGTGCATGCCCTGGTACTTGCACCAGTTCATGAACTGGCCGATGACGTACTTGGCGTGGATGATGGGGTCGTCGTCGACAAATTCGTCGCCGAGGTAGGCATCCTGCTGGTAGCCATGGCTTTCCAGGAGCTGAGCGATTCTTGCTTGCTGCTCGCCGGTAACCCGTATCGCAGACTGCATGACCAGGCTGGTCAAGTACTGGTTCACCCAGATGACGACACTTGCCGGATCCTGAAGATCCGCCTTCTCCAGCGTCTGGATGGCCTCATCTGAGGTAGTGAATGACTGAGACATGACTGTCTCCCTTCGGTGTAGGGTACGGATACTACGAAGTACATTTAACAACATAGACACGTTTTTGTCAAGAAACGATACTATCAGGCCAACACTTGCAGCAGCATTCCCAG
>Ga0247811_1000323_pt1 | contig 15527 bp, 16 predicted proteins | sample UWRJL134311R1_FD_189018 | JGI IMG/M metagenome (GOLD analysis project Ga0247811, IMG submission 189018) | Plant litter microbial communities from Arlington Agricultural Research Station in Wisconsin, United States - UWRJ-L134-311R-1 | ecosystem: Environmental > Terrestrial > Plant litter >...
CGGGTGCGACGACATTCGAACGGATGCCCCGGGGTGCGAGCATCTCCGCGAGGGAGGCACTCAGATTGACGATCGCCGCTTTGGTGGCCGCGTACGGCAGGAGTTGGGCCGACGGGGTGTCGGACTGCACCGACGAGGTCGCGATGATCGAGCCGCCCTGGCCCATGTGCGGCAGCGCCGCCTTCACGAGGTGGAAGTACGCACCGAGGTTGACGTCGAGCGTGCGGTGCCACTCGGCGTCGTCGATGTCGGCGATGTCGTCGTGGGTGCGCTGGAACGCGGCGTTGTGCACCAATACGTCGATGCGCCCGAAGCGGTCGACGGCCGCGGCCACGAGCGCCCTGCACTCCGCCGCGTCCGCCAGGTCGCCGGGTGCGAGCAACGCCGACCGCCCCGCCGCTTCGACGAGTTCGAGGGTGTCCTCGGCGTCGACGTGTTCGTCGAGGTACGCGATCACCACGTCGGCGCCCTCGCGTGCGTAGGCGATCGCGACGGCCTTGCCGATGCCGCTGTCTGCGCCGGTGATCACGGCGACCTTGCCCTCGAGCCGGCCTTTGCCGACGTAGGACGTTTCTCCGTGGTCGGGCCGCGGCATCATGGCGGAGGTCTGCCCGGGCGGCACCTGGGTCTGTTCGGGCTGGGACATGTTGCTCCTTTGTTCGACGCCGACGGTGGTACCAGTCAGCGCGACGGCCGGGGTTTCGGGCAAGGGGTTGTAAAGGCCGTGCGGGTAGCGGTCGCCGCTTGTGAGCGGAAAGGAAGGCTCCCCGTCTGGGTACGAGGAGCCTCCCGGTCGGATGCCGCAATTCGGGTACGGATCCGGTCTGAGGGCCGCCACGGACCATGCAACCAGCGGCCCGGATTTTCGACGTATTTGCGACCTATGGTTGCGCCGTCGCGAGGCATCGAGCATGATTCGCGCGCAACCGCGCTGGCGCATGCTCTCGCGTGCGGATGCCTCCGGTGTCTGTCGGTGTCGCGACGCTGAGTCAGTGGGCGAAGTTGCCGCGGTAGTACTCGAAGACCCAGCCGACCAGCGAGATGACGACGAAACCGGCGCCGATGAACGCCACCCAGAACCCCGTCGCGACGCCGAGGAACACCAGCGCGAGGGATGCGGCGAGCGTGACCGGCCACCAGCTCCAAGGGCTGAAGAAACCCTGTTCCGCATCGCCGTCGTCGATGTTGGCGTCGTCGCGGTCCTCGGGCAGCTCGCCGCCCTGCGCCCGGTGCACGTTGCCGACGAAAAAGGCGATCAGCGCGGCCGCCACTCCCCCGAGCAGCAGTCCGAGAGAGCCGGCCCACTCGATGACCGCCCCGGTCTTTCCTCCCGCACCCGGATCCTGCGCGACATCTTGAGATCCGTAGAGGAGGGTCCACACCGTATAGACGACGGCGAGCAGTGTGAAGAATGCGGAAAGAATCCAGAACAGCTTGGCATTGACACCCACGGGTTTTCCTCACTGTCTGCGGACTCTCATCAAACCGTCGAAAATCTCATCCGGCGAGGGGCTTGACGCGGCCGGTACTTTTCAGGAAATTCCAAGCAAACTCGGCTTGGCACTCGACGTGTGGGAGTGCTAAAAAATATCTAATTGAGTCACCGGGACTCAAGTTTCAGATGAAAGGGGAATTCTCATCATGGCAATGTCCTTCGATCCTTTCAGCGAGCTCGACCGCATCGCCGGATCCCTCCTGCAGACGCGTCAGGGGCCGCGGCTCATGCCGGTCGACCTCTACCGCGACGGCGACCAGTACGTGCTCAATGCCGACCTTCCGGGCATCGACCCCGGCTCGGTAGACGTCGATGTCGACGGCCAGCTGCTCACCATCCGGGCACAGCGGACCGCCGCATCCGTCGAGGGCGCGAAGTGGCTGTCGCAGGAGCGCCCGCACGGCACCTACCTGCGCCAGTTCAGCTTGGGCGTGGGCGTCGACTCCGAAGCGATCAGCGCCCACTACGACAACGGCGTGCTGAGCGTGGTCGTTCCGATGAGCAGCAAGGCCAAGCCGCGCAAGATCGAGATCGCGACGTCTGCGTCTCGCGAGTCGGAGCAGAGCTCGCTCTCCGCGTAGCGAACTCCGCAGGAGAGGGGCGTCGGCCGTCGGCCGGCGCCCCTCTCCTGTTTCCGAGCGGACGGTTGACCTAACGCGCCAGCTCGTCTTCGACGAACGCGGGCTTTGCGAGCGAGATCGTCGGGATGATCGCCACGAGGGCGACGGCGAGCAGGAAGAGCAGCGGCAGCATCCACCCGCCGCTGGCATCGTGGAGCAACCCGACGACCAGCGGACCGAGCGCCCCGAGCGCGTACGCGACCCCCTGGGCGAAGCCGCTCAGGGCGACGGTGCCGCCGTGGGTTCGGGTGCGTACGTTGATGAGAACGAGACAGACAGGGAACAGGATCGAACCCAGGCCGATGAGCAACACCCAGAGCAGCGTGAGCGCCGCTGGTGTGACCAACAGGCCGAGATAGCCGAGCACGAAGCTCGCGATGCCGGCGGCGATCAACCAGCTCACGTTGCGCAACCGCGCGACGAGCAGGGGCGCGACGAGGGCGCCGGGCACACTGACGATGCCGGTGACGGCGAGCAGCACACCGGCTTCGGTCGGGGTCGACCCGGCGATGTCGCCGAGGATCTCGGGCAACCACGCGAACGCCGCGTAGGTGAGGATCGTGCTGGTCGAGAACAGTGCGGTGACCGACAGTGCCACGCGCGACCGCCAGAGCCGCGTGACGAGGGCGGCTGCCGGCGACGGGGCCGCCTCGACGTCGAGGACTCGCCTGCGGCGCTCGCCCGCGATGACGACGAGCCACGGAACGAGCGCGGCGACCGAGGTCGCCGACCAGATGCCGAGCGAGAACCGCCAGCCGAGCTGCTCGGCGACCGGGGCGGCGAGCGCCGCCGGCACGGCCGTGCTCACGCCGACGATGCAGGCATACACCGCGGTCAGCAGTGCGACCCGGTCGGGGAAGTACCGCCGCACGATCGACGGCAACAGCACGTTGCCGATGCCCGTGCCGGCGAACGCAACGACACTGCCGACGACCAGTACCGTGAATCCCGGCGCGAACGCTCGCACGAGATGCCCCGCGGTCATGAGCGCCACCGCGAGCACGATGCCGCCGTCGAGACCGATGCGGCGGGCGACCCGCGGCGCGACGAACCCGGAAACCCCGAACAGGATGGGCGGCAGGGTACCGAGCACGCCGACGCCGATGCTCGAGATCGGGATGTCGACGCGGATATCGCCGAGGATCGGCGATATCGCCGCGACCGCCTGCCGCAGACTGAAGGCGACGAGCACGATGCCCAGCAGCGCCGCCGTGCGTCCCGCCCACAGCGGCAGGGTGCGGCTCTCGAACATCGCTCGAGTCTAGGGTGTATCCAGTTCCGCGAAGACGATGCGCACTCCCCCGGTGGCGATGCCGAAGATCGACGGGAAGAGACGCCCCGCGGCATCCGTGGTCACGGCTTCGGAAGCGGTGGCGCAGTCGGGGAAATACAGGTCGATGAGACGGTGGGCCGGCGTGGGAGAGCCGTCTTCCTTGGGCCAGACCCTGGATGACTCGAGGCGCTCGAGCCCGGGCAGCGCGCGCCAGTTCGAGTTGCTCCGTGTCGGCGAAGCCGCGCTCGAAGGCGTCGACGTCGGTGGGGTTGTCGTAGATGACGGTGATTTTCGTGGTCATGATATTTCTGCTTTCTCGTGTTTTCTGCGGGTGGTTTCAGGCGTCGCGGCCGTAGGTCTCGAGCAGGCGCAACCAGACCTCGCTGACGGTGGGGTACGACGGCACGGCGTGCCAGAGCCGGTCGAGGGGCACCTCGCCCGCGATGGCGATCGTGGCGGCGTGCAGCGACTCCGCGACATCCGGACCTGCCATCGTGAAGCCGACGATGACCTTGCGGTCCTCGTCGACGACCATCAGCGCGCGCCCCTCGTATCCGTCGGCGTGCAGGGCCGCGCCGGCCACAGCCGCGAGGTCGTACTCGACGGCGCGGAGGTTGATTCCGCGACGCGTGGCCTCGGCGACGGTGAATCCGACCGTGGCGATCTCGGGGTCGCCGAAGATCACCTGCGGCACCGCGCGGTCGTCTGCCGTGAACGCGTGACGTCCCCATGCCGTGTCGTCGATCGCGGTGCCGTTCGCGCGGGCGACGATGCTGTCGCCCAGGATGCGCGCCTGGTACTTGCCCTGATGGGTGAGCAGCACGCGGCGGTTCACGTCGCCCGCGGCGTACAGCCAGTCGCCGGCCGCGGGGGCGCCGGAGGGTCGGATGACACGCAGGGCGTCGTCGACGACGAGCCAGTCGCCCGGGGTGAGCCCGATGTTCTGCAGGCCGAGGGTCGTCGTGTTCGGGTTGCGGCCGGTGGCGACGAGCACCTCGTCGGCGCTCAGGCTCGTGCCGTCGGCCAGGTCGAGGTGCACCTCGCCGCTGGCGTCGCGGGCGATGCGGGTGGGCTCGGTGTCGAGACGCAGGTCCACTCCGGCTGCGCGCAGCGACGTCGCGGCCAGTTCGCTGGCGAAGGGTTCGACGGCGGGCAGCAGTCCGTTGCGCGCGACGATCGTCACGTGCGAGCCGAATGCCGAGAACGCGGTCGCCATTTCGGTGGCGACCACGCCGCCGCCGATGATGGCCAGCCGCGCGGGCACGGTCGCCGCCGACGCCGCCTCGCGGCTCGTCCACGGCGCAGCATCCGAAAGTCCTTCGATGGAGGAGGGGATGCGGGCACTGCTGCCGGTGGCGACGACGACGGCATGCCGGGCGTGCAGCACCACGGTCTCGCCGTCGGCGCCGACGACGTTCACCGAGCGGATCCCGCCGATGCTGCCCTCGCCGCGGAACAGCGTGATGCCGGCGCTGGCCAGCCAGTCGGCCTGGCCGTCGTCTTTCCAGTGCGAGGCGAACGCGTCGCGGCGGCGCAGCACCGCGGCTATGTCGAGGTCTCCGGTGACGGCGGCGTTCGCGCCGGGCAACTGCCGCACGGCACGCAGGGCAGCGGCGTCACGCAGCAGCGCCTTGGTGGGCATGCAGGCCCAGTAGGAGCACTCGCCGCCGATGAGCTCGCGCTCCACGATCGCGGCGGTCAGGCCGCCCTGCACGATGCGGTCTGCGACGTTCTCGCCCACCGGTCCGGCTCCTATGATGACGACGTCGAAGGTCTGGTTGGTCATGTTCAGAGGCCTTTCGCGGCGCGGCCGAGGCGCAGGGCGGAGATAAGGAAGAAGATGCCGCCCAAAGTGGCGTAGCCGCCGAGCGACGAGACCGACGCGGCGGCACCGCTGGCCATGGCGATGAAGGCGCCGCCGACGAGCACGGAGAGCACGCCGGAGACGATCATGATCCACTGGCCGCCGAGAGCGCGGCGTCGGATTCCGACGATGAGCTGCACGATTCCCGCGGTGAGCGACCAGACGCCCCAGACGCGCAGAATGTCGGGGGTTCCGGATGTCGCGGCTATCGCCAATCCGACGGCGGCACCGAGGCTCAACGCCATGTTGACGTAGAGCAGCTTCGCCGAACCGGCGGCGCGGCTGGAGCGGAGGTCGACGACCGCGGCGGCGACATCGAACAGCGGGTAGAGAACGAGCAGGATCACGGTGAGCGGGCTGAGGCTGGAGCCGACCGCGAAGACGATGGCGGCCCAGACGATCGCGAAACCGAATCTGACGAAGTAGAGCTTTCGCAGCGACGATGCGACGCTCGCGGTGGAAATGGTCGTGGTCATGGTGTTCCTTTGCGGATTGTGCCTGCGGGGTTCGTGCGGGGCGACTGCCTCGCTGAGCAGTCTTCGCGCCGTCGCACGGGGCCACGTACTTCGTTCGAAGTATTTCTGCCGCCGACTCGAGACCACGGCCCCCGATCGCCGTGCACCTACTTCGTTCGAAGTACACGCGGGGTTCGGCGGTGAACGAGAATCGGACCATGCGCACAATAGAGAACGTCGACACCGGGCCTCGGGCGCCGCTGTGGATCCGCCACCCCGGCACGCTGAACGTCGGCGCGCACGCTCTCGCCGCCCTCATCTTCGCCGGCCAGCTGATCGTGGCGGGGATCACGGCATCGACCCTCGCGACCGTGCTGGCTGTCGCCGCCGCGGGCATCGGGATAGCGCTCTCGTTGTGGAAGCCCTGGGCCGGTCTCGTGGTCGCCAGCGGCGCGTCGTTCGTCGTCACGGCGGTCGGCGACAACCCCGTGTCGGTCTGGATGATCGCGGTACTCGTTCTCTTCGCCTTTACGCTGCGGGGCAAGCCGCCGGTGATCGGCACGCTCATCGTCGCGGCGTTCTTCTTCGCCGGCCTGACGATGGGACACGGTTTCGGCGACGGTGCGCTCGTCGGCGCGGCCGCGCTATTCACCGCCATCGGCGGCGGGGCCTCGGGAGCCGCGCTGCGCCTGTCGCGCGATCACGCGCTGATGTCGGAGGAGCGCGCCCGCAACGCCGTCGCCACCCGCGAGCTGGAAGCCGAGCGGCGCGTCGCCGAGGAGCGTCTGCGCATCGCCCGCGACCTCCACGACGTCGTCGGACACCAGGTCGCGATGCTCAGCGTCAATCTGGGAGTCGCCGAGATCGGCCTCCCCGATCAGGCTGCCTCCTCGCGCCAGGCGCTCGAGGCGGCGCGGTCGAACGCGCGCAATGTCGTCTCCGAGACGCAGCGGATCCTCGTGCTGCTGCGCCGCGGCGACACCGCGCCCGCAGAGGAGGCGCTGCGCCCGACTCCGTCGCTGGGCACCCTCGACACGCTCATCGCCTCGTTCGAAGGCATCGGCCTCGACGTCGTGGCGACGGTCTCCGTTCCCGACGACGCCGGCGAACCGATCGTCGGCGTGACCGTCTACCGCATCGTGCAGGAGGCACTGACGAACGCGTATCGCCACGGCGAGGGCGCCGCGACAGTCGACGTGCACGAAGCGCAGGGGCGCATCCAGGTCAGCGTCGAGAACCTCGTCGGTCACGGCACCCGCGGCACTGTCGCCGGAACCGGGCTCGGCCTGGTCGGGATGCGGGAGCGCGTCGAATCGTGCGGCGGAAAACTCACGATCGACAACGCCGGGGGCAGATTCCGGGTCAGCGCAGAATTCAGCCCGATCGGAGCGCAGCTCGCATGACCAACATCCTGATTGTCGACGACCAGGAAGACATGCGGGCCGGCATCCGCTCGATGCTGCGTCTCGATCCCACCTTCGTCACCGTCGGCGACCTCTCCGACGGACTGCAGGTTCCCGCATTCCTGCGCGACAACGCCGTCGACGTGGTTCTGATGGACATCAGGATGCCGGGGATCGACGGCGTCGAAGCCACCCGCCGGATCCGCAAGGAACACGCCGCCGAGAACCTGCGCGTGATCGTGCTCACCACGTTCGACCAGGACGAGATCGTGCTCGCCGCCCTCCGCGCCGGCGCGAACGGCTTTCTCAGCAAGACCGTGAGCCCGCGCGAGCTCGTCGCGGGTATCGCCGAGGTCGTCGCCGGAGGCGGGGCGCTGTCGGCCGCGGCGACCACGGCGCTCATCGGCCACATGACCGACAGACCGCCGGCCGCGATCGACACGGAGCTGCTGCAACGGTTCGACGCCCTCACTCCGCGCGAGATGGCGGTGATCGTGCTCGTGGCGAGCGGGCTCGACAACCAGGAGATCGCCGCCCAGATGTCGGTCTCCCCGTTCACGGTCAAGACGCACGCGATCCGGGCGATGACGAAGGTCGGCGCCCGTGACCGCGCCCAGCTCGTGACCTTCACCTTCCGCGCCGGTCTCTACCCGTGAGACGCCCCGCTCCGCTGACCACCCACGATCACGAGAAACACCGAGAGGCCGATCACGATGGCTACGTATGACCTGGAGGCGTGGACGGAGTTCTTTCTGGGAACGGCCGGTGCTGTGGCGGCGTTGAGCGGGCTCATCTTCGTCGCGGTGAGCGTGAACCTTCCCCGCATCCTCGCCGCTGAGAAGGCGGAAGGCGGGAGCTTCCTCACCGGCCGGGCGATCGAAGCACTGGTGGCACTGCTGAGCATCCTCGGTATCTCGACGTTCGGTCTCGCCCCAGAACTCGGGACCGCCGGATTCGCCGTCGTGCTGCTCGCGGCCGCGGCCTTCTGCGTCGTCGCGCCGATCCGGCTCGTCGCGGTCGTCATCCGCACCCGGCACCGCCCCGCCGGATTCGCGAGCCGGCTGATATTCGCCGCCGCCCTCGTGACCTGCCTCGTCGCCTGCGGTGTCACCCTCGTGGCCGGGGCCGGCGGAGGCCTCTACTGGCTTCCGTTCGCCGTTGTGCTCGCGGTGACGGTGGCGGCCGTCAACGCGTGGGTTCTGCTTGTCGAGGTCATGCGCTGACCCGCGGATTCACCAATGCGGAACTGGTCGCCCGAGAGCACGGGTTGACTCGTGGCACGATGGCGTGATGCGCACATACAAGGTAATCGCCGCCCTCGGAAGCTCGTTCGCGGCAGGTCCCGGGATCGAGCCGGTCGCCGATGCGGGCGCTATGCGGTCTGCGAAGAACTACGCGCATCAGCTCGCCGAATCTCTGGAGGCCGAGCTCGTCGACCTCTCCGTCTCGGGGGCCACCACGGCCAACGTTATCGACACGCCTCAGCTGAGCCCCGACGGTTCCGTTTTTCCGCCACAGGTAGACGGATTGCCGGCGGACGCGGACGCGATCACGGTGACAGCCGGAGGCAATGATCTGCAGTTCGCCGGCGCGATGTCGTACGTTGCCTGGCGCGGGCTCGAACCGGAATCGCCGATCGTCGCGATGCTCGGGGAGATTTTTCCGAACGGGATCCCTGCTCCCACCGTCGAAGCCGTCGAAGCCGCCACCGCGGGACTGGTCACGGTTGTCGAGAGGGCGCGAGAGAAGGCGCCGAACGCGAGGATCCTGCTCGTCGACTACCTGACGGTTCTCGATGCGGATTCTCTCGAATACACGCCCTTCACCGCTGACGAGCTGGAGCAGTTTCTCGTTATCCAGACGGCGATCCGCACGGTCTTCCGCGACGCGGCGGCACAGACGAACGCCGACCTGATCCGGGCCTCGGCCTTGAGCGCAGGCCATGCTCTCGGGTCGAGCGATCCCTGGGTCCAACCGTTCCAACCGGACACGGCCTCCATGGCTGGTTAGTTTCACCCCAACGTGGCAGGCATGACGGCCATCGCCGGCGAGCTGGAACGCATCCTGGGGGCCTAGCAGGAAGAAATCAGCGTTCGAGCACGCCGTTCAGGATGATGTCGGCGATCGCCTGGGCGTGGGAATCCGAGTGCTCGCGGCCGGTGACGATCGCCATGACCATGGCACCGAGAAGTACATCGGCCGTGACATCCGTATCGATATCTTTTCTGAACGTACCGGCAGCGATGCCGCGGGCCAACAATCGTTCGAGGGACGAGCGCAATATCGTCGGGCAGATCGTCGGGCCCCTCCCTTGATGACGCTTTTCGCGTCCGATTAACTGGTGGCAATACGGCAGCACGTCGCCGTCCGGCGGCAGACCCGGGCGCTGCCGCCGCAACGCGGATTGGAGCAGCGTGTGGACATGCTGACGGGCGAGGCGATCGCCGAGGCGAAATTGACCGACTGGCGCAAGTTAGCCCAAGGGCTGCACGCGCGCTACCTGGTGGACGGCTTTGCCGCAGGGGCACAGTTCGTCTCCGCCGTCGCGGAGGCGGGCGAGGCGCTCGACCACTACCCGACCGTGTCGATCGGATCCGGGTACGTGGATCTCAAACTGGTCAGTGGCGACGCCGTCTACCGTGACGACGACGGCACCGAATACGTCGTCGAGTGGGTGACCCAAAACGATGTCGATCTCGCGCGACGCATCACCGGGATCGCCGCGGACCAGGGTCTGGCCGCCGACCCGGCTTCGGTCAGCGTCATCGAGCTCGGGCTCGATACGGGGCAGTCCGCCACGATCGCCCCGGTGTGGGCCGCCTTGCTCACGGGAAACGCCGAGGCTCAGGGCCACGGATCGCCCAGCGACGAGATCCGAGACGCTACAGGGCGGGTTCCGAACCTGTGGTTCGGTGACGCCGACGATGGCCGGATGACCCGGGGCCAGCGCTTCCACGTCGAGGTCTACGTGCCGCGCGAGGCGGCCGAGCATCGGATCGCGGCCGCGGTCGCCGCGGGCGGGGTCGTCGTCGACGACTCCGACGCCCCGTCGCTCACGGTGATTGCCGACCAGGACGGCAACGCGGGCGTTATCTGCGTCGCATAGGAGCGACCGCACGGCCTCAGCCGGTAGCGGTGCGCTGCAGACTTGCGCCGTAGAACTCGACGATCCCGTCTGCCGGGGCGGCAGCCAGGTAGTCGTCGTCGTAGACAGACAAGGCGAACATCAGACCGGTGACCTGTGCGACGAACAGGTGGGCACGCATTTCGGCGTCGGGCCCGTCGAACATTTCGGAGAGCGGTGCGACGAACTGCTCGGCCAGCAGCTCCCGCAGGTGCGTGCGGACATCCGGACGTCCCGACGCGCGCACCACCCCGCCGAACACCTGCAGACCGATGGTGCGGTTCGCGACCACGGCCCTGACGATGCGGCGGCCGATGTCGTCGAGTGGGCCTTCGAGCACGCTCGCCCAGCTCGTCTTGTCATCCACGCCCTCAAGCTGATCGACGGGGCACAGAATCAGGCGCAAGGTGTGAACTACAACTCGTTCCTGGCCGGATGCCACCTCTACGGCAAACCAGTCGGAGAGCGGGCATTCCTCGCAGTCCCGCTCCCCGAAACCAGTGTCGGTGTTCCGACCCTGGCCCTGTGTAACGGAAACTAGTGCGATGACCGCCGCGGAAGTGACTGCAGAGCTCGAGCGTTTCGAACATCTCTGTCGCGCCCGCGGCGCTCTGAACGTCGAGCGGATGCGTCCGGGGATCGCGCCCGAACGCATCCGCTCGCTCGAAGCCGACTACAGCGTCCGCCTGCCCGACGACGCGAAAGCGGTCTGGCTCTGGCATGACGGGGCCACCGCGCCCCTCGGACCGCGGACCGTACGCTTCTGGGGCGCGTCGTACTACTTCTTGCCGCTGGAAGAGTCTCTCAGCGACGCACGCATGCAGCTGGACGCCCGCAACGCGAGCGACGTATTCCGTCGCCCCGGATCGTCATGGGTCACGCTCGGACACAATTCCGTCTCGACTGTGATCGACATCACCGAGCCGAACGGATCGGATTCGCCAGTGCTCGTATCCGACGCCACCGCCCCGGTCGAGGACTATCCAGTGGTGGGACTAGTCGAGCGGATCCGGTTGTGGAACGCCGCCATAGAAAACGACCTTTGGTATCTCGACGGCGCGCGTCAATGGTGCCGCCGCAGCGACCGCGGACTGTCGTGGCCCGAGCGGGTCCTCGTATGACCGCATCGCGTGGTCGAATCCGCGACGGGCTGATCGTTGCTGACGCGCTCGGCCGGCGCACCCGGATTACGGATGTGGGCAAGATGTAGGCAACCCTCGGGCTGCGACGCAGGCGGCGAATGCAAGAACTCCCGGATCCCAGTAAACAAGAGGATCTTTGTGGAGCCGCCTGTCAGAATCGAACTGACGACCTTCTCATTACGAGTGAGATGCTCTACCAACTGAGCTAAGGCGGCGGGTGACTCGTATTCCCGAGGCACAGCATAAAAGCTTAGCCGATCATTTGACCTCTGCTGGCACAAGCAGGTGGTTGAGCTGGTCGAACGAGTCGCGCAGGCGCGAAGCGAGCTCTTTCGGGCCGCCGCCGGCGTCTGCCCAGCGCGACCAGGCGTGCCGCATGACCCCGAACGCGACGAAGGTGACGAGGCGCGCTCGCTGGGCGAGCTCGGCGGGATCGTCGGCTAGCTGCGGCTCGTCGGCGACCAGGCGGCGCGACACGATCGCCCCGAGCTCGTCTTCGAAGGTGCGCATGGTCGCCATGCGGAGGGCGAAGAGCTGCGGATGCTGCTTCATCAGCTTCCGGCGCAGGGTCAACAGTTCGAAGTCGTCGGGGATGTTCTCGCTCGACCCCGCGATCATGGTGCCGAGATCGGCGAGCAGGTTGCTGCCGGGACCGGCGTTGACGAAGTCCTCGACCTTGGCGTCCTCCGGCAGCGACGGCGACTCCCCGATGAGGGCCTCCTCCTTGGACGCGAAGTAGTTGAAGAAGGTGCGCGGCGACACGTCGGCGACCCGGCTCACCTCGTCGACGGTCACATTCTCGAGGCCGCGCTGGGCGACGAGCTCGAGTACCGCGAACTGGATGGCGCGGCGGGTGGCGAGTCGCTTGCGTTCGCGCAGACCGACTTGCGGAGCATCCGTCTTCATATCAAGATTCTTTCACAGTGCGCAAATTTGCGCGCGTACGTGATGAAGGATTTCTCAGCACGGCGCGTCTCCAGCACAGCCCCTCATCAGCACGGCATTTCATCAGCACAGCGGGTCGGATGCGGGCACAGTGCCGTCGACGAAGAAGTCGTCGACCGTGTCATCCACACAGGAATTCGACTTGTTGTACGCCGTGTGGCCTTCTCCGTCGTAGGTGACGAGGTGGCCGTTCTCGAGCTGGGTCGCGAGCGCCTCGGCCCACGAATAGGGCGTGGCCGGGTCGTTGGTGGTTCCGACGACGAGGATGTCGGCCGAGCCGGCGGCGTGGATGACGGGACGCGCGGTCGCCGCCGCGACCGGCCACTGCAGGCAGCCGACGTCGCCGTAGGCGAGCTGTTTGCCGAGCACGGGCGCCGCGGCGACCAGCTGGGCGGCCTGATCGCGCATCACGGCGATGTCGCCCTGCGAGGTGTAGTCGAGGCAGTTGATGGCGAGGCGCGCCTCGAGAGAGTTGTCGAGGTAGCTGCCGTCGCCGGGGTTGCGTCCGTTGTAGCTGTCGGCGAGCGAGAAGGCGAGTGTGGCGTCGCCCTGCATCACGGTGGTGAAGAGCTGGCGCAAGTACGGCCAGTTGTCTTGGCTGTAGAGCGGCAGCACGATGGCGCTGGTCATCGAGTTGCTGCCGAGCTCGCGTCCGTCGGTGGCGCGGATCGGGCTGGCGTCGAGCCGGTCGAGCAGCGCGCGGATCTTGAGCATCGAGTCGTCGGCACTACCGGTGAACGGGCAGTCGTCGGCCGTCGCGCAGTCGGCGAGGAACGCCCGCAGCGCGCTCTCGAAGCCCTCGGCCTGGGTGAGCGACACGTCGAAACTCGTGGAGGTGGGGTCGAGTGCGCCGTCGAGCACCAGCCGGCCGGTGTTCTCGGGGTAGAGCTCGGCGTAGGTCGCCCCGAGCAGCGTGCCGTAGGAGAAGCCGAGGTAATTGAGCTTGGTGTCGCCGAGCACGGCGCGCAGCAGGTCGAGGTCGCGGGCCGCACTCACCGTGTCGATGAAACCGAGCAGTTCGCCGGTGTTCGCCAGGCACTGCTGCCCATAGGCGCCGTTGACGTTCTCGGCGGCGGTGATCCACGCGTCGCTGCCGACCTCGCCGGGGGTGATGTCGTAGATGAACGCGTCGAGCTGGGCGGTGTCGGTGTGGCAGAGCACCGCCGACGACCGGTTGACGCCGCGCGGGTCGAAACCGACGATGTCGAAGTTCTTCTGCAACGTGGGCGAGACCGCGTAGCTGAGACTGTCGGCGATGAAGTCGTACCCGCTGCCGCCGGGTCCGCCGGGGTTGACCAGCACCGAACCGAGCGGGGTGCCGTCGTCGGCGGGGTGGCGGATGAGGGCGAGGTCGATCGAGTCGCGCGCCGGATCGGTCCAGTCGAGCGGCGCCGTGGCGGTGGCGCACTGCATCTCGTCTTCGCAGTCGGTCCAGGTGAGCACCTGCGTGTAGAAGGGCTCGAGCTCGGCGCTGACGTCGGCGGGCACGGGGGTCGATTCGGTGCGTACGGCCGGAGCGGAGCAGGCAGCGAGGGCGAGGGTGGCGACGAGCGCGGCCGCGACCACGGCGGCACGGCGGGCGCGCACCCTTCGAGTGGGCATCAGCGGGCGGGCGCGCATCAGGCGGTGCGGCGAGCCGCGACGAGCATGGCTTCGAGCGCGAGGGCCGGCGTGACGTTGCTCTCGATTCTGCGGCGTGCGGTGGCGATCGCGTCCATGGTGGCGAGGGTCTCCTGGGCGGTGGATTTCGCGCTCGCGGTCACGAGCTTGGTGTAGATACTGAGGTTGATCGGCTCGGTCTCGACGCCCAGCTGCAGCAGCAGGATGTCGCGGTAGAGCGACAGCAGGTCGACCATGATGCGGTCGATGCCGTCGCGCAGGCTGCGCTTCTCGCGCCGCTTCTGGTCTTCTTCGAGGTTCTTCATCTGCACGCGCAGCGCGGGCGGGATCGTGCCTCCGGGCTCGATGCCGAGCGACCGCAGCGCGCTCTCGCGCTCTTCGGCGTCGCGTTCCTGCGTGAGGGCGGTCGCGTCGGCGCCTGCGAGGGCGAGCAGCCGGGTCGCCGCGAGCATGGCCGCCGACACGGAGGTGATGCCGAGCGCGATGTCAAGCGTCTCGGCCCGGCGGGCGCGAGCCTCTTCGTTCGTCGCGAGCCTGTGGGCCATGCCGATGTGGCTCTGCGCCTCGCGCGCGGCACGCGTCGCAGTAGGCAGGTCGACGCCGTCGCGGCGCGCGATGAGGTCGGCGACGTCGTCGACGGATGGCACGCGCAGGCGCACCGAACGCACCCGGGAGCGGATGGTCGGCAGCAGGTCGGCCTCGCTGGGCGCGCAGAGGATCCAGACGGTGCGGGGCGGCGGCTCTTCGAGGGCCTTGAGCAGCACGTTGGAGGTGCGCTCGGCCATGCGGTCGGCATCTTCGATGACCATCACGCGGTAGCGTCCGACCGACGGCGAATAGTTGCTGGTGGCGACGAGTTTGCGCACTTCGTCGACCGTGATGATGACACGGTCGGTGGCGAGCGAGCCGAGATCGGGGTGAGAGCGCGCGTCGACCTGACGGCGTACCGACTCGTCGCCATCCGGATCTCCGCTGCTGAGCAGCGCCGTCGCGAAGGCGTAGGCGAGGTTCGATCGGCCGGAGCCGGGCGGGCCGGTGATGAGCCAGGAATGGGTCATCGACGAGTCGCCGCTGCCGCCCGCGGAACTCGCCTCGGCGGCGGCGCGGAAGATCGCGATGGCCTCGGACTGGCCGGTTAACTCGTCCCACACTGACATGGGGACAGCCTAAGCGAGCAGTGCGACAACGCGGGCCTGGATGGCGCCCGCGATCGTCTCGATGGGGTCGGTGGCGTCGAGCACGAGGAAGCGCTGCGGCTCTGCCTTCGCCAAGTCGAGGAACGAGTCGCGCACGCGCTCGTGGAAGTCGCTCTTCTCGGCTTCGAGGCGGTCGTAGGTGTCGCGGGTCGAGGCGATGCGCTCGCGGCCGTTCTCGGCCGACAGGTCGAGCAGCACGGTCAGATCGGGAAGCAGCCCCTCGGCGGCCCAGAGCGAGATGTCGCGGATCTCGGTTCCGTCGAGTACGCGCCCGGCGCCCTGGTAGGCCACGGACGAGTCGAGGTACCGGTCTTGGATGACGATCTCGCCGCGCTCGATCGCCGGGCGCACCTTCGTGGCGATGTTGTGCGCGCGGTCTGCGGCATACAA
>Ga0247811_1000326_pt1 | contig 15477 bp, 13 predicted proteins | sample UWRJL134311R1_FD_189018 | JGI IMG/M metagenome (GOLD analysis project Ga0247811, IMG submission 189018) | Plant litter microbial communities from Arlington Agricultural Research Station in Wisconsin, United States - UWRJ-L134-311R-1 | ecosystem: Environmental > Terrestrial > Plant litter >...
CATCGACCGACTTCCGGATGCTGCATCCGAGACCCACACGGCCGCGGGGCCGCGCCCCCGACGCGTTCCCGTCGTGCTGCTGTACGTCGTGCTCGCGCTCATCGCGGTCGCCACCCTGCTGCCGTTCTTCTGGGTGATCAGCGGCTCGCTGCGCAGCCTCGACGAGATCCGCGCGGATCCCGGCGCCTGGCTGCCCACGGCGCCGACGCTCGACAACTTCGCGCGGCTGTTCAGCAAAGAGAACTTCGCCGGGTACCTGTTCAACAGCGTCGTCGTCGCCATCATGGTCGTGCTGGGCAACATCGTCGCCGCGGCCGCGGCGGGCTACGCACTGGGCAAACTGCACTTCGCCGGCAAGAAGATCGCCTTCGCGGCGGTCATGGCCTCGCTGATGGTGCCGTTCACCGCCGTGTTCGTGCCGCAGTTCGTGGTGACCGTGAACCTCGGTCTCATCGACACCCTCGCGGGCATCGCCCTGCCGAGCCTCGCCCTGCCGATCTCGATCTTCATCATGCGGCAGTACGCGTCGTCGATCCCCGACGAACTGCTCGAGGCCGCGCGCATGGACGGCGCCGGGGAGTTCCGGCTGTTCTTCACGATCTTCCTGCCGCTCTCGGGGCCGGCCGTGGCGACGGTCACGATCATGTCGTTCCTCAACGCCTGGAACAACTTCATCTGGCCGCTCATCGTCGCCCAGAGCAGCTCGACCTACACGCTGCCCGTCGGCCTCGCCGCGACCAGCCAGGCGTCGGCGAACGTCACCGACTACGGCCTCGTGCTCGCGGGCGCCCTCGTCGTGATGCTGCCGGTGCTCGTGCTCTTCCTATTCCTGCAGCGGTACTTCGTGCAGGGCATCGCGGCGTCCGGCCTAAAGTGAGAAAACCGACGATTGCACTCGACGGTGAGGAAGGCACTGATGCCCGGTCTTGACCCCAAAGCGCTGCGGCGCCTCAACACCTCCGTGACCCTGCGCGCCCTCGCGGTCGAGTCCGAACCGGTGGGGATGTCGGCCCTCGCCGACCAGGCCGGGCTGTCTCGCCGTACGGTCGAGCTCATCCTCGACTCTCTCGTCGAGGCCGGTTGGGTGACCGAGCTCGACCGCGTTCCGACTACCGGCACCGCCGGACGCCCGTCGCGGCGTTTCGAGCTGCGCGCCGAACACTCGGTGCTGGCCGCCGTGCGGGTGAGCACCCTCGAGGTGAGTGCCGTCGTCGCCGACGTGCGCGGCAACATCCTCGGCCGCGCCGCCCGGGCGCTCACCGACTACTACGAACCGGCGTCGTCGCTCGACATCGCCGCGGAGATCGTGCACGAGGCCCTGGCCGCCGCCGGTGCGACGCTCGGACAGCTGCGCGCGGGCGCGATGGCTGCCGGTGGCGCGATCGACGAGAACGGCGTGGTGCGCCGGCTCGTGCACGCCGAGAGGTGGAGCGGCGTCGACCTGCCCGGCGAGATGGCCGCGCGCATCCCCGTCTCCTGGTTCGCCGACAACGACGCGAACCTCGGCGCCCTCGCCGAACGCTGGCGCGGAGGCGCCGGCGACCACGAGAACGTCGTGTGGGGCATCTTCGGAAACCGCAGCGGACTCGGCATCCTCATCCGCGGTTCGGTCTACCGCGGTTTCCAAGGCGCGGCGGGCGAGATCGTCGAGGCGGTGCCGCTCGCGGTCGCGTCGTTCGACACGCGTCCCGTCGCCTTCCTCACCTCGCCGGTTGCCGCGGAACGCCGCATGGCCGACGCGGTCTTCGACGCCGCGCGATCGGGCGACACCGACGCGCTGGCCGAGGTCGACGCCTTTGCCCGCCACATCAGCGACATCCTGCTCACCGTCTCGTGGACGATCGCGCCGTCGCTCGTCGTGCTCGGCGGCGGCCTCGAGAACGGCGCCGATCTGCTGCTTCCGCGGGTGCGCGAGTCGCTGCGCATCGCGCGCGCCCCCGACGTCGAACTCGTGGCGAGCTCGCTCGGCGCCGACGGGCCGCTCGTCGGCGCACTCAAGTTCGTGCTCGACCGCATGGACACCGAACTTTTCGGCCCGCTTATGCCGGGCGCCTGAGCCGCAGACAGACCAGAACCACCAGGAGACACCGAATGACAGAACACAGCACCGACGTGCTCATCGTGGGCAGCGGCATCATGGGCGCCGCGGCAGCCCGCCTGCTGCGCGAGGCAGACCCGCATACCCGCATCATCATGGTCGACGGCGGGTCGCCGATCGGCGGCACGGCGGGCCTGCACCTGCACGACGTCGAGGAGCCCGACCTCTGGCAGCTGTACAACCAGCGCGTGTCATCCGGAATCCAAGGCCTCTATACCGGGGCGGCGCTGACCGACGCGGTCGCGTCCGACCTGCGCACTCTCGCGCCGGGAATGTTCAACAGCGAGACCTTCGGCGAAGACGCCGCGGCGATGCCCGCGAGCGCGGTCGCTTGGAACACCGGCGGAATGGGTGTGCACTGGACCGCGGCGACCCCGTGGCCCGCGGGGCACGAGGCTTTCGCCCACGGCGACGAGGAGGCGTGGGACGCCGACCTCGAGACCGCGCGCCGTGTGCTGGGCGTATCGCCGTCGCCGATCGGGCCGACGGTCGCGGGCTCCCTCGTGATCGACCGGCTGCGCGAGGTGCTCGCCGGAACCGCCCCCGCCGGCCGCGAACCGCAGCCGATGCCGATGGCGGTCGTGCCGACCGAGTCGGGTCTGCGCCCGCGCACCTCGCCGGCGACGATCTTCCCACCGATCGCGGGCGCCCCCGACGCGGACTTCACCCTGCTCACCGGCACCCTGGCCACCGCGATCCTGCACGACGGGTCGCGGGCGACCGGCGTGCGGCTGCGCGCCGTCGCCGACGGCGTCGAGTGCGAGATCCTCGCCGAGACCGTGCTGGTCTGCGCCGACACCCTGCGCACCCCGCAACTGCTCTTCGCCTCGGGCATCCGCCCCGAAGCGCTCGGCCGCTACCTCAACGAGCACGCCTTCATCACGAGCCGGGTGCTGATGGACCTCGACCGTTTCGGCCTCGACATCGACGAGCTCCCCACCGCGCGCGAGGGCGAGTTCTGCACCGATTCGATCTGGATCCCGCAGAACGGCGACGCGCAGCCGTTCCACGGCCAGGTGATGAACAACACGTACCTCGACGCGGCGGGCGCGCCTCTCGCGTACTCGGTCGGACTCTCGCTCTACACGCCGGTCGAGTCGCGCGCCGAGAACCGGCTGGTCTTCTCCGAGACCGAGACCGACATCGCGGGACTTCCCAAGATCGGTTTCGAGTTCGCCTACTCCGACACGGATCTCGCGCTGATCGACCGCGCGCTCGACGAAGTGCAGCGGATCGCGCTGGCCTTCGGAGACTTCGACCCCCAGACCGAACGGATGCTGCTTCCCCCGGGCAGCTCTCTGCATCTCACCGGTACCGTGCGGTCCGGCGAGACCGACGACGGCACGAGCGTGTGCGACACCGACGGCCGGGTCTGGGGTTTCGACAACCTCTACCTCGCCGGCAACGGAGTGATCCCGACCGCCGTCGTCGCCAACTCGACCCTCACCGGAACGATCACCGCCGTGCGTGCCGCGCGCGCCCTCAGCCGCCGCCTCGCCGCGGTCCCCCAGTAGTTTCCACACCCCAGTTACGGAGAACCAGATGAAGAACCTCGCCGCCGACCGCGTCGCCCTCAACCCGATCCAGTGGATCAACGTCAAGGCCGACCCGGCCGACCCGTCGAGCGAGAGCCTCTGGCTGTTCGCCGAGCCGTCGTTCCGCGCCGACTACCCGGCCGTGCTCAAGGCGATCCGCGCCTCGGGCTTCACCTCCACGATGATGGAGGTGCTCGACACCCAGACGCTGCAGAACTACAAGAACATGGTCGACGACGCCGGGCTCACGCTGGCACCCGGTTATGCCAGCATCCCGCTGCCCGAAGACCACGGCGTCACGCTCGAACCCGGCAGCGCCGCCGCGGTGCGCTGGTACGACATCGTGCGCCGCCGGGCCGAAGAGTCGAACTACTTCGGGCTCGACACCGTCTTCCTCGCGCCCGAGGTGTGGTGGGGCGACGCGACGGTGCGCACCAACCAGCAGGTCGCCGTCGGCGCGGCCTTCGACCAGGGCCGGCTCGACCGGGTCATCGACACGATCGGCACGGCCGCGGAGATCCTCGCCGCCGAGGGTGTGCGCGCGGGGCTGCACAACCACATCGGCACCTGGGTCGAGACCGAGGACGAGATCGAACAGGTGCTCGCCGCCATTCCGTCGAAGCTGCTCGGGGCGTCCTTCGACGTCGGGCATCTCGCCTGGGCCGGCATCGACCCCGCCGCGATGATCACCCGTCACGCCGACCGCCTCGTCGACCTGCATTTCAAAGACCTGAACATGACGATCGCGAACGCCACCCACACGACGCCGACACCGTACAACACGGCCACCGACGCCGGGTTGTTCCTCGAGCCCGGACTCGGCGACCTCGACCTCGACGGCATCATCGCGGCACTGCCCGACGAATGGTGCGGCTGGGTCATCATCGAGGTCGACCGCGCGTCGATGCCGCCCGTCGCGAGCGCCGACGTCAGCTGGAAGTGGGTCAGCGACCGCATCGGCTGATCGCGGGCGATCCACGCCATGATGGGCGCATGACTTTTCTCGGATACCTCGTCGCCGCTCTCGCGAGCATCTTCATCGCCAACGCGATCCCGCACCTGACGCGGGGCAGTGCGGGCTACCTGCACCGCGTGCCCTGGCGCGTTCCGGCATCGGCCGCCGAGAACGTGCTGTGGGCGTGCATCAACCTGCTCGTCGGCATCTGGCTCGCCTACTGGGCCTCGACCTGGGGGCTCTTCCTGCCCCTCGCGCTGACGGTCGGGGTGATCGTCGGCGGCGCGTTCCTCGCCGCGATCGGCACACGGTTCGCGCGCAACCCGGCGGAGCGCGGGCAGCAGGCGAACTGATCCGCCCGGCGGCAAGCGCTACGTGCGCGCGATGCGCCGGTTCGTGGCGAGCACGCTCACCACGACGACGGCGAGTCCCATGATGCCCGCGCCCCAGTAGGCGAGGGCGAGCACGTTGCCGCTGGCGATGATCGTTCCGCCGATGATCGCCCCGCCGGCCGTGCCGAGGGCGATGACCGACGAGTTGAGGGCGACGACGAGCTGCCCGTGGCGCCCGGCGAGCTGGATGAGCATGCCCTGCAGGGGCGAGTTGGCCGCCCAGGCGAGGAAGCCCCACACGGCGAAGACCGCTCCGGCGCCGACGAGCGTCGTGCCCGCGAACGGAAGCAGCACGAGCGCCATGGTGCAGCCGAAGAAGCAGATCCACAGGGTGCGCGCCGCGCCGAGCAGGTCGGCCATGCGCCCGCCGGCGATGTTTCCGACAACACCGGCCGCGCCGTAGCAGAGCAGCAGGACGCTGAGGGAGAGACCGTCGGCGCCGGAGACGGCGGTGAGCAGCGGCGAGGCGTAGGTCTGCACGGTGAACGCGGCGACGGTCTCGAGCATCGAGACCAGCAGCACGAGGGCGACGAGCGGTGAGGGGAAGCCGCGCGAACCGGCGGCCGCGGCCGTGGCACGCTCGAGCAGGTCGCTGCCCGGTTTCGCCACGAGCAAGAACACGGCGACGAAAGCGACCGCCGCGAGGCCGGCGGTGATCAGGTAGACGCCGCGGTAGCCGAGCACCGGGCCGAGGATGTTGCCGACGGGAGCGGCGACGACCGCGGCGGTGGTGAGGCCGCCGAACACCGTCGCGAGCGCGCGCCCCCGCTCGCCGGGGGCGGCGAGGCGGGATGCGAGCACCGTGGCGGTCGGTGTGAAGCCGCCGGCGGCGATCGCACTGAGCGCACGCACCACAGCGATCGTGGAATAGTCGGTAGCGAGCGCGGTGGCGACGCAGGCGATGGCGAAGAGCGCGAGCGCGGTGAGCATCAGTGCGCGGCGGGGGAGCCGGCCGCCGAAGAGCGCGACGAGCGGGGTCGAGATCGCGTAGGCGACGCCGTAGAAGCTGACGAGGCGGCCGATGTCGGCGAGCGACACGTCGAGCTCGCCTGCCATCGTGGGCAGCAAGCCCGTGACCACATTGGAGCCGAAACCGATCGCGAACGTGCCGAGCGCGAGCGGCCAGAGGCGCGGACGCATCCGCACCTGATCAGTCATCGACCGGACCGGCCACGTATCTTCTCCAGTCACCACCCTCGACGACGGTCTTTCCGACGGCTGCCGCCGCTTCGCACAGGTAGCCGACGACCTCGCGGCCGTCGTCGAGAGTGACGCGGCCGAGTCCGAGGGGTGCCGCCGCCTCGATCAGCAACGCGGAGAGCGCGGTCTCGTGCACGCGCCAGAGCTCGCCGAGAACGCTGGCTGCGGTCTCGGGATTGCGCACCATGCCGGGACGGTTCAGCGGGTCGCCGAGTGCGACGAGCGTGTAACCGGGAGCGGTGCGCACGTCGCCGCGGTGGATCGCGCCGTGGCGGCGCAACCGGCCGTGCAAGGGAAGGCCGGAGAGGTGCGCGCCGACGACGAGCAGGTCGATGCCGCGATCGGTCTGCACGGCGTCGACGAACTGCGAGGCGGGCTCGTCGAGCGCTTCTACCCGCTGCACGAGCGCCGCGACGTCGCGCGCTACGGCATCCGCGAACGGGCGTGCGAGAACCTGCACTCCCACGTTCTCGCCCGCGACGCCCGAGGCGATCGGCACGGCATAGGCCGGGTAGCCGAACAGGTTGGCGAAGTTGGTGAAGGTGCCGAGCCGCGAGTTCACGGCGACCGGTTCGGCGGCCACCTCGGCGAGGGTCGGGTGGTGTGTGGTCGTCGGGATGAGCATGGCGTCGACGCCGGCGAGCAACACCTCGGCCTCGGCCTTCAAGCCGGCGAGGGTGATGCGGTCGGCCGCGAGGCGGTGGGCCGGCAGGGTGCCCGAGGCGGTGATGATGGATGCGACCACGGGGTCGAGTCCCTCGGGCTGCTGCTCGACGACGTGCCCGACGGCGGCGTAGCGCTCGGCCACGAACGCGCCGTCGTAGAGCAGCGCGGCGGCCCGCAGGAACGGGCCGAGGTCGATCTCGACGAGGGTGGCTCCGGCGAGGCGCATCCGTTCGACATGGGCGTCGAAGGCGCCGCGCCAGAGCGGCGAGAGCGACTCGAGGTCGTGTCCGCGCGGGATGGCGACGACGGGGTTCTCGGGTGCGGCGAGCGGCGCGGATGCGGGCAGCTCGATGCCGAGGGCGTCGAGGCCGTCGGTGCCGCCCATGATTCCGACCACGAGATCGGCGAGGTCGAGCCGCCGGGCGAAGGCGGTGACGCAGTCGAGCGAACGGCACGCGGGCACAACGCCCGTCATCGGCACCAGGCCGACGGAGGCCTTGACCCCGACGAGGCCCTGTAACGCGGCGGGCACACGGCCGGACCCGGCGGTGTCGGTACCGAGGGCGAAGGCGACGAAGCCGAGCGCGACGGCGACGGCGGAACCGGAGGAGGACCCGCCCGAGATGCGGTCGGGGTGCTCGGCCGAGCGCACTGCTCCGTACGGACTGCGCGTGCCGACGAGGCCGGTCGCGAACTGGTCGAGGTTCGTTTTGCCGAGCACCACGGCACCGGCCGCGCGCAGGCGGGCCACGGCCGTGGCATCCGCTTCGACGACGCGGGAGAAGCCGGGGCAGGCGGCCGTCGTCGGCAGCCCGGCCACGTCGATGTTGTCTTTCACGGCGAACAGCAGCCCGGCGAGCGGCGCGGTCTCGCCGGCGGCGACGCGGGCGAGCTGCGCGTCGACCTCGGCCGAGACCTCGGCCTCGGGCCGCAGGGAGATCCACACCTCGGGGCGGTCGGCGGCGGCGATCGCGCCGAACGCCCTCGCCGTGGGGTTGTCGCGCACGGTCATGCCGCGGTCACCACCATGCGCACCGGGGTCGGATCGAAGCCGTTGCACGGGTTGTTGATCTGCGGGCAGTTCGAGACGAGTACGAGCACGTCGCGTTCGGCGCGCAGGGTGAGGCTGAGTCCGGGCGCGGAGATGCCGTCGACGATGCCGAGCGACCCGTCGGCCTCGACCGGCACATTCATGTACCAGTTGATGTTGCTCACCAGGTCGCGCTTGCCGAGTCCCCAGAGCGCCCCCTCGGCGAGGAAGTTCTCGACGCAGGCGTGCTCGTGCACCGTGTGGTTGCCGTAGCGCAGCGAGTTCGACTCTTTGCTGCAGGCGCCGCCGATGGTGTCGTGGCGACCGACCTCGTCGGCGACGAGGGTCATGAGCGGCACGCCCGTGTTGGCGACGAGCACCGAGCCCTCGGTCAGGTAGACGTTGCCCCGGGCCTGGATGGTGTCGGGCGCGCTGTAACGGATGCTCGTGTCATCCGCGTCGTAGATCAGGCAGTCGACCGCCTGATTGCCGTGCGAGTCGATGATCGTGAGCAGTTCGCCCGCGCGGACGACGTGCGACCAGGGCGCTCGGCGGCCGACGACGGCGTCGAGCACGACGGTGCGGCCGGCGATGAAGTCGGGTGTCTCGTTCGTCATTACAGGCCTCGTGTTCTCGCGTAGTCGATGGTGTTGGCGAAGGCGCGTCCCGCCTCGGGGGTGGCGACGGCCTCGGGGCTGTCGAGGGTCGCGGCCTCGTCGCGCCAGGCGCGGATGCGCACGGGCGTGCTGACGTACTCGGCCCGGCGGTCGGACGGGTGCGGAACGTTGGCGACCAGCACGATCGCGGGCAGCTCGAACCGCAGGCGCACGCGCGTGCCGGCACCCGCGGAACCGTGGAAGACCACGGCGCCGTCGTCGGCGATGCGCACGCCCTGGAACAAGCTCACGGTCGGCGGCAGGTCGCGCGGGGCGAGACCGTGCTTGGCCGCGCCCAGCACGAGAAGCTCGCGGCCGGCGGGGGTGCCACCGTGGGCCGAGCCGTCGCCGTAGCGTGCCTCGTTGACCGCCCGGGTCGAGGTGCCGACGAAGGTGTCGTGCCGTTCGGAGGTGTCGTCGACGATCGTCGCGAGCACACGCCCGCGATCGGAGAGCAGCATCGAGCCGGTGCCGAGGTAGGCCTGCCACTGGATCTTGACGGTGTCGGCCACGTTCAGCCGTTCGTCGGTCTGGGCGGAGTTGAACACCGCGAGGTGCACACACGCGTCACCCTCGAGGTCGGTGAACTCCACCACGGTGCCGCGCGCCACGGCGAGGGTCGTGTAGTTGCCGCCGCCGACGGTCTCGGCGACGAGCCGGGCGTCGGCCGCGACATCCGTCGGCCAGTCGGAGGCACCGGCCGCGGGCACGGTCGGCATGGTCTCGATGACGGTGCCGCTCATCGACCGGGCGTGGGCGCGCGCCCCCTCGGGCGACGCCGTCGACGTGGTGGAGTCACTCATCTCAGCGCACCAGCTCGTGCACGAGGGGAGCGGGCTCGGGGGTCTCGAGGGTGTCGAGCCAGCCGTTGACGTCGGCCGCGGTGACGAGGGCGTCGCGCTGCAGGTAGTGCATCGCCTTCAGGGCGTTGTCGTGAGCCTCCTGCGTGGACCCGCCGACGCAGTCGGTGAGCACGCGGAAACGGTAGTCGTGCTGGTGCGCGTCGACCGCGGTGTAGTGCACGCAGACGTCGGTCAGCCCGCCGACGAGCAGCACGGTCTCGGCCTTGTAGGCCTTGAGCACGATCTCGAGCTCGGTGCCGAAGAAGGCCGAGTAGCGGCGTTTCTTGATCAGGAACTCGCCGGGCTGCGGGTCGATTCCGGGAGCCAGTTCGGTCTCTTCCCAGCCCTCGAGGCAGTGCGGACCCTCGGCGCCGTCGAGCTCGCGCCCGATGTCGATGAGCGACGGCTTGTGCACCTCCTGGATGAAGACGACGGGGATGCCCTTCTCGCGGCTGTGACGGATGATCTCGCGCACGCGGGGCGCCCGTTCGGTGCGTCCGCCCATGTACGGGATCTCGGTGCGCGAGTCTTCACGCGGAACCTCGCCGCCTTGGATGTCGACGACGATGAGAACGGTGTTTCCGACGATGTTCATGATTTCCTTTCAATGCGGGCGGGGCCCGACTGCGGTGCGATGGGTCAGCTGAGGGCGATGCGGCGGTCGGCGACGACCTGCAGCACATCGACGAGGGTGTTGAGCGCGACGTAGGTGATGCCGAGCAGCAGTGCGACGCCGGCGATGCCCGGGAAGTCGCTCGCCTGCACCGACTTGTCGAGGTAGCTGCCGACGCCGGGCCACGACACGATCTTCTCGACGACGACGAGCCCGCCGAGCAGCATGCCGGCCTGGATGCCGACCATCGAGAGGGTCGCGCCGAGCGAGTTGCGCACGGCATGGCGCGCGAGCACGAGACTCTCGCGCATGCCGGCGGCCCGGGCGGTGCGGGCGTGGTCGGAGACGAGGTTCACCTTGAGCCCGTCGACCAGAACCCGGCCGATGGAGACGGCGGGAGAGATCGCGGCGCACGCCGCGGGAAGCAGCAGGTGCCAGATCGCGTCGCCCGCGACATCCAGCCGTCCGGCGAGCAGCCCGTCGACGACGAACAGGCCGGTCGGTCCGGGCGAGGTGGCGCCGAACGACGAGCGGCCGCCGGCAGGCAGCAGCCCGAGGTTTCCGTAGAAGACGAGCAGGCCGATCATGGTGAGCAGGAAGGTGGGCGCGGATGCTCCGGACAGGAGTACGACGCGCACGACGGCCGCACCCTTCCACTTGACGACGGTGAGCACCGCGAACAGCGAACCGAGGATCAGCGCGAAGCCGAGCGCCCAGACCGCGAGTTCGACGGTGGCGGGGAACGCTGTGGCGAGTCCGTCGGCGACGGGGGTGCGGGTGCGCAGCGAGTTCTGCAGGTCGCCGTGGAACAGGCCGACGAGGTAGTCGAAGTACCGGGTGATGGCGGGCTGGTCGAGGCCGAGCGCGACGCGGGTGCGCTCGAGCGCTTCGGCCGAGGCATTGGCGCCGACGTAGGCCTTGGCGGGGTCGATGCCGCTGACCTCCTGCAGGGCGAACAGTGCGATGGTGAGGGCGAGCAGCACCCCGAGCATCGAGGCGATGCGGCGGACGAGGAACATGATCATGTCAGCGGGGGTCCTTTGCGATCAGGGAGGCACGGATGCTGGGGCGGCCGTTCATCGTCGGCTCAACAGGTCGCGCACACCGTCGCCGGCGAGGTTGGCGAGCAGGGCGAGCAGCATGACGCCGAGGCCGGGGATCACGGGGATCCACCAGAACTGCAGCAGGTACTGCATTCCCTGGGCCGCCATAGAGCCGAGTTCGGGCGCGGGTGCCGGCGATCCGAGGCCGATGAACGAGAGGCCCGACATCGCGACGACGAGCCCGCCGACGTCGAGGCTCGCGGCCACGACGACCGTCGAGGTGACCCCGGGAAGCAGGTGGCGGCGCACGCGGCGCGACCACGGCACACCCGCGAGCACGGCCGCCTCGAGGTGCGGGCGCGCCGCCCAGGAGCGCACCTCGCCGCGCACGAGACGCGCGTACATCGGCCACCAGACGACCGCGACTCCGATGAGCGCGCTCGAGAAGCTCGCTCCGAGTGCTGCCGCGACGGCCATCGCGATGACGATGCCGGGGAAGGCGAGAAAGAGGTCGGTGACACGCATGAGGCCGTTGTCGACCCAGCCGCCGACCGATCCGGCGAGCAGCCCGACGGCGCCGCCGATGATCACGCCCGAGGCGATGACGATCGCGGCGGAGGCGATGCTGGCGCGCAGGCCGAAGAGCATGCGCGAGAGGATGTCGTAGCCGACACCGTCGGTGCCGAGCAGGTAGCCCGGGGAGAACGGCGGGAGGAACGCCTCTCCGGCGCGCAGGATCGGGCTGTACGGCGCGAGCACGGGCGCGAGCAGCGCGACGATTACCACGAGCGCGAGCCCGGCCATGCCGATGGCGTCCGACACCGGGGTGCGCTTGCGCAGTGCGGTGATCCTGGCCCATTTCCGTGCCGCGCGGGCCGCGGTGGGGTTCTCGATGACGGTCACGCCACGTCCTCCTCGTTCTGGGTCGCGAGGCGCAGCTCCTGGCCGGGGATGGCGGAGAGCAGGGCGCGCGTGTAGTCGTTCTGCGGGTCGGAGCAGATCGTGTCGGCGTCGCCGATCTCGACGATCTGCCCTCTGTTCATGACCGCGATACGGTCGGAAATGATGCGGGCGGCGGCCAGGTCGTGCGTCACGAACAGCACAGACATGTTCAGCTCGCGGCGCAGGCGGCCCAGCAGGTTGAGCACCGTGGCAGCGAGCGAGACGTCGAGCGCGCTCGTCGGCTCGTCGCAGAGCAGCACCGCGGGCGGCACGATCACCGCGCGGGCGATCGCGACTCGCTGGCGCTGTCCGCCGGAGAGGCTCGCGCCGCGCACGCGGGCGACCTCCGGCGGCAGGCCCACGCGCTCGAGGGTCTCGGCGATGCGTGCGGCGATCTCGGTCTTGCGGATGCCCGGCACCGCGGCGACGAGGCGCTCGCCCAGCAGTTCGCCGACGCTCAGCCACGGTGTGAGCGAGCTGCCCGCGTCTTGGAAGATCATCTGCGGACGGGTGTCGCCGGCCACCGTGACGGTGCCGGCGGTGGGGGAGTCGAGCCCGGCCACGAGCCGGAGCAGAGTGGACTTGCCGCATCCGCTCTCACCGACGAGGGCGAGCGATTCGCCCTGGGCGATCTCGAGAGTGACACCGCGCACGGCTTCGAGGTGGCGGCGCTTCCAGACGGGGCCGCTGCTGAAGGTGCGGCGCACGTCGGCGACGGTGACCGCGGCGGGGCCGGGCACGACGGCCGGCCAGACGGCGGGCAGCTGGTCGGCGCCGCCCGCGCCGTGGGCGCTGAGGATGGGGCGGTCGCGCGGGGTCAGCAGGTCGATCCGCGACGCGAGCAGGCCCTTGGTGTAGTCGTGTTGCGGAGAGCCGAGCACCGTCTCGACGTCGCCGGTTTCGACGATCTCGCCGCGGTACATGACCGCTATGCGGTCGCAGATCTGGGCGGCGACACCCAGGTCGTGGGTGACGAACACCACGCTGCATCCGCGGCTCTCGCGGAGGTCGAGCAGCAACTGCAGGATCTGCGCCTGCACCGTCACGTCGAGGGCGGTCGTCGGCTCGTCGGCGATGATGAGCGAGGGGTTGCGGGCGAGCGACAGCGCGATCATCACGCGCTGACGCAGGCCGCCGGACAGCTGGTGGGGGTACGCGCCCAGTCGCGTCTGCGGGTCGGGGATGCCGACGTCGGAGAGCAGCCTGACGACCTCGGCCTTGCTCTTCGTGACCTCGGCGAGCTGGTTGCCGATCGTCATCGTGGGGTCGAGCGAGGTCATCGGGTCTTGGAACACCGCACCGATGTGTTCTTTGCGCACGAGCCGGTCGGCGTTCGCCGTGGTGCCGACCATGTCGGTGCCGAGGATCCGGATGCTGCCGGTGACCACGGGCCGGGCCGAGTCGGGCAGCAGGGCCATCAGGCTCAGGCCGAGCACGCTCTTGCCCGAACCGGATTCGCCGACGATGCCGACGATCTCGCCGCGGGCGACCTGCAGTGAGACGCCGCGCACGGCTTCGACCTGCGTCGCTCCGCGCGTGAGGGTGACGCGCAGGTCGCGCACGTCGACCACGGGAACCGGACTGCTCATGGTGGGTGCCTTCTCGAGGGGGGAAGAGGTGGGGCGGGGACGCTCGCGCGCCCCCGCCTGGGGTGGTGCTGGGTTACTTGTTGCCGAGGGCCGCGAAGTGCAGCACGTTGTACTCGAGCACGTTGCGGGCGTCGTCGATGCCGGTCAGGCCGGTGCGGGTGACCGTGGTGGTCTGCAGCGAGCCGATCGAGTACCAGAACTTCGAATCGATGACCTTCGTCGCGATGGCGGCGTAGGGCGCGTCGTCGGCCGCGAGCACGGCGGCGTCGAGGTCGTCGCCGAGGCCGTCGACTTCCGCACCGAGCAGGTCGAGTCCGCCGTTGGGCGTGTAGAGGATCCGTGCCCACGCGTCGACGTGACCGGCATCGGGGAACACCGACATGATGAAGATGTCGGGCGCCGACGCGAGGTCGTCGACCATGGAGTAGGCCGTGCCCGAGGCGTACGAGACCGATTCGGCCGCGAGGCCGGCGGAGCTCAGGTTGGCACCGAGCTCGTCGGCTACAGCCTTGCCGTCACCGGACGTTCCGGCGTAGCCGATGCGGATGGTCTTGCCCGCCGCGATGCCGGAGTCGGCGAGCGTCTGCAGCGCGGCCGGGTCGTACTCGACGCCCTGGTCGTCCATCGCCGCGTCGAGCATGCCGGCCGGGAACAGCTGGTCGGTGGGTACCTCGAGCTCGCCCATCGCCGCCGGGATGACGGTGTCCTTGTCGATCGCGGAGAACAGGGTGGTGCGGTCTTCCAGAGTGGTGAAGATGGATGACTCGGGGTTCACGTACACCGTCTGCGTGGTGAAGTTCGCGAACGTCGAGGCGACGAGGTCGTCGTTCTCGCTGTACGCCTCGTAACTGGTCTTGTTGACGTTGCCGAGCACGGCATCGATCTCGCCGCGCTCGAGCTGCAGCTGAACCGCGGACGCGTTGTCGGCGACCTCGATCTCGACGGTAGTGAACGTGGGCTCGTCGCCCCAGTAGTCGGGGTACGCGGTCAGCTCGTAGGCGCTGCCGGTGGTGACCGAGGTCAGCTCGTAGGGGCCGGTGCCGGCGTCCTTGTCGGTGAGGTAGGTCTGCGCGAAGTCGTCGCCGGCCTGCTCGTCGAGCACGGTCGGGCTGATCATCTTCACGCCGAAGGGCGAGGCGAGGTAGTCGAGGAAGGCCGAGTTCGGGGCGGCGAGCGTCACGTCGACCGTGTAGTCGTCGACGGCGGTGACCGAGGTGACGTCGGCGACCATGTACGCCGGGCCGCCGTCGACAGCGGTGCGGCGGGCGAACGAAGCGGCGACGGCGTCGGCCGTGAACTCGGTGCCGTCGTGGAAGGTGACGCCCTCGCGCAGGGTGAACTCGTAGGTGAGCGCGTCGTCGGAGACGGTCCAGTCGGTGGCCAGCTCGGGCACGATCTGCGCGGTGCTCTCGCCGTCCTGGTAGGCGACGAGACCCTCGTAGGTGTTCTCGATGATGTTGAGGCCGGGGCCGTCGTAGTTGATGTCGGGGTCGGGCGGCGTCGAGTAGGCGCCGAGTAGAACGACCTTGAACGTGTCGTCGTCCGACGAGAACGCGTCGCCGCCGGAGCTGGGGGCGCACGCGGTGAGGGCGAGCGCGGATGCCGCGACGACCGCGGCGGCAGCGGCCATGCGTTTGCGTGTGGTGGGGGTGGTGCTCTGGATCATCGCTGGTACGGACCTCTCGAGGAGCTTGGTGGACGGCAGCCAGTCGGAGGCCGTTGCGGAATATCTATCGCTGACAAAAACTAGCCCGCGGATATTTCGCCCCCGTTGCTCCGTGTTTCGGACATGTAAAATCTATCTATGACAGGTATTTGGTAGATTGAGGGTATGAACGCTCTCCTGATCTCCAACGCGCGGCTGATCGACGGTCTCGGCGGTTCGCCGCTCGACGGTACCGACGTGCTCGTCGACG
>Ga0247811_1000333_pt1 | contig 15369 bp, 6 predicted proteins | sample UWRJL134311R1_FD_189018 | JGI IMG/M metagenome (GOLD analysis project Ga0247811, IMG submission 189018) | Plant litter microbial communities from Arlington Agricultural Research Station in Wisconsin, United States - UWRJ-L134-311R-1 | ecosystem: Environmental > Terrestrial > Plant litter >...
TACTGCAGTTATGTGGGAGAGTATGTCGTCGCCTTTCTTTTGAAAACCCTGTTTCTAAACGAAACAGGGTTTTTTGTTTTAAATATGTTTTGGTCTATACCATCAAGAATAAAAACTCTTAATTACAGGGTTTCTGGAACCTGAAATCCGGAACTTTACAGAAAATCAGGTTTGTATAGGAGGCAAGACTCCACAATTTCGTGTTTCAAGGAATAACAATTGAGATACATTTTATTGGGATTTACGTTTTAAATTTTCATTTTATTACTTGTGGGTTTAAACGAAGCCCCAGCGCAGCACATAACAGCATCAAAACCATATCAGCTTTTCATTTTGTCCATAGCCTGATAGAGAGCGGGCATTTCCTCGGTATCCTGAAAAAGGTCAATTTGATAAGTCCGCCGAACCAGCCCGCTGAACCTTACCCCGATGAGCCGGAGTCTCATTCGGCGCTCATATAATTTTTTAAAGAGATCCGTGACAGTCTGGGTCAGAATCTGATCCGGTGAGGTATGCTGTACACGACATTTTGGTATCACAGCAAAAATATTAATCATTATTTTCTTATGTCCAAAACACTTGTAAAGACAGCAATTTACCGTGATGAGGTATAATTATAATATTTTAAGAAGAGAAATTTTTCGTACGTGTATTCTTAAAATTTTGATTTTAAAATAAATGTCTTACAAGAGAATAAATTATTGCGCAGATAGAAAATTCAAATCAGCAATTTGATACTTGTTGTAAAGTTTTCCAAATAAGGCAAAGTAAATCCGGATAATATTTAATCTGCTATAAAAAATGTCTTATAATGATATTTTTATAACTTTTTATGGGCGTTTTTTACTACAAAATGGTTTTAATTAGCTGAATAATTTAAAATCAAAACCATGAAAAAATTACTTTACTTATTTACTGCCAGTTTATTAGTCTTTACTTCTTGTTCAAAAGATGATAATGATTCATCTAATTCAACTTCTTCAATTTTACCTAAAAAAGTAACTTTTACTGAAAGTGATGGAACTTCATATTCAGAGGATAATGTATATAATGGAAATAAAATTGTAAGTATAACAGGAGAAGATTATGTAATAAAATATACGTATGTAGGAGATTTTATTACAAAAATTGAAGAGTTTGATGAAAATAATGCATTAGATACTACTACAGAATATATTTATACAAATGGGAAGCTTACTAGTTCGACTAGTAAAGAAACAGGAGCACCTAGTTACAGCAAAATCAAATTTGTTCATAATGCAGACGGAACTGTTTCGTATGAAGATTTTAGGATAAATTCTTCTACAAATGCGGAAGACGATGGAGGATTTGTTGGGAAATTTACATTTAAAGATGGTAACCTAATAAAAAACGAGTATTCGTATTATGGTGTTGAAAGGTCAATAGCATATGAGTATGATACTAAAAATCATCCTTTGAAAAATATTACAGGAATTAATTTGCTGCTAGATATTGATCCGTCTCAGAGTTATGTTAACAACGTAATAAAGAAAACCCGTACTTCAGGATCTGGAACTGATATTCAGACTTCTATAACAACATCTGTCTATGAGTATGATGCGAATAGTTACGCAACAAAAGAGGTGACAACTTATCCAAGTGGAACTTCAACTTCAACAGAAACTACCCAGTACGCTTATTAAAAATATAGCTCATAATTAAAAAAAGCAAATACTTCACTCTTACTTGAAGTGTTTGCTTTTTTAACATGGAAACAATTGTATAATGACAAAAAAAATACTCCTTTTTTTATTCTTACTATTTATATCGTTATCATACTCTCAAGCTAAACGTCCGACAGTCATGGTAAACGCCCGTGCTCAAAAAGATAAAATTTTAATTCGTTGGGCTATTAATTCTCCTATTGAGTGGCAAAAAGCAAATAAAAAAGGATTTATAATTACCAGAACAACGGTATTACGAGATGGTGTTATTATACCAAAACCTGAAAAAATGCTGCTAACTCCAAAACCTCTAATGCCTGAGCCTCTTGATTCATGGCTTGATTTAGTGCAAAAAGATAACAATGCGGCTATTATAGCGCAATCGATATATGGTGAAAGTTTTGAAGTTACTGCTGCCAAAGAAGGAGATTTATCCAAAATAGTAAATATGGCAGATGAACTCGATCAGCGCTATACTTTTGCATTATACGCAGCTGATATGAGTTTTACCGGAGCGGTAAAAGCGGGTTGGGGATTTGTAGATACCAATGTAAAAAAGAATGAAGTTTATGCGTATCAGGTAAGTGTTTTTGAAAGTCCTAAGGTTAAAGAATCCTCGTATATGATAGGATTAAAAGATTATAGCATACTTCCGGCTCCAACTGATTTTATTGCAATTCCTGATGATAAAAAAGTATTACTTTCCTGGGATTACGAAACCTTCAAAAGAATTTATACTTCTTTTATGGTCGAGAAATCTTCTGATGGAATCAATTATGCTCCAATTTCAAATACGGCACTTGTAAACTTAAATGATAAAGAAGAGCATCCATCAAAAACAATGTATTATGTTGACACGCTTAATGTCAACGATAAAATGTATCACTATAGGCTATATGGTATTACTTCTTTCGGAGAAAAAGGAGAACTGACAAAACCTATTACCGCAACAGGAGTTGCAGCCATAGTTACTCCAGCCAGGCTGGTAGATTATAATATTATCAATTCAAACGAAGTTAATCTGGAATGGGAATACCCTGCAGCATCAGAAAGTTTTATTCAGGGTTATGAAATCAATCTGGCAGATAATGATAAAGGCCCGTATAAAGTAGTTTCTAAAATAATTCCTCCATCCCAGAGAAAACTAAATTTTAAAGAAAATTTATATCCGTCTAATTATTTTACGATCTCTGTAGTAGGTAAAAACAATCAGCGACTAACCTCTCAAAGTATGTTGGTTCAACCGGTAGATTCTATACCACCGGCAAAACCAATTGGTCTCGAAGGAGTAATTGACAGCCTTGGAGTGGTTCGATTGAAATGGAAACCCAATCCCGAAAAAGATCTAAGAGGATATAGAATTTTAAAAGCCAATACCGCAGGTGAAGAATTCGTCGATATTTATCATAAATCATATATAGGTAACACTTATAAAGACAGTGTGAGTCTGAAAATGACAAACAGCAAGGTATATTATAGAATTGCTGCAGAAGATATGCGATTTAATATTTCAGAACCGTCTGATATTTTGATTTTAGATAAGCCGGATAAAATACCGCCCGCAGCACCAATTTTTAAAGATTACGAAAATAAAGACGGCAAAGTACATCTTAAATGGATTCGAAGTTATAGTGAAGATGTAGTAGGATATAGTTTAAGAAGGAGAGAAAAAGGACAGGAAAAGTGGGAGGAAATAAAACAAATTAATGATACGATTCAGGAATTTACAGATGATAGAGTAGAGAATAAGAAAACGTACCAATATGCTATTCTGGCTAAGGACAGGAGTAATCTATGGTCCTCATTAGATCATTCGACTGTAACGGTTCAGGTTATGGATTTTACACCGTTAAAAATAATTACATTTTTACAAGGAACACCTGATAGAGAAAACAAAAAAATAATCCTGACTTGGGCTTATAATAAAAGTAAAGATAAAGTAACAAGTTTAAGTATTTATAAAAATACAAAAGGAACTCCACCAACATTATGGAGGGAGTTAAATGGTGATGTATTTACTGTAGAAGATAAAAATTTAAAAATAAACATGGAATACGAGTATCATTTAATTCCAAGTCTGCAGAGTAATAGTCCTGCAAAAGAAGAAGTTTTAACTGTTGTTTATTAAGAGTATGAAGAAGATTTACTTATTGATTTTTTTATTGGTTTCGTATTTTGGGTATACTCAGGTTAATTTATTAGCGGATGCTAAATATCATGCACAAATTACTGTGAATATAACAGATGCAACAGGAGATGGCTGTTGTTGTGGTGGTTTAGGTTATTTAAATCTGAATGGCATTGGACCCTCATATATTTTAAAAAGCGATGATAATAATTTTTGGGAAGGAAGAACAGATGTTTTGGAAAGAGATTATACCGAAAGTAATCTAGCTCAGAGTATTACGTTATATTCAAGAAGAAGAGCCCGTACTGGCAGTTGTAAAATTACACAAGAAAAAACAACAACTGTTTTAGTTAGTAGAAATCAGGACATAACTTATACGAATTGGGATGATGCAAATATAACGGGGCTTTTTGCATACAATGTTGAAGGGACTTTGAGAGTAAAAACATATCCCATTATCAATTTAACAAATCCGGACACCAATAATAATATTATTGGAACTGAAAGTTCTATTAAAATACCTGAAATTAGGGATGTTAAGAGTGAATATTTTAACTGGATGTATCATATTGATGGAGAACAATCTTATTATAAACCGCCCATTGGTTCAGGGCGTTGGGTAGATGTTTGGAGAAGTTTACCAGTTGCGTATCAAGGAATAAATTCTCTAGATATAAAATGTGGAGATTTTTTACCGTTAGAAGCATTAGGGAAAAAGATTTGGCTGAGGGCAAATACTAATGGATCTACTGTTGAATTGCTCTATGCTAAATCAGCACCGCATATTGATATAGTAAATGCTGTTCAAACAAAATGCTTTGATACAAATAATGGAAGAGCCATAATAAAATTTGATTCAAAATTAGTATCAGGAGAAACATTAACATGTTCTGTTTCTGAGTTAGATGAAGCAGGAAATATTAAGGAAGTAATTTATTCTACACAAGATGGTGAAACTATTTTAATAGGAGATGATTTAACATATGAACTTCCGTATGATTTTCAAAAGGGGAAGTATAGGATAAAGTTATTGGGCTGGTATAAAGAGCCAAATAAAACCGGAGCAAATACTTATGTAATGGATCAGGAGCACCAGGCAGATTTTATAATAACTTCTCCAGAACCGGTAGATTTTAGTTTGCAAAATGCTGATGTGCAATGTAATGGTGGGCAAGACGGCACAATAACCATCAAACCAACCGGAGGAACCCGGACTTCATTGGGCAATGATTATTACTCATTAGATAATGGAGCCAGCTGGATATCTTTTCCAAATAATAAACCTTATACAATTACAGGATTGGGTCCTGATACCTATAGAATAAAAGTAAAAGATATGAATGGCTGTATAGCCAGAACTCAAACTTTAGTAAATGGCGAAATTCAACTAGGGGAAGAAAAAGTTATCGAAACCACCATATCAGAACCTTTATCACCGCTTGCATTAAATTATTCCTACAAACAAAATCCAACTTTTTATGGAGCGGCAAATGGGAAAATTGTTGCCGCAATAAGTGGTGGTACAATAAAAGCGGATAAAACCTATGATTATGAATGGAAGGATGCCAATGGAGTAATTTTACCAGCAATAGCCCAGTATAATACTGCTGATAAAACCTATAACATTACATTAGATAATGTTTCGGCAGGAGAATACAAACTAACCGTAAAAGATAAAAATTACAACGATGCGGTAATTAAAGCAAACTGTTCTATTATCGAATCATCACAAATATTAATTCAGCCAGATCCAATTGTAGTTACATTAATAGAAACACAATCTATTTCTTGTAATACTGAGAATTCAGATTCAGATATAAATAAATTTTCTGACGGTATTTTAAAAGCTAATGTTGAAGGAGGTATTAAGCCTTATCAGTATGTTTGGTCAAAGTTTAATACAACCACAAATGTCTGGGATATATTGGAAGATGAAACATATAATATATTACAAAATCTTTCTAAAGGTAATTATGCTGTAAATATTATAGATGCTAATGGAATAGTACAGGGAACTTATAATAGTACTGATTTAGTAACAGCAACTCCAACAACAAAAGAAATTTCAGAACCTGCTAAACTTGAATTATCATTTAATTCCGGAAATGTTTCTTGTAATGAAGGTAATAATGGCTGGGCTACAGCGAATGTAACAGGAGGAGCAGGAACTTATAAATACACCTGGTATAATACAGGCAGCGGAGTTATAGATGAGAATAAAATATCCAGTTTAATTGCAGGAACATATACTGTTGAAGTTACCGATAAAAATGGATGTTTCACAAAAGGAAATGTTGTGATTACGGAACCACAATCTCCTGTGGCAATTGAATATGAAGAGATTTTTACACCTACTTTTTCCGGAGCAACGAATGGAAGAATTGTTGCTAAAATAACAGGCGGAACACCAAACGACGACCAAACGTATAATTATGAATGGAAAAATTCAAAAGGTGAGTTGCAAACCCCAGCTGCTGAATTAAAAGACGGAAAATATACTATTATAATAGAAGGACTTCCTGCAGATGATTATTTTTTAACTATTAAGGATAAAAATTATAATGAAGGAAATAATCAGACCATTAATTGCTCAGTAATAGAGTCAAAAGTAACATTGAATGAGCCTGATCCTCTAAAAGTTGTTTTTGAAATCGTCCGTAGTATTTCATGTAATACAAGTAATGAGTTCGGAAATGATACCGATACAACTCCACAAGATGGCCAGCGTGATGAGTCGCAGGACGGTATTTTAGTTGCTCATGTTACCGGTGGGACTCCGCTGGCCGTTTCTGTAAATAACGGATTACCGTATTATTTTTATTGGAAAAAGCAGGAAACAGATGGTTCATGGATAGCATTAACTGGTATTACAGGAGAAACAGCCCTAAACCTTTCTCATGGAAATTATGCCCTAAATGTAAAAGACAGAAACGGAATCATGCTGGGTACGTACGTTAATAATGTTCTTGTACAGGAAATTGATGCAACACAATTCATGCAGGAACCTCCAAAATTATCAGTAACCATTACAAATGGAAATGTTTTTTGTAATGGAGGAAATGATGGCTGGGCAACAGCAAATGTTGTTGGCGGAACACCTCCTTATGAATACAAATGGTCTAATGAGGTAGAAACTGATAAAAATACGATTTTGAAAGCTGGTGAATATTGGGTATTCGTTACTGATGCCAAAGGATGTACAGCACAAGCCGATGTTACAATTACAGAACCAGCAACACCAATTGCTATAAAATATACTGAAATTCTTAATCCAAGTTTTTACAAGGCGACTAACGGAAGAATTGTTGTAGAAGTTACCGGCGGTACTATTTTTCCTGACAATACCTATTGGTTTGAGTGGAAAAACAGCAAAGGAATAGTGCAGACTACAACAGCGGTTAATTTCAGCAATGATGTTTACACAATTGCTTTAAACGGACTTGCAGAGGAAACATATTCTTTAACGGTTCGTGATACCAATTATAATGCAGCAACAAACAAAACAAGTTGTACCGTGGCAAACTCAATTATAACTTTAGACGATCCTGATCCGCTTGAAGTTACTTTCGAGGTGGTTCGTACCATTTCTTGCAATGTGAATAATGAATTTGGAAATGAGACAGACGCTAATCCACAAGATAATCAAAGAGACGAATCGCAGGACGGAATTTTAACAGCTCACGTAAAAGGAGGGATCCAGCTGCAGGCAGATCAAAATAATGGACTACCCTATTTCTACACTTGGAAAAAACAACAAAAAGATGGTTCATGGAGCATCTGGAACGCTCATGATGAAACAGCAGAGAACCTGTCAGACGGAACTTATGCTTTAAATATTGAAGATGCTAACGGTATAAAATTAGGTACCTATGTAAACAATCTTTTAGTAAAAGAAACAGATGTAACACAGTTTATGCCACAACCTGCAAAGCTGAATCTAACTTTTACAAAACTAAATGCTAGTTGTAATAATGGTGATGACGGCTGGGCAGAAGCTCATGTAACAGGTGGAACTGCACCTTATACATACGAATGGACAAATGGCGATACAACATCAAAAATTGAAAATATTACGACTAATAATTATTTTGTAGTAGTTACCGATGCAAAAGGCTGTACCGTTCAGGGAAGTATTTTTGTGGGAGACCCTAAAGGAATATTTACTACTGAAACTATCAATAATCCCACTTGTTATGCAGGCAATGACGGATCAATACAGCTAAATGTTACAGGCGGAAATTTACCTTACACTTATTTATGGAATACAGGAGCGATAACTAAAGACTTAAATAATATTACAGCAGGAAATTATGATGTGACCATCACCTGCCCGGACTGCTGTGTTTATAAAAAGAAATTTGTTTTAAAAGATCCAAACCCAATTGTGGTTGATTTAGGGAAAGACAGAACTTTATGCAACGATCAGGTTTTAGATTTAGATGCAACAATTGCAGATGCAAGTGCACAATATGACTGGACTTCTACAAACGGATTTACCTCAAACCAGGCAAAAGTAAGTTTGACGAAGGCCGGAACTTATCATATAAAAGTAACTTCAGCTTTAGGTTGCATTGCCGAAGATGAAATTGTTGTAAAAAAGAGTCAGGCAATAATTAGTTCTGAGTTTTTATTGAGTTCTCAGGCTTATTTAGACGAAGAGGTGATCTTAGTTAATACAAGTGATCCTTTTGGAGAAAGTACACACTGGAATATTCCTGAGGGTGTAAAAATTATAGAGCAAAAAGAAAAATACATTACACTTAAATTTAACGAGATCGGTACCTATACCATTGGCTTGCAGCAAACGCAGGGAGAATGTTTTGCGGACTACAATAAAAACATAACAGTCGAAAAACGAAGCACCTTGCCAAATCCCGGCAGTGCTCCAAAGTTTATTATAGATTTTATTGTTACACCAAACCCAAGTAACGGAAACTTTAAAGCCATTATTAATTTAGAAAATAACAGTGCTGTCAATTTAAGACTGTTTTCTACTACCGGGGAGTTTACCACACAGAAAAAAGATTCAGGCAGGAAAAACTACGAAGTTGATTTTAATACTTCGTTACAATCCGGAATGTACATTTTGGTATTGGAAACAGAGCAGCAAACAATGGTTAAAAAAATTATCATCTATTAAAAATGAAAAAGTTTTTAAAATATACATTCTTATTTATTCTTCTCACACAATGCTCCCCCTTCGGGGGCTGGGGGGCTTATGCCCAATTATTTCCTGTTCAGTTAACGCCTGTTTTTAAAAGTCCGTACAGTGTCAAAATATCCGACTACGCAACTAGCATGGATACCAAGTTCCAATTGCTTATTAATCCTACCGATGTCACAATATCGCAAAGACAAGTACGCTTAAAATTATACATACAAGGTAATGGTGTCAACATAAAAAGCAGTGATTATATAACAGGACAAAGGCCCATTTTTATAAATGGAGGTGAATTTCAAACTTTGACCAATACTGATATCTCAGCATTATTCAGGTTAGAAAATCTGCAGGGAATAAGCCCTGCCCAGTATGCAAATCCGCTGCCAGACGGGATGTATGATTTTTGTTTTGAAATGTATGACTACATCACCAATCAAAAAATATCGCAGAAAAGCTGTGCCAGTATTTATCTTATATTAAATGATCCGCCATTATTAAATACACCGCAAAAAAACGAACAAATAGCAGCGAGTGATTTTCCTAATATCATGTTTACCTGGACACCACGCCAGATGAATGCGACTAACGTTTCATATAAGTTCGAATTAAAACAACTCATTGATCCGACATTAGACCCGCAGTTTGCGTTTCAAATGTCCCCGCTTCTATATGAGGAAACAGTTTTTAGTACTGCTATGCTGTATAATTTAAGTATGCCCATACTGACTCCGGGCATGCGTTATGCATGGCGTGTAAAGGCAATATCAACAACCGGACTTTCAGAAAATGCAATATTTAAAAACGATGGTTACAGTGAAATCTATTCTTTTAAATATACCGCATCTTGTGCCGCGCCAACTTTTTTATTAAGTGAAGCGATAAGTCCAACAAGCGTTAAAATAACCTGGCAGGGAATTCCTGATCATACCAAATATCAGCTTCAATACAAAAAGCAGGATGTAAGAAATGCACAATGGTTTTCGACCAATAGTTTAAACACCCAGAGTCTAATCACCAATTTAGAGCCGGGAGTAACCTATCAGTTCAGGGTTGGTTCGAGTTGTGATCCTGCAACCGAAGGAGTTCAGTCATTTACTTATTCAGGAATTAGCACATTTACAACGCCAACACAAACTAGTGGAGTTCCTGCTTACAATTGTGGAATTATCCCTAAAATCAATATACAAAATCAAAAACCACTTACCAATTTAATTCAGAGTGAAACTTTCACGGCAGGCGATTTTCCTGTAACAGTTTTAGAATTGAAAGGAGAAAATAGTCCTTATTCTGGCAAAGGATATATTATTGTGCCTTATCTGGCAGATACCAAAATTGCAGTTGAATTTAACAACATTACAATCAATACAGATTATCAATTGATCAGTGGTGTTGTTGAGACAAGTTACAATCCGGATTGGAAAAATATTACTAATCTGGAAGATTTTACCGGCGAAGAACAAAGCGGAAAAATAAAAGAAGAAATATCCTTTGAGATAGACAAAATTGTAATTAATGCCAATGGTGATATTGTTGTTAATGGTAAAAATGGAGAGCAAGTTACTATTCCCGGCGGAAAAGATACCGTTATTACAGATAATAGCGGAAAAACTTATTATGTAGACAAAGATGGTAACGGAAGTAATGAAGGTATTGCTCTGGCTCAGGGAGGAAAACCAACACCAGAGAATACTGATGGAGTTGATAAAAATGGTCAGGCAATAGCTTTTACCGCACAAGGAATTAGCATTATTTTTTCTAACAATGAAGATGCAAATGATGGCGCTATAAGTAAATATGCTTTTGATGTAATGCCTGATAGCAAGTCAGCATCTCTGGAAAAGTTGTACAAAAAAGTGGGTAATGTTGCTTTGCCTTATAAAGCAGTTGTAAACGGAAATTCTGATACTGTTTTAGCAACAGTAAGCCTTACCGATACCAATACAAAACTGGACAGTATTGTTTTTAAGACAGAAAGCGGGGGTAAGATTGATTTTGTTAGAAATGATAAAACTTTTGTTCTAACTGTAAAAGGGAAATTGGCTTATGCCGAAGAACAAATATTAGCCACCATAAAACAAGGTGATAAATGGAAAGTTATTGGCGCTTTTATGCTGGTTCATATTTCGCCAAAAGAAGTAAATGTAGCTTTAGTTCCTACATATGCGATTTCGCAGAATAAGCTCGATGCGATTATCTCAAATACTCATGCGATTTATAATAGGGTTGGTATAAAAATTAATTTTACTAAAGAAGACATATTAAAAATCGATAGTGTAGTTCCAGATAATGTAGATAAAATTCAGACTGAAAAAAATACACTTACATCGACTTATAGTTCAGAGCAGCAAAATATAAATGCAATGTATCGAGGTCCAGCCAATAGTTATGTGCTGTTTATAACCGATAAAGCATCAAGTACAGGACAAGAGGGATACATGCGATTAAACGGCCAGTTTGGTTACATATTTACTCCCCCTTCGGGGGTTGGGGGGCTTAAAACACCTGCACACGAATTAGGTCACGGAATATTTAAATTGAAACATCCTTTTGAGCAGTACCAAACGACTGAAAGGAGTACCGATTTCTTGATGGACTATAGTTCAGGTACAGTCTTGAATCATCAGGATTGGAAACAGATAAATGATCCTGCATTTAAGTTGTATGCATTTCAGAGCCAGGCAAGTGGAGAGTTTGCAAGTTATGTAATTACTCCCGATTATAGAATCGTTAATATTACTGAATCTAATGTTTTAATTTTTGATAAAACTAACATTGCAATTCCTTCTGGAACGTGTCCTGGATTTGCAACTTATGATTATGATAAACAACTTAAGCTATTTAAAAATGTTAAGTATTACTATTGGAATAATAATGAAAAAGTATACAAAACTAATGATCTAAAAGATAAAGTTTTCAATCCTGTTACTGTTTCGCCAAAAGCAGAATCTTTAGTTAGATTATTCTATAATTATGGGGATTGTCCAGCTGGGGTTTTAGATCTTAAATTTAGTGAAATTACTAGCGAATATCAAACAGCTAATGGATTGCTTTCTATTATTAAAAAGAATCAAATCAATGCTAAAGTTTTAAACTGTGTAGATTTTAACTCTAATTCAACAGAAGATCCTAAAGAGAAAGGATGGGCACTTCTTGGTTCAAAAGCACCTTTAAATTGTACTGCAGATAATATTAGAGAATTATTGAAATTCGAATTAAGTGATATTAATCGCATAACTTCGAGTTTCACATCAGAGCAAACTAATAAAGCTTTAGAACAAGTTTATAAAGATTGTCTTTTTGAAAACATAGACATTCAGCAAAGAATTGTCATTCTTGATAATTTAATTAATAAGGCAAAAGACGATGCTGATTGGGAGTTTAGTAAAACAACTCTTTCTTTAGGGGATACTTTCTTTTTAGATAATTTGATTCTTACAACTCCAGAAAAAGATAGATTGAAACTGTTGAAGGACGGTTTTATGAAAAATAATTCTCAATGGATAAAAAATATATTTGATAAAAGTAAAGGTGGAGTACTAAGTAATAATGATGCTACAATGGAAGAAATTGTTCCATTGTTTAGAGGAATCTCTGCTTGGGTTTCTAAATACTATAAAGATTTAGGAGTAGCACCTACAATGGCTACTATGAAAGATGTTGGCCCAGATGGATTCGATAGTTTTGATTATCCTGTTGCATCTATTAATCCTGTTTATTTAGGAACTAGCCTTGATGGAAGCGGCCCTTTTGATTATATAGACAATAAGGGAAATATTAGATATAAATCACAAATCTGGGGTAATAGTTATGTTGAGATAAGTAAAACTAATACGATAAGTTTTCAGCATACAATGTTAAAAAAGGTTGATGGAACCTATATAAGTATGCCGGGAACAAAGCTCGAAGATATTCGGGAAGGCTATAATCTAATTGTAGATCCTTTTGAACCAGTTATAATGATTTCTTCTCGTAATTATATTAAATTAGGTATAGAAGAAGGTAAAGAATATATAGTGCCAGCCTTTATGGCGGCGGCATATCAACAATCTATTATAGATAATAAAACAAATCAAAGTATTCGATCATTAGGGAATGGTGTTGCAATGGGAGCTGCTGTACTTACAGTTTCGTTTACAGGCGGCGCTTCTTATGTAGCATATGTAACATATGCAGCAGGTGTAGTTTCTGCTGCAGACGAATTAATAATAAAAGACCAAAGATTAAATTTAGACAAAACAGTAGGCTATAAAGAAAAATATGAGTCATATTATGATGCATGGGAATTTTTCTATAATTCAGTAATGATTGCAGATGCTGGAGTTAATATCTATAATTTAGCCAATAATTTAAGAAAAGTAAATTTAGTACGAAGTACCAAAGCATTCTACTCAAAAATGAAATCTTTTGATTTTAATGGAGTGGAATTGATGAATGTTTGGAAGGGATTAAGAGGAGGACAGGTTGAGAGTTCTTTGAGTAAGATGCTAAAAAATGCAGATTTTAGAAAGATTTATGAAGGTTTGAATAGCGGTACTATTGAGAGAGTTTACAGTAAAATCTTTAATATTGAAGAAGAAGCATTAATACGGTTTTATCAAGAAGGATCATATTACAATTTTAATCAGGCATTAATCGGTAAAGCTTCTTCAGAAGATATATTAACTATTGAAATGATGTTAAACAAAACTTTAGATAAAATTCCATCTAAAGCAGGTAATTATTCTAGAGGGGCAGGACAGGAAGAAGTATTGAAGTTGTTAGAGAAAGGAGAAGGTGGAATAATTGAATATGAAAATTTTGTTTCAACCTCAACCGAAGATAGGGTAGCTTGGAATTTTCTAAAGAAGAATAAGGATCTAGAAAAAAAAGCATTTATAACTGTACAATCTAAAAATGGCAAAAGTCTTGAAAACGGGAGAGATGTATGGAGAGGAGAGTATGAAATGTTACATAAAAGTAAAACAAAATTTGAAATAGAAAAGATTGAATTTATTGAGAAAGAAATGTTAAATCCAGATGATGTAGCAATGGATGGTGCAGCTCCAGATATAGTTAAGAATTTTTATTTAATAACAATAAAAGAATTATGAAAGTAGATGAAATAAAAAAAATAGAAGAATTGTATCTTTTAAAAAGTAATTCATTCAATTCTCACAAATATGAAATAAAACTTATAGAAGGTTTAAAAAAAGATGTCGAATGGCTATCCCTTTCCGATAAAGAAAAACTGGAATTACGAAAGATAGAAATGAGGAAGAAACATGCTTTAAAAGAAATATATTCAGATTTAATAATTTTATATGAAGAGTCTGTTATAGAATTAGTTGAGCTGGTAATGAAATTTTTAAATGAGATTAATGTTGTTGCTTTTAACAGCGAAAATATGTCGGAAGAAGAATTTTTATTATTTCGATTAAAAAATATGCTTTACATTGAGTTATTTGCTGTAAATAAGAGACCAAAACTTCAATATTCTGGCCATGTACTTTTTGAAGAAGTTGTGGAACCTATTTTTAGTGAATTAGAAAATACAACGTTTTATGTACAATACAAATTGCAAGATTTAAAAGATACATATAAAAATGTTTCAGATTTGTATAAAAAAGATCCATATAAAAAATACTAGTAGATGTTTATTGCCGCTGTTGCGAGCATCTTACTCATAAATTTAAAGAGGTGTTATAGAAGAAAAGAATATATGTTCCCCGCTCCCGCACGAATCCTTTCGTGTGGCTGTTGAGCAATCAAGTTAAATGTAAAGAATAAAGGTAATTATGAGTAGAAATTACAAGTTTCACAATCCAGAAGGTTTATATTTTATCAGTTTTGCTGTTGTGGGTTGGCTTGATGTATTTACAAGAAACGAGTATAAAGATTTGTTTTTGGAAAGTTTAGAATATTGTCAAAAAAATAAGGGTTTAGAAATTCATGCGTGGTGTATTATGACCAATCATGTTCATTTGGTTTTTAGAAGTATAAAAGGGCAAAATCCTGAATTATTGATAGGAGATTTAAAGAGGTTTACAAGTCAATCTATCGTAAAAAGCATACAAGAAAATCCAAGAGAGAGTAGGAAAGAATTCCTGTTAGATTTCTTTAAAAAAGAGGCAGAAAAAAGTTCTAATGTAAAACATTATCAATTTTGGAGACATGATAATAAGCCAATTGAACTTTGGAGCAATAAAGTTATTCAGCAAAAAATAGATTATGTACATAATAATCCAAGTTGCAGAATGATTGGTTTATAAAGCAGCAGATTATGTGTATAGTAGTGCAATTGATTATTCAGGACAGAAAGGTTTGGTAGATGATATAGTTGTTTTTAGAATGTTTGATGTTTAAGTAGAACGTACCACACGAAATGATTCGTGCGGTAGCGGGGGGTAGCGGGGTCT
>Ga0247811_1000334_pt1 | contig 15359 bp, 15 predicted proteins | sample UWRJL134311R1_FD_189018 | JGI IMG/M metagenome (GOLD analysis project Ga0247811, IMG submission 189018) | Plant litter microbial communities from Arlington Agricultural Research Station in Wisconsin, United States - UWRJ-L134-311R-1 | ecosystem: Environmental > Terrestrial > Plant litter >...
GCGCCCCAAATTACACCGTCAAGCGGATTGCCGTATCACGAATGGATGGTAGAATTTGAAACAGAACCTGAAAATTTTGACGCTTTCGCGGAAGCGATTGACGATTCGATGCGAAAACAAAACATTTATTATGATGATTTAATTACCGGAAATGTGTTGAGAAAAGTAGTGGTAACCAAAGTTTCGAAAAACGGTTTTCAGGAATACATGAAATCGCAGGGAAAATTGGGCGGGCAGAATAAAATTCCAAGATTATCGAATGACAGAAAAATTGCAGATAATTTGAAAAACCTTTAGATAATATTTTTAAGGTTAAAGCATTAGGATGCATATTTATTATCCCAATACACTATAAAAACGTTGAATTGGGTGATTTTGTGGTCATGCCAAATCATATTCACGGAATTTTGATTATCGATAAAAAATGGGATAATATAGATGTTGATAATGTGAATATTGTAGATACAGGGCGCATTGATACAGGGCATGCCCTGTATCTACCGTCACCAACACCGTCACCGTCGTTATCATTATTACCCCCAGAAAAATTTCAAAAACCAGGTTCGCAGCGTTTTCAAAACATCGGAAAAAATACAATTTCGTCAATTGTTGGGTCATACAAATCTGCAGTAACCAAACATGCTAATAGATTAGGATATCCACATCAATGGCAAAAATTATTTTATGATAACATCATTTAGGAACAATAATGATTATCAAAGAATTTCTGATTATATTGTTTCAAATCCGGAAAATTGGGCAAAGGATAAATTTAAAAGAGAAGATAAATAAAAATGATTTTTTAAAAAATTATGTGGCAGATACAAGGTATGCCTTGTATTTGCTTAAATTTGAGTTTACAAAATAAAATAGCATGAAAGAAACCAAACATATATCAAGATCTAGAGCGCAGGAATCATCTGCCGCGATAGAAAGAATGTACATTACAATGCGCCATTTATTCAACCGCGGTTTTTACAAACCAATGGGAGTTTCGGGCGATGGATTACGCGAATCATTATTGGCATTACGCCCGGAAATTTACGGAAATATAGGCGAAGAAAAAGTAGAACTAAACGGACTTTTGTACGTTATAGAACGTCTTCCGATAGGAATTGAACAATGCCGATTCATCAATTTAACTTCAGATGAAGGCTATTCGAAATCACATTTCCAAGCCATTGTTCCGCCAAAAAGAAGAAGAAACTGCTACAGAATCGACGAAGAGCAAATGAATGTCGAAATCACGCGCGGCAGATCTGACATTTATGATATTCTGACGCATTTGACTTTTATATTCATAGAATCGCATAAAATTAAAAACCGTGTTTTATTAGACGATGGCGGCGAAGTGTCGCGCGATTGGCTGAAATTAGAACAAGCGATAATGCAGACTAAAAAACTGCCATTAATAGAAAAAGAAAAAGCAATCTCGCACGTGGCCAATATTTTAGGCAGAACGTTTGAAGAGGTGTTGGATATTTACGAAGCGTTTGGATCTGAAAATGCTCCGGACCGTTTTCTTCACGTTATTTATTGGCTGGGAAAATTAGCGATTGAAGAAGCAATTGAAAATAACAAACGAACGATAACTTTTAGTCCTGTACTAAGAGAACGTTTGGGACACCATATTCACGGCGAAATCTGGGCAACCAATATCAAGGAAGTTTTAAAGGAGAATAATCTTTTAAAGAGGCCCATTCATGTAATAAGTGCAAACATGCACAGTGTGATGAATTCTATTTTTGCAACGCCGCTGTTGAAAACCAAATTCAAAGACAAATCTGATTTTTATATTTACGAAGAATTAAGCAAGTCCGGCGCGAAAGAACTTAGAAGTCAGGTAGAAGAATTAGCATTGAAAAACGGAATGATTTCATTACCGGATACTTCAGGAACCAACATCGATGTTCAGATTTTTGACACGGCCAAAATTGACTGGGCAAAAACCACATTTTCATACGCTGCTATCGATGAAGAAAAGCCTGTAATTATTGTAATGGATTATGCGTTTGGAGAGCAGGCCTATGAAACCATCGACGAACTTTTGAAACCCTATAAAAAAGAAACTTTATTAAACGTCAAATCGGTTTCGATAATGGGAAAGGCCGGAATTCTGGAAGGCGGCAAAGGCGATATTATGATTCCGTCGGCACACATAAATGAAGGAACCGCGGATAATTATTTCTTCGAAAATGAATTAACAGGCGCCATGTTTGAAGGAAACGACATTGCTGTTTTTGAAGGCGCAATGGTTACCGTTTTAGGAACTTCACTGCAAAATAGAGATTTACTGAAATTCTTTCACGAATCGACCTGGGGTGTAATTGGTCTTGAAATGGAAGGTTCTTACTACCAGAAAGCAATTCAGTCAGCCTCAAAAATTAGAAAAAGCGTGCCGCACGATATTAAAGTTCGTTATGCGTATTATGCGTCTGATAATCCTTTGGAAACCGGAAGCACATTGGCATCTGGCGGATTAGGAACTACGGGTGTCAAACCAACGTATTTGATTACTATTAAAATTTTAGAGCAGATTTTCAACGTAAAAGAAAACCTATAAATGAGTACAAATATACCCCAAAATTCAGATCAGGAAATTGATATTTTTCAGCTTTCTAAAGGTATTGGCAGTTTTTTCGACAATATAAATGCCGCTATTTTTAGATCGATTCACTTTTTTGTGCGCAGCTGGATTGTGGTTTTGGTATTGGTTATTTTGGGTTTTGGACTTGGATGGTATCTGGATTCTAATAAAAAGTCGTTTCAAAATCAGGTTGTTGTAGCACCAAATTTTGGCAGCGTAGATTATCTGTACGCTAAAATTGATTTATTAGAGGCAAAAATTATGGCCGGCGATACTGCTTTTTTAAAAAATGAAGCTGGGATTTTGAATCCAAAAATCATCAGGAAAATAGAAATTAAACCAGTTGCCGACGTTTATAAATTTATTGAGGACAAAGAGCGAAACTTCGAACTTATAAAATTAATGGCTGAAGTTGGAGAGGTAAAAAAAGTGCTTGAAGATAATGTAACAAGTAAAAATTATACTTTTCATACCATTACTTTTCTTTCTAATAAATCGATAAGTGAAAAAGAAGTCGTTGAACCGTTATTAAAGTACTTGAATGACTCAGAATATTTTGCTGCGATTCAAAAAATTGGTTACAAAAACCTGGAACAGGAAATTGCACAAAACGATACCATAATTGCACAGATTGATAATGTCCTGAACGGATTTTCGAACACCGTAAAAAACGGACCAAAAAATGACAAACTGGTGTATTACAACGAAAACACACAGTTAAATGACATCATAAAAACGAAACAAAATTTGATTATCGAACAAGGGAAAAACAGACTTAAATTATTAAGTTTCGACAAAACAATTAAAAAAATTAATGCGACACTAAACATCAACGACCGGAAAATTGTAAGCGGAAATTTTAAAATACTGCTTCCGGTTTTCTTTCTCCTGATTTTTGTTTTGATGAGTTTGTTCTCTCAATTTTACAAAAAGCAACTTCTAATAGCAGATTCAAAACAACAATAAAAACAATTGAATATCAATACTATTTTTGAAAAAGTCTCACAAAATCCATTTCTAAAACAAAGTTTAAGTACCTTGTTGCTGCGAATTCTTGGAGTGCTTTTGTTGTTTGGTTTTACTATCTTTTTAACAAAATCCTACACTCCAAAATTGGTTGGCCAGTATGATTTTGCACGTTCGTTTCTTTTAGCAGTTGGCAGTATTTGCCTGCTGGGTTTTGATCAGTCCATTTTATATTTCAAAGGAAGGCTGGCAAGTCAAAATGCAGTTGAAGAATTAAAAAAAATATACATCAAAATGGTTAAAATGTTGTTTTTAACTTCGTTGATCGTGTTAATTATTATTCTGGCAATTGATGAAAGGATAATAAACAATTATTTTTCGGATCAGGAAGTTTATTCAATATTTTTAAAAGCAGCCTTAACTTTATTTTTTTACGGAATATCCACTTTAAACACAGAAGTTTTTAGAGCTTTAGATCAATTATATATTGCAGAACTGTTTCGAAATGTTCTTAAATATGTGCCTTTAATTTTAGGTGCGGCAGCCTTGTTTTATTGGAATAAAGAAACCTATTTGGTAGATGTTTTTCTGATCGGATTTGTTATGCTGGCCGCTATTAGTTCTCTAGTGGTTTTTAGTTATTTCAGCAAAATGGCGGTGGTAAAAACAGAAAATATCTCTCATAAAGAAATATTTCTGAGATCATATCCAATTGCGATCAGCGGTATGGCTTTGTTTTTACTAATGTGTTTTGATATCATGTTTTTGAAAAAATACCGCAATGACGAGACCGTGGCATTTTATTCGGTTGGCGTAAAAGTAATGACGATTATTTCAGTTATAATTTTAACCATAAACATTACAGTTTCATCCAAAATTGCTGAATTTTTTGCCAGTAAAAAAATAGAAGAATTAAAAATAGAAGTAAAAAGGAGTGTTCGTTTAATCTTCGGGATAACGTTTCCCGTAATTCTTCTGCTCTGCCTTTTTTCAGAAAAAGTTTTGTCTTGTTTTGGACATCAATATATTATTGCAAAAGAAGCTTTCCTGATCTTAATTGTTGGACAAGGAATTTGCTCTGCATTTGGCTGCGCGCCGGTTTATCTCAATATGACCGGAAGACAGCATATTTTTCAGGTTATTTTAATTATTGCGGTGATAATTAATTTTGGTTTAAATAGATTTTTAATTCCAATTTACGGAATGACGGGGGCAGCAATTGCATTTGTTGTGAGTTCTTTTTTCTGGAATTTTACAGCTGCAATTGTTATTTATCGTAAGGATAAAGTAAATGTTTTTTTGCATTAAGATGACAGAAGACAGCATTAAAAAAGGAGACATTTTTTTCAGCATCATTGTGCCGGTTTACAATGTTGAAGATTATTTAAGGCAGTGTTTAGATAGTATTTTATCTCAAACGTTTCGTAATTATCAGATAATTTTAGTTAATGATGGTTCAACAGATTCTTCTTTTAGAATATGTCAGGATTATAAGCAAAAATACAGCTCTATTGTACTGATTGATAAAGAAAATGGAGGTTTGTCTGATGCGCGAAACACCGGATTAATTGCTGCAGAAGGCGATTACATTATTTTTTCTGACAGTGATGATTATTGGGTGGGTAATGATGCTTTACAGAATATTAATGATTTGATTAAAGAGTCAAATGCTGATTTAATTATACACGAAGAGACCCGTTTCTTTTCACCGACAGATGCAAAATGCAAATACAATCAAAAATTTATAAAAAATAAAAAAGGTAATTTTGAAGCTGAAATTCTCGATTTGGTGTATTATGATTTATATGCTGCTTCAGCCTGGGACAAAGTAATTAGAAGAACCATTTTGCTGGACAACGAATTGTTTTTTACAGTAGGGAGAAAATCGGAAGATATTGAATGGACTGCAAAGTTGATGTATCATATCCAAACATTCAGCATCTATTCAAAATCATTTTATTTCTATCGCCAGGCAAGAAAAGGTTCCATAACTACTACCATAACTGAAAAAAACATAACGGATGTACATTTAATGGTAAAAAACGGTTTAAATGAAAAACCAGTTCACTCTGTCATAATGAATCAGGCGGTAGAAAACTATTGGGCATGTAGTTATGTTGTGATTTTAAAAGACTTTTATGTTCTGTCTTCTAAAATGAAAAAGCAAATTTGGAACGATGTTGTTTCATGGAAATATTTGCTTAAAACCGGACGAAATTTAAAAGTGGATAAGGTAATGGGTTTTTATAGATTTTTACCTTTTAGAGTGATGATATTCTTTTTAAATGGATATCGGATAAAAACACTTTTATCAAAAAAATACAGAGCAATAAAATAATATAGATTGTAATGACGCAAATTCTAATCAAAAAAAGTACAGCAGCATTTTTGCTTATTGCGACGATCAATTTAGTCGCTGCATTTTTAGCTTTTTTTGTTTTGCCGCCAAAATTTTTCTATGATGCCGCCATTATTATTTATGATAAATACAATGAAATAGGTTATTTTGGAAGTTATCCGTTAACGATTTTATTTTATAAAATTACAGGTTTAAAGTATCTGACTTTTCCTTTAATTGCACTTTTACAATTTCCAATTTTAATCTACATTCTATATAAAATTGGAATTCCGAACAACTTCGAAAAAATAAATATCAAGAACATTTTAGTGTATTTGGGGATCTTTATGATTGTCATTTATATTTCAATGCCGTCAAAAGAGTTTATTACTTATTTGTATGTAACGCCAATCGTTTTTATGTGTGTCAGGAAGCAATTTTCGTTTCAAAAAACCGTAGTGCTTTCATTAGTTTTGTTAATTGTTTTTGGAGTATTCTATCGTCCGTATTTTGCTTTGATTCCTATAATCGCTGGTGGAATGTATTTAATCAGTTTCATTAATTTTAAAAATAAAACAGTAACGACCATTTTTTATGGTTTGCTGATTGCCTTTTTTTTATCGTTAAGTTATGGAATTTTAAAAGGAGAATATTTTTCAGAAATGAGCCGCGAGGTTGTAAACAAAACGCGTTTAGGATCATCAGATGCAAATTCTATGATCATTCCTCCAATAAAACCTGATACGTGGTATGGCGAAATCATTGCTGTTTTTTATGGTTTTTTTACAGTAAACATTCCTGTAAATGGTTTAAAACATATTTTGTCGCCTCAGATTATCATTTTTATCGTTTGGCAGCTTTTACTGTTTTATATTCTATTAGTTCGTTTTTCTAAATGTTTAAAAGAGCGCAAAAAGTATCAGTATGAGCTTTTTATTTTGCTTATTATTTTCTCTTTTTTTATTCTTCAGGGTGTTTTTGAACCCGATTTAGGATCTGCAATAAGACATAAAATAGGCATATTTCCATTAATTTATTTTGCATTATACTATGAACATTTCAGAAAAGAACTTCAATAAAATATTTCATGTTTTTTTGTGTTTGATTGCCGTTGCCATGATTTTCAGGAAACCGTGTTCATTGGTGATTATTTTGTTTGCCGTATTTAATTTAATATTCCTCAAAAAATTAAAATATAGCAAAACTTCATTACTATTAATGGCTTGTATTGCTTCGCCAATTTTATTAGAGTTATTGCTTTTCTGGAACAATGATTCTTTTGCAAAAGGATTGAAAGCGATTGAGAAAAGTACTTCGTTATTGATTTTCCCCTTGTTTATTATTGGAAATTATCAACGTATCAATTTTTTAAAATTAGTTCAGACATATGCTATTGTTACTACGTTAATTCTGCTGTTTTTCTTTATCAGATTTAATGTTTTTTTTCCCGAATTAATGCAAAAATACCTGAACGGAATTCATTTATGGGAAATGGGTTATCAATTTGCAGACAGTATTGGTATTCATGCTCCGGCGTTGAATATGCATTTGGCTTTTGTATCGGTTGCTGGTTTTTATTTTGTTTTATACAGCTTCCGAAATCATGAAAATATAAAGTTTAAAATCGGTAGAATTGTAATTTTAGTACTGTCGTTTTTCTTTGTGCTATTTGTCAATACCAGAATGGCTTTAATCAATGTTTTAGCTGGTTTTCTAATTGTTTTCTTTTACGAAGTCAGGTCAAAATTTAATTTTAAGAAAGTGCTTTTAACCGGTTTTGCAGTTGTTGTTTTAGTAAGCGGCATTCTCTATTTCTTTGTTCAGAAAGATCCTTACATGAAAGAAAAATATTCGACAGTAAGTTTTGCTTATATGGATAAAGTAGGGAAATTAGACGAAATAGAGCATCCTGAAGTGAAGGTTTTCAATTCGCTGGTAACAAGGGTTTCTATCTGGAAATCGGCTTGGGAATTATCCATAAAAAATCTTCCTTTTGGTGTTGGTGCTTCAGATGGAAAACCGGAATTGAATAAATATTATGCAGCAACCAATCAGCATTTTTTAGCTAAATATGAATTTCCGACGCACAATCAATTTCTTGATTTTTTATTAAAGTTCGGAATTTTGGGACCGTTAGTTGTTATGCTGTATATTTTTACAATCGGATATTTGGGTTACAGTCTTAAAAACGGAATTGTAATTTCGTTTTTTCTGATCTTTTTCACTTCCAATTTAATTGATGATTATTTACTTCGTTTTGACGGAATTGCTTTTAGCGGGTTTTGGTTTTCTGTGTTCGCAAGTTACTGGCTGCAGCAAAAATTACTGATTGTAAATCGCCAGTAATTCTTTGAAATTCTTATCCTTATCAAACAATTGATTACATCTGACAAAAGCATTTTCTCCAAAAGTATTTCGTGTTGTCGGATCTTTTAGTATTTCAAAATACTGATCTAATTCGCTGATATCATTAAAAAGAAATCCCGTTTTATTGTGCAAAACAGCATCTTTGTTTCCGATAATATTCGTGGCTATAACCGGCTTTTGCAATGCCATTGCTTCCAGAACTGCAATTGGTAATCCTTCCCAAAGGGAAATCTGCATGTAAATATCAATATTATTCAGTTCATTCAAAACCGTTTTTCGATCCAGCATCCAGCCCGTAATTCTAACATTTGGTGCTGTAATCAAAGGTCTTAACTCGCCATCTCCAATCCAGATGAAATTAAAATCAGGAAATTTTAAGGCTATTTGATTTAGAAATTGTGGATTCTTCTGGAAAGTTATTCTTCCCATTACTCCAATAGTTAATTTTTCGTTTTCATGCGGATCAAATTGTTTATGAACAGCCGTCATGTTGATACCGTTTCGAACTAATTTGGCGCTGCCAATTTTCTTGGCAATTTCCAATTCAGTATCGCCACAAGCTACAATTGTACCTCCAAAAAAGCGCTGAAAACTCTTTTCGATCGTCCAATATATTTTTCTAACAGTTGTTGAAATATCGGTTCTTAAAAAAGAATAACCGTGAGGCGTATAAAAAAGTTTTTTCTTTTTGAATAAGAAAAAATAGGCAACCCTTCCTAAAACGCCAGCTTTTGAAGAATGAAGATGAATGACGTCAGGATTAATTTTTTTGAGTTCTTTTACCAGTTTAATAACCGATTTTAAATCCTGAACAGGAGAAAATTCCCGAACCATGTTGACCTGGATTAATTTAACTCCATTTGAAAACTCCGATTTTATTTTTTGAGGATCAATTTCTTTTCGATTGCCGCTATAAATAACAGTAGTTTCAATGTTTTCGGTTACTTCATCATCTCCAAAGAAAGTCGACAAATCTCTAAAATAGGTATAAACGCCGCCACCAAGAGCTTCAATAATATGTACAACTTTCAAAACAGGGGATTTAATTGAGGGTAAAAATAGATAAATAAGGTTAATTACAATCTGAAAACAGTAAACTTCTTTTAAGATTTGATTTCTGGCTTAATTTAAAAGGTCATATATTTTATTACATTTGTAACAGTTTCTAAGGGTTTTATTAAAGTACAAAATCCCAAAAAATGTTCAATAAATCAACTATGAAAAGAATACTTATTACCGGAGCGGCGGGGTTTTTAGGATCGCATTTATGTGACAGATTCATTAAAGAAGGCTATTTTGTTATTGGAATGGATAATCTGATTACCGGAGATCTTAAAAATATTGAGCATTTATTCAAGTTAGAAAATTTTGAATTTTACCATCATGATATCACGAAGTTTGTTCACATTCCTGGTGATTTAGATTATATTTTACATTTTGCCTCACCTGCAAGTCCAATAGATTATTTAAAAATTCCAATTCAAACCTTAAAAGTGGGATCTCTTGGAACGCATAATTTATTAGGTTTGGCGAGAGTAAAAAAAGCCAGAATTTTGATTGCGTCTACTTCTGAAGTTTACGGAGATCCGTTGGTTCATCCTCAAACCGAAGAATATTACGGAAACGTAAATACGATTGGCCCACGCGGTGTTTACGACGAAGCCAAACGTTTTCAGGAATCGATCACAATGGCGTACCACACTTTTCATGGTGTAGAAACCAGAATCGTGCGTATTTTTAATACGTATGGTCCAAGAATGCGACTAAATGATGGACGTGTAATTCCGGCGTTTATAGGTCAGGCTTTGCGTGGAGAAGATTTAACGATTTTTGGAGACGGAATGCAAACACGTTCCTTTTGTTACGTAGACGATCAGGTAGAAGGTATTTTCAGATTACTGCATTCTGATTATGTATTTCCGGTAAACATTGGAAATCCGGACGAAATCACGATTAAAGATTTTGCAGAAGAAATTATCAAATTAACCGGAACCAACCAGAAAGTAGTATATCATCCGTTGCCAATAAATGATCCTTTACAGCGTCAGCCTGACACCACAAAAGCAAAAGAGTTATTAGGTTGGGAAGCCAAAGTAAGCCGTTCTGAAGGAATGAAAATCACGTACGATTATTTCAGATCGCTTTCAAAAGAAGAACTTTCAAAAGAAGAACACAAAGATTTTTCAAGTTATATAAAATAATCCCCAGCGTTAATGAGTGAATTAGTTTCTATTATAACGCCAACCTACAATGCTGAAAAGTTCATTCGGGCAACGATAGAATCAGTTCAAAATCAAACGTACCAAAATTGGGAAATGATTTTGGTTGACGACGCTTCGACAGATAAAACCGTAAAGATTATTTCTGATTTTGCTGAAAAAGACAGTAGAATAAAACTGTTTAAATTAGAACAAAATTCCGGAAATGGCTTTGCCCGTAATATAGCTTTAGAGAAAGCAGTCGGAAAATATATTGCTTATTTAGATGCTGATGATTTATGGTTTCTGAATAAATTAGAAAAGCAGATTGCGTTTTTAAAAGAAAATAATTTGCATTTTACGTTCGGTTTTTACGAGTGTATTGATGAAGAAGGAAACTCATTAAACAGAAGGGTAGAAGCGCCAATAAATTTAAATTACGACGAACTGTTTTTCTGTAATTACGTTGGCAATTTAACCGCCATTTATGATGCTGATTATTTCGGAAAAATTGTAATTGAAGCAACTCAAAAACGACAAGATTGGCGTTTATGGCTCACGATTTTAAAACAAATTGAGGTTACAAAACCAGTTCCCGAGACTTTAGCCTTTTATAGAATCAGAAAAGATTCTATTTCATCATCAAAATTTAAATTGATCAAACACAATTTTGGTGTTTACAGAGAATTTCATGGTTTTAATTTTATGTTTTCTGTTTTGTTGATGATCCGATTTTTATTTACGCAGTTGATTATCAAACCCCGATATATAAAGAAGATTTAAAATTCAACTTGATGTCGCAAATTGCGACTTCAAGTTTCAAGGTCACAATTTGTGACCTTGAAGAATTTCGTTTAGAATTGGAGGTCGCAACTTGCGACCTCCAATTTTTTTAGTAATATGTTTCGATTTCTATGGGTCGCAATTTACGACCTTAAAGAATTTCGTTTAGAATTGGAGGTCACAAATTGTGACCTCCAATTTTCTTCAAACCTTGATATAAATGACAAGCTTGATGTCACAATTTGTGACATCAAGTTTTTAAGGTCACAATTTGTGACCTTAAAAAATTATTTTTTATAACCAATCTTGACTCTTTCAGATTCATTTTCTTTCTTCTCAGTTAATTCATCCAAGTAGGAAAAGACCAACTCAATATTTTTGTCATGATTTTCTAACTTTTTCTGAATCTGTAAAATATCAACTTTAATTTCGGTTGTATCCAAAAGCATTTGTCTCACTTTCGTGAAAATGCGCATGATTTGAATATTGGTTTGAATGGCTTTGTCGCTTTTCAAGATACTTGAAAGCATTAAAATACCATGTTCAGTAAATGCATAAGGAAGATATTTCAAATTAAATCCTCGTCCATTCTTCAAGGTCACAATTTGTGACCTTGAAGAATCATATTCTATCTTAGTAAGTTCAAACATGAAATCTTCTGGAAATCTGGATAAATTTCTTTTTACTGATTGTTTTAGAACTTTTGTCTCAATGCCGTACAGCAATGCCAAATCACTATCTAGCATTACTTTTTGACCGCGGATAAAATATATTTTCTTTGAAATAGTTTCTTCTGAAAGTAAAGATTGATCGTCCATAAGTTTTTATTAGCAAAAACAAATGTAAGATTTTATTTATATTAAAGATAAGATTTAAATTGTTTTAATTTTCCACGATTGTTTCTTTCTAAGGCAATTCTTCGTGTAAAAGTAAATTTCAAATTAGGTTCCAGATATATAGAAATGGCTTCTCTGATACTTTGAATCTGTTCTCTAGTCAATCCTTTTTCAGAAACATACTCGATTTCGAAAGTATCTAATTTAGTTTGCCTGATGATAAATTCTTTGACATTTCCATCATCTTCAATGATGCTTTTGGTAACATAATAAAACGTCAATCCTGGAGATTTCTTTCCACTTGGTAAAATCGCAACATCGTTTGTTCTTCCAATTAATTTCTTTAGAATTGGTTTTTGTGGTGTGCTCTTTTCATCTAAAATTCCAATATCGCCAATTTCATATCTGATAAAAGGATTCGCTTTGTTGAATAAAGAAGTAATCACAATTCGGCCTTCTTCCCCATAAGGAAGAACCTTATTGTTTTCGTCTAAAATTTCTACAAAAAGTGTCTCGGCATTTATTCGCCATTCGCCTTCTGGGTTTTCAAAAGCAATTAAATCCAATTCTGAAGCGCCATATTCATTAATAATAGGAATACCGAATTGTTTTTCCAAGAGTTTTTTATCCGATTCAAAAAGCATTTCTGAAGTTACAAAACATGCTTTTAAAGTCGGGCAGATTTCTTTTAGAATGATGTTTTTTTGCTCTAAATATTTGGCAAACAAAACAATTGAACTGGTATAACCGTTGAGGTAATCGAATTTTTTGGTTTTGAATTTCTGTAGAAACTTTTCTAAAACTTCATCAGATAAATCGAAAACGGGAAATCGAAAACGACGGCTTAAAAAATCTTTAAAACGCTCTTTTTGATAGCCAACAAAATCCATCGGAATACCGTAAAAACGAGCCTGATAAGAATGATTGAAATCGATTCCAAACCAGCCAAAACGCATAATATTCGAAGCCCAGGTTAAGGCGTGAGCATATTTGTCTTTCGCAAAAACAAAAGGAGTCCCGCTGGATCCGGAAGTTTTGTTGAGGTAAATATTTTTTAAAGTATATCCTTTTGAAAGCCTTTCTGCGAGTGGCTTTTGTAGATTCTGTTTATTTAAAATGGGTAGATCTTCCCACTTTGTAGCCGTTTTATTTCCAACTAATTCCTGATAAAAGGAGTTGTTTTGTAAATGAAAAGTAACAATTTCCTGTTTTTTATTTTGAAGGAAAATGAGATAATCTCCTTCAGATAAATTCACAATTTCGTTCAATTCGGCTTTAGCTTTCTGTATCGGAAAACCATTTAATTGAAGTGAAATATCGAAAAGAGAAATCATTAAACTGCTTCTTTTAAATCGAAACGTTTGATCGATTTTAATTCCTGACCTTTATTTGATTCTTCCTCTTCAATATCAAAATCGTCCTGAAGACCTAGCCAGAATTTAGCAGAATTACCAAAATACTGGCTTAAACGTAAAGCAGTATCAGCAGTTATTCTGCGATTTCCTTTTGTAATTTCTGAAATTCTGGTTTGCGGAATTTTCAAATCTTTTGATAAACGGTAAGGCGTTATGTTCAAGGGAATTAAAAATTCCTCTAATAAAATTTCCCCGGGATGTATGTTTTTTAATTTTTCCATTTTTAATTCACTTTAATGATAATCTACAATTTCAACAGCAGAAGTATTTCCATCTTCCCAACAAAAAATGATTCTCCATTGATTGTTAATTCTAATGCTATAAAAATCCTTTAAATTGCCTGTTAGTTTTTCTAAACGGTTTGAAGGAGGAATTCTCAAATCTGATAAATTCAATGAGTTATGTAACATTCTAAGTTTTCTTCTGCCAATTTGCTGTATTTCAATTGAAGGTTTTTTAACAACAATACCATTCCAAATTTTTTCAGTTTCTTTCGAGCCAAATGAAATTATCATACCTTTTACATTACTAACGTCAAAAGTAAGTAAAAAAAATTATTATTTAAGGTTAAAACCCACTATTTTTGCACCACAACTAAATACAACTATACCATGACAATTTTATTATTGGGATCAGGCGGAAGAGAGCATGCTTTTGCGTGGAAAATGATTCAGAGTCCGCTTTGCGAAAAACTTTTTGTTGCACCAGGAAATGCGGGAACGGCCGGAATCGCTACAAACGTTGCAATGTCTCCAACCGATTTTGACGCTATTAAAGCATTTGTTCTAAAAGAAAATGTAAAAATGGTAGTCGTTGGCCCTGAAGATCCGTTGGTAAAAGGTATTTACGATTATTTTAAAAACGACGAAAGTTTAAATCATATTCCTGTTATTGGACCATCAAAATTAGGTGCTCAATTAGAAGGAAGTAAAGAATTCGCAAAAGAATTCCTGATGAAACATAATATTCCAACTGCTGCTTACGATAGTTTTACTGCCGAAACAGTAGAAAAAGGATGTGCTTTTTTAGAAACTTTGCAACCGCCATACGTTTTAAAAGCAGATGGTTTAGCCGCTGGAAAAGGAGTTTTGATTATTCAGGATCTTGAGGAAGCTAAAACGGAATTAAGAAACATGTTGGTTCACGAAAAATTTGGTGCTGCAAGTTCAAAAGTAGTTATCGAAGAATTTTTGGACGGAATCGAATTAAGCTGTTTTGTTTTGACTGACGGAAAAAGCTATAAAATCCTTCCAACTGCAAAAGATTACAAGAGAATTGGTGAAGGAGATACAGGATTAAATACAGGTGGAATGGGAGCAGTTTCTCCAGTTCCTTATGTGGATGCTGTTTTGATGGAAAAAATCGAAACACGCATCGTTAAACCAACTATTGAAGGTTTCCAAAAAGATGGAATCGAATATAAAGGATTTGTATTCATTGGTTTGATCAATGTAAAAAACGAACCAATTGTTATTGAATACAACGTGAGAATGGGAGATCCTGAAACAGAGGTCGTAGTACCAAGGTTAAAATCTGATTTAGTTGAATTGTTTCAGTCTGTAGCAGATCAGAAATTAGATACTTTCGAATTAGAAGTTGATCCAAGAAGTGCCACTACAATTATGGTTGTTTCTGGCGGATATCCTGAAGAGTTTGAAAAAGGAAAAGTAATTACAGGTTTAGAAAATATTACAGATTCTATCGTTTTTCATGCAGGAACAAAATTAGATAACGAAAATGTCGTTAGTAATGGAGGACGTGTATTAACGGTAACATCTTATGGAGACGATTTCCAACAAGCCATAAAAAAATCTTACCAAAACATAGATAAACTAAATTTTGATAAGATGTATTTTAGAAAAGATATTG
>Ga0247811_1000336_pt1 | contig 15333 bp, 13 predicted proteins | sample UWRJL134311R1_FD_189018 | JGI IMG/M metagenome (GOLD analysis project Ga0247811, IMG submission 189018) | Plant litter microbial communities from Arlington Agricultural Research Station in Wisconsin, United States - UWRJ-L134-311R-1 | ecosystem: Environmental > Terrestrial > Plant litter >...
TCTCCTGTCTGGGTCTGCACCCGGACAGGGGCAGACCATTAGTGGACGGAACTCATTTCGAGCCGCTCATTAGTTGTCCATAGGTCAATCAGCCTGTTCTTCATGGAGCCTCGATGAGACTCCTCCATCTGCGAGAAGCTGCACGGTATCGACCGTGACACTCGAACGAAACGCTCGGCCGAAGGCTTTGCGTTTCACTGAGGCTTCTACACACTGAACCGTGGGGTGTACCCACGCACCTCGACCGGGAAGCGTTGCCGACGGATCGGCGACGACGACGCCGTCACGAGCGACCACCCTCAACAAGGAGGAACGGTCGGCGCGCGCTCGGCAGCCGAGGCAAGTTCTAACGGAGTCCATACTACCCCCTGTTGACGCCGCTGGTTGAGTAGCGCGCTCTGGCGCGCGTATCGAAACCCTCTGCGTGCGGGGTTTCGATACGGTCGCTGAGTGACCTGCTCAACCCGCGGCATCCACCTGCTAGTTGTCTTCGAGAATCGAATCCGGCTGGATGTCGATGCGCGCGCCCGTGAGCTTCGCGGCGAGGCGGGCGTTCTGGCCCTCCTTGCCGATCGCGAGCGACAACTGGTAGTCGGGCACCAGGGCGCGCACGGCCTTGGTCGCCTCGTCGATCACGAACGAGCTCGTGACGCGGGCGGGCGACAGGGCGTTGCCGACGAACGTCGCGAGATCCTCGGAATAGTCGACGATGTCGATCTTCTCGTCGTTGAGCTCGGCCGAGACGGCGCGCACGCGCTGTCCGAGCTCGCCGATGCACGAGCCCTTGGCGTTGATGCCGGCCTCGGTCGCGCGCACGGCCATCTTGGTGCGGTGTCCGGCCTCGCGGGCGAGCGAGGTGATCTCGACGAGACCGCTCGCGATCTCGGGAACCTCGAGCGCGAAGAGCTTGCGGACGAGGGCGGGGTGCGTGCGGCTCACGGTGATCTGCGGCCCCTTCGCTCCCTTGGCGACGCTCGTGACGTAGACGCGCAGGCGGCTGCCGTGCGTGTAGGTCTCGCTCGGCACCTGCTCTTCGGGAGGCAGGATCGCCTCGATGGTGCCGAGGTCGACGTGGATCATGCGCGGGTTGGGTCCCTGCTGGATGACGCCGGCGACGATGTCGCCCTCGCGGCCCCGGAATTCGCCGAGGATGTGCTCGTCGGCGATGTCGCGCAGGCGCTGGTTGATGACTTGCTTGGCCGCGAAGGCCGCGATGCGACCGAAGTCGCTCGGGCTGTCTTCGGCTTCTCCGATGACGATTCCGTCATCGTCGAGCTCGGCGACGAACACGCTGACGTGTCCGGTCTTACGGTCCAGGTGAACGCGCGCCCCTTGCGGCGCACCCTCGCCCGGCTTCTGCTCGTTCTCTTCGGTGTGCTTGAGATAGGCCGTGAGAATGGCCTGCTCGATGATGCCCACGAGTTCCTCGAACGGAATCTCGCGCTCTCGTTCCATGAGACGCAGCACGCTCAGATCGATGTCCACTGAGGGCCTCCACTATTCAGGTTTTTGTAGGTCCGCGGCCTCTGGGTCGCGAATACCTCAGACTAAGTTACCCGAGCCGCGCACACATCGCCTACCGTCTGCGTCGACGATCACCACGGCTTCGCCGGCGCGACACCCGATCCGCCGTTTTCGCCGCGGTCGAGCGACTCGCCGTTCTGCAGGTCCTGCTCGCCGGCCTGCCCCTTCTGGCCGAGCTCGTCGAGCTTCTCGTCGAGCCCGCCCGAATCGTCGTCGCCGCCCGGATCCTGCGCAGCAGCCTGCTGTTCGGCCTGGTCGATCTTGGCCTGCACGCGCGGCCCCGCCTCGGCGAGGTCGAGACCGGCGGGTTCGGGCGGAACACAGTCTTCGCCCTCGGCGATGACGGCGAGGGATGCCTCGTAGAGCTGTTTGGCGCCGTCGGGGAAACCCGCGGCCGAGTAGATGTCGCCGAGCCGCTCCCAGCTGAGCGCGAGGTTGACCCGCACATCGCACTGGCGGTCGGCCGGGGCGAGTTCGAGCGCGCGCTCGAAGTCGTCGATCGCGTCGGTGTACTGCTCCTGCGCGGCTTTCGCATCGCCGCGGTTGAACCACGGCAGATAGGGCTCGATGATCGTCTGGTCGAGCAGGCCGGTCGACACGCCCGCGCTCTCGTCGTAGGCGCCGGAGTCGAACAGGTCGAGCGCGGTCTGGTTGACGACGGAGAGCCCGATGAGGCGCACTGCGACGTAGAGCAACGCGACGACGGCCGGCAGCGACCAGAGCAGGTATTTGGCGCGACGACGTCGACGGCCGCGGGTGGCGTTCTGCTGGGTCATCGCTGTGCCGTCGCTTTCCGGGGTGCGCGGGGCTTCAGTTCGGCGAGGGCTCCGGCGAGCAGCACGATCTCGACGAGCGCTATGACCCCGAGCGGGATCGCCGGGATCCAGTACAGCTCGGTGCGCACGCCGCGCGCACCGTCGGTGGTCGTGGTCACGCCCGCGTCGAACTGCGCGACCACGGGGTCGAGGCTCTGTGCGGCCGACCGGTGCGTGTAGCCGACTCCCAGCTGCGTGGCGATGAGGCCGAGCTGGTTCTCGTCGATGCGCGAGACAGCGTCGACGGGAGATCCGGTGCTGTAGTCCTGGATATACGGCAAGGGCGCCGCCGGGTCGCTGTAGCCGCCGTCGAACTGGCGCATCGGCCCGCCCTCGAGGGTGCCGTAGCCGAGCACCGCTCCCCCGGCCAGCAGCGGGGCGAGCGACTCGAACGATCCGGGTACCGCCCCCGAGGTCTGTTCGCCGTCGCCGAGGTAGAACAGCACCCGGCGCTGGCGCGGGTTCTGCGCCGCCGCCTCGTCGAGCAGGTCGGCGAGCACGGGCACGGCCTCGTCGACACTGCTGCCCCGGGAGTAGGCGGTGATCTCCTGCGTGAGCACGTCGCCGGCAGAGACGAGAGCCGTGGCATCCGTCGTCAACGGAACACGCTGCACGACGGCCCCGTCGAAGGTGACGAGCGAGAAGCTCGCCCCCTCGAGCCGACGGGCGATCGAGCGGATGTCGGCCTTGACCCCGTCGAGCCTCGGGGCGCCGCCCTGCCAGTCTTCGGCGGCCATGCTGCTCGTCGTGTCGACCACGATGTACACCTCGAGTCCGCCCTCGGTGACACCCTGCTCGGCGGGCTCGGCCGGGATGACCGGCTGCGCAGCGACGGCGGCGAGCAGAAACACCGCGACGACGCGCATGACCCAGGACAGTCGTGAGCGCACGCCCGGCGTGACGACGAGCCGCCAGACGGCGAAGGCGACGAATACGACGGTCAGTATCGCGAGCGACCAGAACGGGATGATCGGATCGAGGGTCATCGGCGCAACCTCCAGGCGAAGACGAAGAGGCCGAGCAATCCGAGGAAGGCGATGAGCACGGGCACGGCCGGCTGGTCGGTGCGCACGATCTGCGGCTCCCCCACCATCTCGGCCGCCTGCTGGGCGGTGATCTGTTCGACGATCGACGGGATCGCGCGCGGATCGTCGAGCGCGAAGTACGAGCCGCCGGTGTCTTCGACGACGGTGCGGAACTCTTCCGCGAGGTCGGCGAGGTACGCCTTCGCCTCGGTGTCGCCCGGGTTGATGCCGAAGACGCTGACCTCGCGGTCCTGAGCGAGCTCGCCCGCCTCGGGCAGAGTGAAGACCGGCTCGCCCGCGATGAGGTTGTCGGTCACGAGGATGACCGAGCGGCTGCGCTCGGCGTCGGGCGAGTCGAACCGCACGACGCAGCTCGCGAGTCCGTCGCCGACGAGCGACGATCCGTTGCCGAACAGGGTTCCGCGGTAGTAGTCGCTGTTCTCCGAGTCGAAGTCGGCTCGCAGCGACGCGAACTGCTCGGTGATGTAGTCGTAGTCGCTCGTGAGCGGGAAGCGCGTGACCGCCGAGGCGTTGAACACGACGAGCGAGATGCGCTCGCCCGTGAACTGTTCGCTGAGCTCGCCGAACACGTCGAGCACCTCTTTGTCGTAGTCGACCATCGACCCGGAGACGTCGAGGCAGAGCACGATGTCGCGGTTGCTGAGCTTCGGTTGAACGGATGACACGGACGCGGGCCGCGCGGTGATCGACGCGACCCCGACCAGCAGCACCAGCACGCTGGCGATGAGCCCGACGAGCAGGCGGCGGTAACGGCGCAGGGCGCGCGCGTACCCGGGCAGCGCGGTGAGGCGGTCACGGTGTGCGATCGGCAGCGATTCGGCGGTGCGGCGTCTGCTGCGCCGGGCGAGCAGCGCGGCGACCGCCACGGCCGCGGCGAGGGCGACGAGCCAGATGAGGGGCGCCCACCAGTTGATCAGGGTCAGTTCCATGTGCGCACCAGCCCCGTTTTTTCTGCCGGACCGGCAGTCGTCGGGTTCGTCAGTTCCATGTGCGCACCAGTTCGCCGGCCCTGGCGACGGCATCGTCGATGCGGCCGCCGGTGGCGCCGCTGAAGGCGCCCGGGTAGAGCCGCTCGACGGTCTCGGCGAGGGCGCGGTGGGGCGTGCGACGCAGGTCGTCGAGCGTCATGTACTGCGCCCGCACGCCCTGCGCGTCGGAGGCGAACGAGCGCACGAGAGCGCTCAGCTCGTGGTGCGCGTCGCTGAAGCCGACGGCGCCCGCGTCGTACCGGCGTCCGACGTCGTCGATGCGGGCGAGGTAGGCCTCGCGCACGGTCTCGGTGAGCTGCGGGATGGTGCCGACGAACTGGTACGGGTCGCTGCGGCGACGGGTGAGCAGCAGCACGAACAGGATCCAGCCGGCCACGAGCGCGATGAGCACCACGCCGATCACGAGCCAGATCGGCGAGTACTGCACGGGCGGGAAGAAGGTCTCGCCGCCGAGCTGGCTAGCGACGTGCATGGCGGTGCACCTCCAACAACCGGAACAGTCCGGGCACGACCTCGGACTCGCGCCCGACCCGCTGGCTGCTCACGGCGAAGCTCTCGAACACGTCTTCCGCGCGGGCCGAGCTCTCGGCGACCGCGGTCTGGAACTCGGCGCGCAGCTTCGCGTCGCCACGCAGGAAGGCGGGGATGGCCTGGGCGTCGTGCACGTCGTGCATTCCGCTGCGGCCCCACTCGGGTTTCATCAGGTCGGCGTCGCCGATGCGCAGCCAGAGCACCTCGTGCTGCACGCACAGCCGGCGCACGAGCCGCTGCTCGCCGGCGCCGAGTTCGCGGTCGTCGGCGATCACGAAGACGATCATGCGCCGCCGGAACACCTTGGCCGCGTACTCGAGCTGCCGGGTGAGGTCGCTCGCGCCCGAGTCGACGCGCGTGTTGCCGTCGATCTTCTGCAGCATCCGTTCGAGATGGGCCTCGGTCGACGCCGGCTCGACGAACAACGTGTGGTCGGCGTCTCCGGCGACCATGGCGACGCGGTCGCCGTGCCGGATCGCGAGGTAGCCGATCGTACCCGCGGCGAGCACGGCGAGGTCGCGCTTGGTCTCGCCGTGCTCGGCGAGGGCGGCCATGTTGCGCCCGGTGTCGGCGATCACGAGCACCGTGTGCTTGCGCGAGGCGATGAACCGCTTGGTCATCGGCGTGCGCAGCCGCGCGGTCGCCTTCCAGTCGATGTCGCGTACTTCGTCACCGGCGACGTACGGGCGCAGGTCGTCGAACTCCATGCTGCGACCGTGGAAGATCGAGGTGTACTCCCCCTCGAGCAGCCCGCGCACCCTACGGTGGGCACGGATCGAGAGAGTCGTCTTGACTCGGCGCAGCAGGGAAGCCACGTCTTATGGAGCCTGCACGGCGTCGAACACGGCGTCGATGATCGTCTCGGGCACGATGTTGTCGGCGATCGCCTCGAAGTTCAGGATGATGCGGTGCCTGAGCACCACGTGACGCAGGGTCTTCACGTCGTCGGGGATCACGTGGTCGCGGCCGTTCACCAGGGCGAGCGCGCGTGCGGCGCGGCTGAAGGCGATGCTCGCGCGCGGGCTCGCCCCGTACTCGATGCTCGCGGCGAGGTCGGCGCCGATGTACTGGTCGGCGTGACGGGTCACGTAGACGGCCGAGACGATGTAGTTGGTGATCGAGTCGTCGAGGAAGACGCGTTTGGTCACCGACTGCAGGAAGAGCACGTCGTCGATCGACACCGTCGGTGGCTGGACGTCGGTCGTGTCATCCGCGTCGTCATCGTTTCTGTCGTCATAGACGCCCGCCTCGAGGCGGGCGAGGATCTCGATCTCTTCCGCGAACTCGGGGTAGTCGAGCACCTCTTTCAGCAGGAAGCGGTCGAGTTGGGCCTCGGGCAGGTGGTACGTGCCCTCCTGCTCGATCGGGTTCTGCGTCGCGAGAACCAGGAACGGGTGCGGCAGCGGGAAGACCTCGCCGCCGATGGTCGTCTGGCGCTCCTGCATGGCCTCGAGCATCGCCGACTGGGTTTTGGCGCTCGAGCGGTTGATCTCGTCGAGCAGCACGAAGTTGGCGTGCACCGGTCCGAGCTGGGTCGAGAAGCTCGAGGTGGCGTAGTCGAAGACCTGGCTGCCGATGATGTCGGAGGGCAGCAGGTCGGGTGTGCACTGGATGCGCTTGAAGCTCGCGCTCACCGCGTCGGCGAGGGCCTTCGCGGCCGTGGTCTTGGCGAGGCCGGGAACGCTCTCGAGCAGGATGTGCCCGCCGGTCATCAGCGCGATCATCAGGCTCGACCGCAGGCCGCTCTGCCCCACCACCGTGTGCTCGTAGGACGCGGTGATGGTGGCGAGGATCGACTTGGCGCGGGCGAGTTCGTCTGCCGAGAGACGCCTGCTCGCGGGTGCCGTGTTCTGCGGCAGCGTGTTCTCGGGCAGCGAGATCACTTCGCCAGCACCTCGACGAGCTCGGCGACCGTGTACGGGGTGCGTTCGTTGGTGCGGCGGTCCCAGAGCTCGACGTTGCCGTCGACCGCGCCGCGGCCGACGATCACGATGAGCGGCACACCGAGCAGCTCGGCGTCGCCGAACTTCACTCCGGGCGAGACCTTGGGACGGTCGTCGAACAGCACGTCCTTGCCGCTGCCCTCGAGGGCGGCCACGAGAGCCTCGGCGGTCTCCCAGACGATCGGCTCTTTGCCGGCCGCGACCACGTGCACGTCGAACGGGCTCACGTTGGTGGGCCAGATGAGGCCCTTGCCGTCGTTGTTGCTCTCGGCGATGACGGCCATGATGCGGGTGATGCCGACGCCGTAGGACCCCATCGTCACCGTGACGAGCTTGCCGTTCTCGTCGAGCACCTTGAGGCCGAGCGCCTCGGCGTACTTGCGGCCGAGCTGGAAGACGTGGCCGATCTCCATTCCACGGGCGATCTCGACCGGGCCGGAGCCGTCGGGCGCGGGGTCGCCGGCGCGCACGTCGGAGGCCTCGATGACGCCGTCGCCGACGAAGTCGCGGCCGGCGACGAGGCCGAGCACGTGCTGCTCGTCGACGTTGGCGCCGGTGATCCACTGGGTGCCGTCGACGACGCGGGGGTCGAGCAGGTAGCGGATCTTGGTGGATGACTCGGAGCCGAGCACCGCGCCGGCGGGCGACCATGGGCCGATGTACCCCTTGACCAGCGCCGGGTTCTTGGCGAAGTCGCCCTCGTTGGCGGCGTCGACCTCGGCCGGGGCGACGGCGACCTCGACGCGCTTCAGGTCGACGTCACGGTCGCCGGGCAGCCCGACGACGAGCAGTTCGCGCGTGCCGTCGAGGTGCGTGAGGGCGAGCACGACGTTCTTCAGCGTGTCGGCGGCGGTCCAGGGACGGTCGGCGCGCGGCTGCTCGGCGTTCGCGAGGTCGACGAGGGTCTGGATCGTAGGGGTGTCGGGCGAGTCGAACACGGTCGCCGCGGGGAGTCCGTCGATGGGGAGCGCGTCGGGAACGACCGTCGTGAACGCTTCCACGTTCGCGGCGTAGCCGCCATCCGTTCTCACGAAGGTGTCTTCGCCCACCGGCGTGGGGTGCAGGAATTCTTCGGAGCGGCTGCCGCCCATGGCTCCCGCGTCGGCCTTGACGATCACGTAGTCGAGGCCGAGACGCGCGAAGATGCGCTCGTACGCGTCGCGCTGGGCCTGGTAGCTGACGTCGAGCCCGGCGTCGGTGTAGTCGAAGCTGTAGGCGTCTTTCATCGTGAACTCGCGGCCACGCAGCAGACCGCCGCGCGAGCGCGCCTCGTCGCGGTACTTGTCCTGGATCTGGTAGATCGACAGCGGCAGGTCTTTGTAGGACGAGTAGAGGTCTTTCACGAGCAGCGTGAAGACTTCTTCGTGGGTGGGGGCGAGCAGGTAGTCGGCGCCCTTGCGGTCTTGCAGGCGGAACAGATTGTCGCCGTACTCTTTCCAGCGGCCGGTCGCCTCGTAGGGCTCGCGCGGCAGCAGGCCAGGGAAGTGCACCTCCTGGGCTCCGGCGGCCTCCATCTCCTCGCGCACGATCGCCTCGATCTTGCGCTTGACCTTGAGGCCGAGCGGCAGCCAGGCGTAGATGCCGGGAGCCTGGCGGCGGATGTAGCCGGCGCGCACGAGCAGGCGGTGGCTGGTCACCTCCGCATCGACGGGGTCTTCACGGAGGGTGCGGACAAAGAGCTTCGAAAGACGAGTAGACACCCGGCGATTCTAGTTGAGCAACCTCGGGCTATTTCAGCGATACATTTTCACCATGTCGATCTCGATGGAGCTCACGCGCGCACTGCTGCGGTTCGCCCCGACGGCGACCGCGACCGAGCAGAGCACGCGCGCGAAAGCGGAGCGCGCCGGGCATCCGGCCGAGATCCCCGCGAGCGTGCGGCGCATCGCCCATGTGCAGCGCCGCGAGATCGGCGGCCGCACCGTGCTCGACCTCGTGCCGAAGGCCGGCGCGGGCGGGACGCACCTGATCTACCTGCACGGGGGCGCGTACGCGTTTCCGATCATCGCGGCGCACTGGGGCATCGTCGGGGCGTTGCTGCGCTCGAGCGGCGCGAGCGTGACGGTGCCGTTGTACGGGCTCGCGCCGCGGCACGGCGTACTCGAGGCGTACGCGCTGCTCGACACGCTGTACGACGAGGCGACGGCGAAGCACGAGCGGGTCTACCTCGCGGGCGACTCGGCCGGCGGCGGACTCTCGGTCGGGCAGGCCATGCGCGTGCGCGACGACGGGCGGAGGCCGCCCGCGGGCGTCATCCTGTTCTCGCCGTGGGTGGACGCGACGATGCAGAATCCGGATGTCGCTGGGCTGGCGCACCTCGACCGCATGATCGCGCCCGCCGGCCTCGCCGCGGCCGCCCGCTGGTGGGCGGGCGACGTGGGCGTGCAGTCGCCGCTCGTCAGCCCGTTGTTCGGCGACCTGGCCGGGCTGCCGCCCGTGCACACGCACCAAGGCGACCACGACATCCTGTACGCCGACGCAGTGCTGTTGGACGCCGGCATCCGCGCCGCGGGCGGGTCGAGCACGCTCGACGTCTATCCGGGAGCATTCCACGACTTCGTGGGCGCCCCGTGGACGCCCGAAGCGCGGCTGGCGCTGAAGCGTGCCGCGGCGGTGCTGTCTGCTGGTTGAGTAGCGCGGCCTACCGCGCGTATCGAAACCCGGTCATCGGGGTCTCGATACGCTCGCAGAGCTCGCACTCGACCGGCGTGGGCTCGCAGAGCTCGCACTCGACCGGCGCGGTCGCTACGCGGTGACGACGACCGGCGATCCGGTGGCGCCGACGGGCATCTCGGCGGCCAGTCGGTTGGCCTCCTCGATGAGCGTCGCGACGATGTCGGCCTCGGGCACGGTCTTGATGACCTCGCCCTTGACGAAGATCTGGCCGCGGCCGTTTCCGCTCGCGACGCCGAGGTCGGCCTCGCGGGCCTCGCCCGGACCGTTCACAACACAGCCCATCACGGCGACGCGAAGAGGCACGGTCATCTTCTCGAGGCCCTCGGTCACATCGTTGGCGAGCTTGTAGACGTCGACCTGGGCGCGTCCGCAGCTCGGGCAGGAGACGATCTCGAGCTTGCGTTCGCGCAGGCCGAGCGACTGCAGGATCTGCAGTCCGACCTTCACCTCCTGCGCGGGCGGCGCCGAGAGCGACACGCGGATGGTGTCGCCGATGCCCTCGCCGAGCAGGATGCCGAACGCGGTCGCGCTCTTGATGGTGCCCTGGAACTCGGGGCCGGCCTCGGTGACACCGAGGTGCAGCGGCCAGTCGCCGCGCTCGGCGAGCAGCCGGTAGGCCTTGACCATGGTGACGGGGTCGTTGTGCTTGACCGAGATCTTGAAGTCGTGGAAGTCGTGTTCCTCGAACAGGCTCGCCTCCCAGACGGCGCTCTCGACGAGGGCCTCGGGCGTGGCCTTGCCGTACTTCTGCAGCAGGCTGGGCTCGAGCGATCCGGCGTTGACGCCGATGCGCACGGAGACGCCGGCGGCCTTCGCGGCGGCGGCGATCTTGCCGACCTGGTCGTCGAATTTGCGGATGTTGCCGGGGTTCACCCGCACCGCGCCGACACCGGCGTCGATGGCCGTGTAGACGTAGCGGGGCTGGAAGTGGATGTCGGCGATGATCGGCAGCTGGCTCTTCGCGGCGATGATGTGCAGCACGTCGGCGTCGTCCTGGTGCGGTACCGCGACGCGCACGATGTCGCACCCGGTCGCTGTCAGTTCGGCGATCTGCTGCAGCGTGGCGTTGATGTTGGTGGTCTGCGTCGTCGTCATCGACTGCACGCTGACCTGGGACTCGCTGCCTACTCCGACCTTGCCGACCTTGATCTGGCGGGTCGCACGGCGCGGGGTAAGCACGTTGGGAGCTTTGGGGATTCCAAGATTAATTGCAGGCACGGTATCGATTCTACTTTCGGGGCACGCGGTTTGGCTGGCGCTGGAGGATGCTGATCGGCCTGGATGAGGCTGATCGGCCTAGAGGATGCTGATCGGTCTAGAGGATGCTGATCGGTTTGACGAGGTCGGCGTAGATGAGCAGGGCGCTCATGCTGCCGAGCAGCACGACCACGACGAGGGTGAGCGGTACGAGCTTGGCGATGTCGACGGGGCCCGGGTCTTTGCGCCCGAACAGCTTGGCGAAGAAGCGGCGGATGCCCTCCCACAACGCTCCGGCGACGTGGCCGCCGTCGAGCGGCATCAGCGGCACGAGGTTGAACACGAAGAGCGCGATGTTGAGCGACGCGAGCAGGCCGATGAGGCCCGACACCTTGTCGACGATCGGGATGGTGTCGATGCTCGAGATCTCGCCCGCGAGCCGGCCGACGCCGACGACGCTGATCGGACCGTTGGGGTCGCGTTCCTCGCTGCCGAACGCCGCGTTGACCACGTCGACGAGCCGCTCGGGCAGGTTGAAGATCATCTCGCCGACGCGGGCGATGTTGTCGCCGACGGCGGGGAGCACGGCCGTGACCGGCTGCTTCACGGTCTCGTAGGCGGGCCCGATGCCGAGGAAGCCGACCTTCTCGGTGACCGTGGCGCCGTCGGAGTCTTTCTGGACCTCGCCGTCGTCGTCGTAGACGTAGCGCTCGGCGAGCAGCGGCACCGAGGTGAGCGTCACGTTCTCGCCGTCGCGCTCGACGACCATCGTGAGGTCGTCGCCGGCCGATTCGCGGATGATCGCGGTGGCCTGGTTCCACGTGGTGATCGCGGTACCGTCGAGGCTGACCAGTTTGTCGCCCGGCAGCAGACCCGCCGCGGCGCCCGGGGCGGTCGCGTCGTCGGCCGCACACTCGGCGTCTGTCGTGCTCGTCGTGGTCTGCGAGACGACGCACTCCGACACACTGCCGATGGTCGTGGACACCTGCTGGGCGCCGAAGCCCATCAGCAGCACGGCGTAGAGCACGATGCCGATGAGCAGGTTCATGGTCGGACCGCCGAGCATGATGACGATGCGCTTCCAGACGGAGAGCTTGTAGAAGACGCGCTCCTCCTGCCCGACCATCACGGTCTCGGCACTGGCGGTTCTCGCATCCTGAACCAGCGTCTGGAAGAAGCCGGTGCTCGACGTGCGCGCCGAGACGGTGCCGTCTTTCGCCGGCGGGTACATGCCCGCCATCGAGATGTAGCCGCCCATCGGCACGGCCTTGAGGCCGTATTCGGTCTCGCCGAATTTGCGCGACCACAGGGTCGGGCCGAACCCGATCATGTACTGGCCGACCTTCACCCCGAAGAGCTTCGCGGGCAGCAGATGGCCGATCTCGTGCAGGCCGATCGAGAGCGCGAGGCCCACGACGACGACGAGTATGCCGAGCACATAGAGAAGGACGGATTCCACTGGCTAAGAGTAGCCCGGCGTAACCATGGATCGGCTGTGCGCCCGCTGCACGCTAGGAGTGGGCGGCGAGCAGCGAATCGGCCGTGGCGCGTGCCCACCGTTCGGCCTCGTACACGCCCTCGAGCGAGCGCTCCCCCGCCTCGTGCCGCTCGACGACGCGCGTCACGGTGTCGACGATGTCGAGGAAGCCGATGCGTCCGGCGTGGAACGCGAGCACGGCCTGTTCGTTCGCGGCGTTGAACACGGCGGGGAACGTTCCTCCGAGGCGCCCGACGGTCTTCGCCAGCTGCACCGCCGGGAAGACGGCGTCGTCGAGCGGCTCGAACGTCCAGGTGCTGGCCGTGGTCCAGTCGAGCGGCACGCCGACGCCCGCGATGCGGTTGGGCCAATCGAGCCCGAGCGAGATCGGCAGCTTCATGTTCGGCGGGCTGGCCTGCGCGATGGTCGACCCGTCGACGAATTCGACCATCGAGTGCACGATCGACTGCGGGTGCACGGTGACGTCGATCTGGTTGTAGGGCACGTCGAAGAGCAGGTGGGCCTCGATGACCTCGAGTCCCTTGTTGACGAGGGTCGACGAGTTGGTCGTGATGACGAGCCCCATGTCCCAGGTCGGATGCGCGAGCGCCTCGCGCGGGGTGACGTTTTCGAGCGATTCGCGAGACCTGCCGCGGAACGGTCCTCCCGAGGCGGTGACGATGAGGCGGCGCACCTCTTCGGCGGTGCCCGAGCGCAGCGCCTGCGCGATGGCCGAGTGTTCGGAGTCGACGGGCACGATCTGCCCGGGCCTGGCGAGCGCCTTGACGAGTTCGCCGCCCACGATCAGCGACTCTTTGTTCGCGAGCGCGAGGGTCGCATCCGTCTCCAGCGTCGCGAGGGTCGGGCCGAGGCCGACCGAGCCGGTGATGCCGTTGAGCACCACGTCGGCGGTGACTCCGCGCACGAGGGAGCTCGCCTCGTCGGCGCCGAGCGCCGTGTGTTCGACGCCGAAAGCCGCGGCCTGCTCGGCGAGCTTCTCGCGGTTGCTGCCGGCGGCGAGGCCGACCAGTTCGAACTGCTCCGGGTTCTCGGCGATGACCTCGAGGGCCTGCACCCCGATCGAACCGGTGGACCCTAAGACGATGACTTTGCGCACGGGCCTAGCTTAAAGCGAAACGGGGCGAGGCCTGTCGGCCCCGCCCCGTCACTCGGATAACGCTTAGCCGAGGCCCACGATGTCGATGATGAACACCAGGGTCTGGTCGGCGAGGTCGCTCGTCGAACCCTCGGCTGCCGTTCCGTAGCCGTCGGCCGGCGGGATGACGACGAGGATCTGCGATCCCACGGTCTGGCCCTCGAGCGCCTGGGTGAAGCCGGGGATGACCTCGGAGGTGTTGAACGTGGTCGGCTCGCCGCGGTCCCAGCTGCTGTCGAAGACCTCGCTGGTGGCCCAGTTCATGCCGGTGTAGTTCACGACGACGTCGACGGCGGTGCCGACTTCGGCGCCGTCGCCCTTCTTGAGAACTGCGACCTGGGTCTCGGTCGGCGCGTCGCCGCCCGGGAGGGTCAGGGTGGGCGTGCCCATCTCGTCGTCGGCGATGCTCACCTTGATGTCGGGGAACCCGTCGGGAAGCGGCTGGTCGGCTCCGTCGGCCTTCGGCAGCGGTGCGGTGACCGCTGCGGGCTTCTCGGCCGAAAGCAGGTCGGCGACGACGACGAGCGAGTCGTCGGCGGTGAGGCCGAGGCTCTCGAGGCTGTCGGCCGCGATTCCGTCTTCGGGGGCGATGACGCCGACGACGCGGCTGCCGGCGGTGGAGCACTCGAGGGTCTTGGTGAATCCGGCGATGAGGCTGGAGTCGAGGGTCCACTCGACGGGGGCATCGGCGTAGTCGGTCGCGTCGATGCTCTCGCCGGTGGTGCCGTTGTAGACCGAGAACTCGGCGGTGATGTCGTAGCCGGAGGCGGCGACGGTTCCGTCGCCCTCGATGACTACGCTGCGCTGGGTCGTCGTGGTGGTGAGCGGGTCGTCGATCTTCACGGTCGGCGCTGCGCCGAAGTCACCCGAGACCTCGACGCTGTCGGATGCCTTGCCCGACTTGGTCGGAGTGCAGTCGGCACTCGCTTCGGGGGCGGCCGTGGAGCAGGCCGCGAGGGTTCCGACGAGGCCGAGGACGACCACTAGTGACAATGCTGTGCGCAATTCCGCACCCTTCTATAACTGTGCTGCGGTGATCCCCGCTGCGAGGAGCAGCCACCATTGTCGCCCATCAAACTGAGGGCGACGTGAACCGCGGCCCCGCAACGTGTAACGAAAGCGTGTGAATCAGCGCAGGCGGCTGCGCGCGATCGTCACTGCGACCAGGCCGAGCAGACCGAGGCCGGCCCAGACGGCGAGCAGGGTTCCGAGCGGGAAGCCCAGCAGTTCGATCGGCCGGATGACGACGGCGGCCGGGTCGACGATGTCGTCGTTCGGCGCCTGCACGACTCCGATGTCGCTCGAGATCTGCGTCACGGGCGTGTCGAACCGCAGGTCGACGACGGTGAGATAGCCGCCGAGGCCGGTGAGCGTCGGTTCGGTGACCGGGCCCGCCCACACGGTGCGCACCGCGGCGTTGAGCGGCTGGTCGGTGGTGCCGGCGCGCACGACGTCGACGCGGGTGTCGGCGAAGACGTTGAGGCGCAGCGACTGCTCGCTCGAGGCGGCCTTCGCCATGCCGAGCGGGTAGATGATCGACGCGCTAGGAAACGAGATCTGGATCGGCGCGAGGGTGCCGTCGAGCAGTGCGCCGTCGTCGCCCGAGCCCGCGGCGAGCTTCACGGCCACGAACTGCCACTTCTTGTCGATGTACTGCTGCAGCTGGCTCGACGATTCGGCCGGGATCTCGTAGCCGTTCTGGGTGAGCCAGGCGCTGAGCCCGCCGGTGTCGGTCGCGGCGAGGGTCGTCGCCTCGAGCGCTCCCACGGCCACCCGCGACACCACGGTCGGCGCGGTCGATGCCGACGGGTTGACCTTGTTGCCCCACCAGTCGTCGACGATCCGCTCGCGGGCGACGGTCTGCTCCCCCAACGCGTCGAACAGGGCGGGGTCGCCCGCCTCGATGGTCGCGGGGCTCGGCGTCGGCACGATCAGGCCCGCGTTCGCGATGACCGACTCGACCCCGAGCGACAGCACGA
>Ga0247811_1000338_pt1 | contig 15275 bp, 12 predicted proteins | sample UWRJL134311R1_FD_189018 | JGI IMG/M metagenome (GOLD analysis project Ga0247811, IMG submission 189018) | Plant litter microbial communities from Arlington Agricultural Research Station in Wisconsin, United States - UWRJ-L134-311R-1 | ecosystem: Environmental > Terrestrial > Plant litter >...
TCTGGCGCTCAACCAATCGATGATTCCGCTGGGTTCCTGCACCATGAAACTCAATGCCACCAGCGAGATGATCCCGATCACCTGGCCGCAGTTTGCCAACCTGCACCCCTTTGCGCCGAAAGAGCAGGCTGTCGGTTATTCGCTGATGATCGAGGAGCTGGAGCGCTGGCTCTGCGCAATTACCGGTTTCGATGCGATCTGCATGCAACCCAATTCCGGCGCCCAAGGCGAGTACGCAGGCTTGCTGGCGATTCGCAAATACCACGAGAGCCGCCATGAGGGCGCACGGGATATTTGCCTGATTCCGTCCTCGGCACACGGCACCAACCCCGCGTCGGCACAAATGGCCGGCATGCGCGTGGTGATCGTCGAGTGTGACCAGGCGGGCAACGTCGATCTGGATGACCTGAAGGACAAAGCAGCGACCGCCGGCGATAAACTCGCCTGCCTGATGGCGACTTATCCGTCGACCCACGGCGTGTATGAGGAGGGCATCAGCGAGATCTGCGAGGTTGTCCACAGCCATGGTGGCCAGGTGTACATGGATGGCGCCAACCTGAACGCTCAGGTCGGGCTGGCTCGGCCGGCGGACATTGGCGCTGATGTTTCTCACATGAATTTGCACAAAACCTTTTGCATCCCACACGGCGGTGGCGGCCCGGGCATGGGGCCGATTGGTGTGCGGGCGCATTTGGCGCCGTTCGTGGCCAACCATCCGGTGATACCAATTGACGGTCCTCTGCCGCAGAACGGCGCGGTAAGTGCCGCGCCGTGGGGCAGCGCAAGCATTCTGCCCATCAGCTGGATGTACATCGCCATGATGGGGCCGCAACTGGCGGATGCCAGCGAGGTAGCGATTCTCGCGGCCAATTACCTGGCTCGGCATCTGTCCGGTGCCTTTCCAGTGCTTTACACCGGACGCAATGAGCGTGTGGCTCACGAATGCATCCTCGATTTACGACCACTCAAGGCGCTGACCGGGATCACCGAAGAGGACGTCGCCAAGCGGCTGATGGACTATGGCTTCCATGCGCCGACCATGTCGTTTCCGGTCCCGGGGACCTTGATGGTCGAACCGACCGAAAGCGAGTCGAAAGCCGAGCTGGACCGGTTTATCGGCGCGATGTTGAGCATTCGCGCGGAAATCACCGAAGTGCAGAACGGCAACTGGCCGGCCGAAGACAACCCACTCAAAGGTGCGCCGCATACGCTGGCGGATGTCACAGGGGTGTGGGAACGGCCCTATACCATTGAGCAGGCAGTAACGCCGGATGCACACACCAAGGCTCACAAGTACTGGCCGGCAGTGAACCGGGTGGACAACGTCTATGGCGATCGAAACCTGTTCTGCGCCTGCGTTCCGGTGGATGAATACCGCTAATTTTTCAGGTCACTGGGTGTTTTGTATCAGGCAAAAAGCGCGACACTACACCCGTGGCGAGGGAGTTTACTCCCGCTGGGCTGCGCAGCAGCCCCCTGCTTATCAGGTAACAGAGTGGGGCCGCTGCGCGACCCAGCGGGAGTAAACTCCCTCGCCACAGGTTTCATTCAGCTAACGATTTTTGAGTAAAAAAATGCCGCTCATATGAGCGGCATTTTTCATTGGGACGTTTATTTATTCTGAAGCTACGGCATTTTTTGCCAGGATCGCATTGGCCAGTTCCATATCCGTGGCCTGCAGGCCTGGATTGTCGGCCCGGACTTTTTGCATGGCGGCTTCCAGGTACGGGCCGCGGATGCCGCCGTCGCTGGCGACGAAGCTGCCAGCATCGTCCTGGGCTGCAATGATCAGCTTGTGATCCTTGAACGTCAGGTAGGTCGAGCCGGTGGTGGCACCGGACGAGAGAACGTTACGCCAAAAGCTGTCAGCCATCGCTGAACCGACTGGAAGGGACAACAAAGCGATGGTAGCGACAGCAAGTTTGAGACGCATGATGGGTGACTCCACAGGATTAACTACGGCGTTGGATTGCCATTTAGGCAATCGAGTTCCATAGCGGCCTATTACTCCGGTTCGACCAGCAAAATGGCGCCTTGCTGGCCGATCACCCGAACACGGCTGCCGAGAGCGGCGTCTGCCCCGCTGGCCATCCACACGCCATCGGCGACCTTGATCTTGCCGCGTCCGTCGACAATCGCCTCATGCACCACAAAGGTTTTACCGATCAGTTCCTGACCCCGCAGATTCAGATTTGGCTGATCACTCTGGCGCACTGCGCTGCGCTGGCGGTGCCACCAATACAGTGCCGTGGCGATCGAGAGCAGCCCAAACAGCAAAAACTGCATTTCCCAGGTCATCCCCGGCAATAGAAAGGTCAGTACACCGACTGCGGCTGCGGCCATGCCGATCCACAGCAGGTAGCCACCCGCGCCGAACACTTCAAGAATCAGCAGCAACGTGCCTAATGCCAGCCAGTCCCAGAACGATAGATGTTGCAGGAATGCCCACATAGCGCGCCTCAGGCTTTCTTGTTGTCGAACGTGGCCTTGACGATTTCGCCGATGCCGCCGACTGCGCCGATCATCGAGCTGGCCTCGAGTGGCATCAGGATCACTTTGCTGTTGTTGGCCGAGGCCAGTTTACCCAGCGCATCGATGTACTTCTGAGCGACGAAATAGTTGACCGCTTGCACGTTCCCACCGGCGATGGCTTCCGAAACGACTTTAGTGGCCTGGGCTTCGGCTTCGGCTTGACGTTCGCGGGCTTCGGCTTCGAGGAATGCGGCCTGACGACCCCCTTCGGCTTCCAGGATCTGCGCCTGCTTCTTGCCTTCTGCAGTCAGGATCGCCGCGGCGCGCAGGCCTTCGGCTTCAAGAATCTGCGCACGCTTGATTCGTTCAGCTTTCATCTGCCCCGACATTGCCGCCATCAGGTCCGCAGGTGGACTGATGTCCTTGATCTCGATCCGGGTGATCTTGATGCCCCACGGCGCAGTGGCTTCATCGACGGTGCGCAGCAGCTTTTCATTAATGCCATCACGTTGGCTGAGCATCGCGTCCAGTTCCATGGAACCCAGCACGGTACGGATGTTGGTTTGCAGCAGGTTGCGAATCGCGTGTTCGAGGTTGTTCACCTCGTAGGCGGCCTGGGCGGTGTTGACCACCTGAAAGAAGCACACCGCATCGATTTGCACCGTGGCGTTGTCGGCGGTGATGACTTCCTGGGGCGGGATATCCAGCACGCTTTCCATCACGTTGATCTTGCGACCGATGCGGTCCATGACCGGGATGATGATGTTCAGGCCGGGTTTGAGGGTGTTGGTGTAACGGCCGAAACGCTCGACCGTCCATTGATAACCCTGGGGCACGACCTTGAAACCCATGAACAGAATGGCGACCACCAGGCCGACAAAAAGTAAAAGCACGCTACCGATCTGCATAACAATTCCCTGTTGAGTGAAGCAACGAAATTACGATCGCAGAAGTGTAGCGGTGCCGGGTCGGGATAAGTACCGTAAGTCGGCCGTTGCATCATCAAGCGACAAAGGATTTATTTTTGCTCGCTCTGCGGGGTGACTCGAAGCACTTCCTCGATGGTCGTCAAGCCTGCTGCCACCTTCTGCGCGCCCGACAGTCGCAAGCTGCGCATCCCTTCCTTGAAGGCCTGGCGCCGAATGGCCAGCAAATCTGTGTCGGGGTTGATGAGGGCTTTGACGCCGTCGGTCAATTGCATGATTTCATACACCCCGGCACGCCCGCGGTAACCGGTGTCGCGACATTCGAGGCAGCCGATGGCGCGCTGCGCATTCCCCGGTAACGGCGCCTGCCAGGGTTTGGTCAAGGTCTGCCAGTCTTCTTCACTGAGGGTCAGCGGTGCCTTGCAGTGCGAGCACAGGGTTCGTACCAGGCGCTGGGCCATGACGCCAAGCACCGTGGCTTTGATCAGGTAGTGCGGCACACCGAGTTCAAGCAGGCGGCTGATGGCGCTGGGTGCATCGTTGGTGTGCAGCGTCGACAGCACCAGGTGGCCGGTGAGGGCGGCCTGGATCGCCATTTCTGCGGTTTCGAGGTCGCGGATCTCGCCGATCATGATGATGTCCGGGTCTTGCCGCATCAGCGCACGAACACCGGCGGCGAAGGTCAGGTCGATATTGTGTTGGACCTGCATCTGGTTGAACGCCGGCTCGACCATTTCAATCGGGTCCTCGATGGTGCAGAGGTTGACCTCGGGCGTCGCCAGTTTCTTGAGGGTGGTGTAGAGCGTCGTGGTCTTGCCGGAACCGGTCGGACCGGTCACGAGGATGATGCCGTTGGGCTGGCGGGTCATGTCCTGCCAGCGGCGCAAGTCCTCGGCGGAAAACCCCAGCTGGTCGAAATCCTTGAGCAGCACTTCGGGGTCGAAGATCCGCATGACCATCTTTTCGCCGAACGCCGTCGGCAACGTCGACAAGCGCAGTTCGACTTCGCCGCCGTCCGGCGTCTTCGTCTTCACTCGCCCGTCCTGGGGTTTGCGTTTTTCCGCAACGTTCATCCGCCCGAGGCTTTTCAGCCGGCTGACGATCGCCATGGTCACCTGCGGCGGGAATTGATAGACGTTGTGCAGTACGCCGTCGATGCGGAAACGTACCGTGCCTTGCTCGCGCCGGGGTTCGATGTGGATATCGCTGGCGCGCTGCTGGAACGCGTACTGGAACAGCCAGTCGACGATGTTGACGATGTGCGCGTCATTGGCATCCGGTTCCTGATCGCTGGCACCGAGATTGAGCAACTGTTCGAAGTTGCCCAGGGTGTTTGACTGTGCATCGCCGGTGCTCGCGCCGCTGACTGATTTGGCCAGGCGGAAAAACTCCACGCTGAAGCGCTGGATGTCGACCGGGTTGGCGACAACACGCTTGATCGGCAGCTTCAGCACGTGAGTCAGGTCGGCTTCCCAACCATTGACGTACGGCTGGGCGCTGGCCACGGTCACGGCGTCGCGGTCGATGGAAACCGCAAGGATCTTGTGGCGTTGGGCGAAGGCATAGGACATCAGCGGTGTAATGGCCGCGACATTGATTTTCAGCGGGTCGATGCGCAGGTAAGGCTGGCCGGCCTGCTGCGACAACCAAAGGGTCAGGCCTTCCAGATCGAGGTGTTTGCCGGGACGGCTGAGATCGTCGAGGTGTTGGCTGGCGATGAATTCCAATGGATGCAGTTGACCATTGGCAGCATGGCGACGTCGGGCATTGAGCGCGTGCTCGGCCGAGTCCTGGCTGATAAAGCCTTGGGCGACCAGTTCGCGCAGCAAATCATTGAGATCCAGCCAGCGGTCCTGAATGGCGAGTTGAACGGACATGCGGGCTCCTCATGAACAACAGTGCGCAAAGGATAGTCGCGCTGCCGCCGACCGTTGGGCCACTACCCGACGAAGCCGTATCGAGTTCTTTCAACCTGTCGCTTGAGCCGGCGCTTCCCAGACCGAATCAGCCCTTTGCAGATCGACCGAACACACACTGATCAGGTTGCGTAATTTTTCCGCAATTACCTGGGCGCGATGCCAGCTGAGACCTTCCATGACGATGTCGATGGACAGCAGATCGTCGGTCCGTTGCACATTGACCTGTTCAGGCGTCAGAAACTGCAAGGCGAACAGATTCAGCGCGCGACACAGCAAATCCGGTTCGGCCTCGGCCAGCAGTTGGTAGTGGACGCGGCAATGAGCGTTGCCGACGTTCCAGACATCGGCTCGAGCGCAAGGGGTGTTGACGGCTTCCAGATGCGGCATGTTATTTCTCCAAAATCACTGGGGAAATTTTTACATTCGAAGCGGGGCATTTCTTATCTATGATGAGGCTTATTTGAGAATGATTGAATCGAACAATTCAAGAACATAGTGAGATCAGGTTTTTTTATGCACAGCGATCTGGATGGGTACGACCGCAAGATTCTCGCGTTGCTGCAAGAAGACGCCTCCCTGTCGAGTGCGCAGATCGCCGAGCAGGTGGGGCTGTCGCAATCGCCGTGCTGGCGGCGGATACAGCGGATGAAGGAGGAGGGGATCATTCGGGGGCAGGTGACGCTGCTTGATCGAAAGAAGATCGGGCTGAACACGCAGATTTTTGCCGAGATCAAACTCAACGCCCATGGGCGTTCGAACTTCACTGAGTTCACTGAAGCGATTCGGGGCTTTCCCGAGGTGCTGGAATGTTATGTGCTAATGGGGTCGGTGGATTTTTTGCTGAGGATCGTCACAGCGGACATTGAAGCGTACGAGCGTTTCTTCTTCGAAAAACTATCGATGGTGCCGGGGATACAGGAGGTCAACTCGATTGTGGCGTTGTCGGAGATCAAGTCGACTACCAGCCTGCCAGTTTAAGACTGGCAGAGCACTTGTGTGGCGAGGGAGCTTGCTCCCGCTGGGCTGCGCAGCAGCCCCAAAATGATGGGAGCGCTGCGCACTCCAGCGGGAGCAAGCTCCCTCGCCACAAAGTATTACACCCGCAACAGCATTTTCCAGGCACGGTTCTGATACACCGCAATCGCCTGCTGCTTGCGCGCGTCCAGCGATTCATCGGTAATCGGCTCGTTCGCCAGTTGCGCGAGTTTGTTCAGCTCGCCGTACAGGCGATCCATTTCCGGGATCTCCAGCACACCGCGGGCATGGTGCATCCAGGCCTGGATACGCTCGATGCGCGGCAATTGTTCGGCCAGGTCTTCCGGTTGTTGCTGGTAGCGCTGCAACTGGAGGGAGGTTGCCTCTTCACCTAACAAGCGCGGCAGCCAGCTACCCAGTTGCGCAGCGCCCTGGCGATTGCCGCGAACATTGCGATCAGTCGTCCAGGTACGCGCAAGCAACCATCGCGACGTGTTCAGCGAGAACAAGCCCCAACGCGGATCTTCCAGTTCTTCGAGGAACTGCTCCGGAGCCGCTTTGCGCACGTCTTCGTCATCCTGACCGGCTTGTACCAGCGGACGCCAGTCTTCCAGCAAGGCATCCAGGGCCACGCGCAGATCGTGAGTCGACTGACGCGGAGCGGCTTGGCCCAGGCTGCTGAGCAACGCGCGCATTTCAGCGAGGTTCTCGACCCAGTCCTGCAGCAGTCGCCAATGACCATTGAAGCGATACTGCTCAGCCAGGCGCTGGCTGCTGCTCAGCAAATGCCAGCTCAGGGCGGCAAACGCGTCATCCAGCGGAGTTTCGGCAGTGATCTGCGGTGCTGGCAGGCTCAGCGAATAGCTGTTGGCATCGTACAAACGATAACCACGCTCGGCCTTGCTGATGTCACACGGCATCAGTGCCAGGGTGGCGGCCAGCTCGGCGGCCAGTTCCAGCAGGGCAGCCGGTTCGCCTTCGCGCAATTCAAGTTCCAGCTCGCAGATTTCTTCTTTCTGCTTGCCGACAACCACATGGCCCAGGTCCAGTGCGGCTTCGATGACCACTTTGGTCTTGCCACGGCCCCACGCAATCTCGGCGCGCTCGCGGACGAAATCGGTGGTGAAAATCGGCTTCAGGGTTTTCTTGTCCAGCTCGGCCAGTTCCTCGGGCCAGCATTCGCCGTCGAGTTTCTTCACGTCGAGCTTGGCTTTGGGCAGGTTCCAGTCGTACTCGTTGCGCTCGGACAGGCCAGCAACACTTTGGCCGCGGGTCTTGAGCGTCTGAATCACTTCTTCGCCATCGCGGCGCAGGCGCAGGGCAACCTTGGCACGGGCCAGGTCGCGCTCAGGCGTGTCGAAATACTGGTTCATCAGTTCACGGCGTTCCCAGCCACTTTTGTTGCGTTTTTTCAGTAGCGGGTGCTCGCGCAGAGCAGCGAGGGTTTCGCGGCTGACGCGAAGTTTGATTTCGGTTTCTTTCTGCATGGCCGGAAAATCCAGGATCGGGAGCGCAGCCGGGGGAATGTGTGGCTGCCAAGGCCGTGCAGTGTACAGGAGTGAGAGTTGGTACGTGCCGCGACGGTTTATTCCTGTCGCCGGATGGTTCTATGATGGATATCAATTCGGGAGTTGGAGTCAGCGATGCCTTTGCCGTCCATGAAAGATCAATTCGCCGCGTTGATCGCTGCACCGTCTGTCAGCTGCACCCAGCCCAGGCTCGATCAAACCAACCGCCCGGTGATCGATTTGCTCGCGACATGGCTGGGCGACCTGGGTTTCGCCTGCGACATTCAACAGGTCAGCCCCGGCAAATTCAATTTGCTCGCCAGTTTTGGCTCCGGCCCCGGTGGGTTGGTATTGGCCGGGCACAGTGACACCGTGCCGTACGACGAGGCGCTGTGGCAGACCAATCCGTTGAAGCTGACCGAAGTCGATGGCCGCTGGGTCGGACTTGGCAGTTGCGACATGAAAGGGTTTTTCGCTTTGGCCATCGAGGCGGTCCTGCCGTTGCTCGACCAGCCATTCAAGCAACCGCTGATGATTCTTGCCACGTGTGATGAAGAAAGCTCGATGTCTGGCGCTCGCGCCCTGGCAGCAGCCGGACGCCCATTGGGTCGTGCCGCGGTGATTGGCGAGCCGACCGGACTGAAGCCGATCCGGATGCACAAAGGCATCATGATGGAGCGCATCGATATCCTCGGCCAGAGCGGCCACTCCTCGGACCCGCGTCTGGGTCACAGTGCCCTTGAAGCCATGCACGATGCGATTGGCGAACTGCGCGGTCTGCGCCTGCTGTGGCAGCGTGAGTTCCGTAATCCGCAGTTTGGCGTGCCGACCCCGACGATGAATTTCGGCTGCATTCATGGCGGCGACAACCCGAACCGTATTTGCGGCCAATGTTCGCTGGAATTTGATCTGCGACCGCTGCCGGGCATGGACCCCAAAGCCCTGCGTGCTGAAATCCTGGGGAGGCTCAAACCGGTCGCCGAACGCCATCAGGTGAAGATCGACTACGCCCCGCTGTTCCCTGAAGTGCCGCCCTTTGAGCAGGACGAGGACGCCGAGTTGGTCCGGATTGCACAAAAGCTCACCGGTCATCAGGCCGAAGCAGTAGCGTTCGGCACCGAAGCGCCTTATCTTCAGCGCCTTGGCTGCGAAACATTGGTGCTGGGCCCAGGTGATATCGCCTGCGCACACCAGCCGGGGGAATACCTCGAAATGTCACGTTTGCAGCCTACGGTGCATCTATTACGTCAACTGATTGAACATTACTGCCTGACACCGGCCAAAACCACGGTGCCTGTGGCTTGAAATGCGAATCCATGTAGGAGCTGCCGCAGGCTGCGATCTTTTGATCTTGTTTTTAAGATCAGGATCAAAAGATCGCAGCCTGCGGCAGCTCCTACAGGGTTCGCCTTATAAATTGCCGGTCATCAAACCCGTATTCATGAGGAGAGCGCGCGTGTCGCCAAGCCTGTTCCGACGATAACCACCAGCCCGCTGTGCGTTTTCAGTTTCGCCCATTTTTTGGCTGCTATTTATTACAGGCCCAGGTTCATGCCCGAATACGTTAATTGGCTCCGTCACGCTTCGCCTTACATCAATGCCCACCGCGATTGCACCTTTGTCGTCATGCTGCCAGGCGATGGCGTTGAACACCCCAACTTCGGCAACATCGTCCACGACCTGGTGCTGTTACACAGCCTGGGCGTGCGATTGGTGCTGGTCCACGGTTCCCGCCCACAGATCGAAACCCGCCTTGCCGCGCGTGGCCTGACGCCGCACTACCACCATGGGATGCGCATCACCGATGCCGCGACCCTTGAGTGTGTGATCGATGCCGTTGGTCAATTGCGCATCGCCATCGAGGCGCGGTTGTCCATGGACATGGCCTCATCGCCGATGCAGGGCTCACGTCTGCGGGTCGCCAGCGGGAATCTCGTCACGGCACGGCCGATCGGTGTACTGGAAGGCGTGGACTACCACCACACCGGCGAAGTGCGCCGGGTCGACCGCAAAGGCATCAATCGTCTGCTGGACGAGCGCTCCATCGTGCTGCTGTCGCCGCTGGGCTACTCGCCGACTGGCGAGATTTTCAACCTCGCTTGCGAAGACGTCGCGACGCGCGCGGCTATTGAGCTGGCCGCAGACAAGCTGCTGCTGTTCGGCGCCGATCTGGGCTTGATCGATGAAAACGGTCGTCTGGTGCGTGAATTGCGTCCACAACAAGTGCCGGCGCATCTGCAGCGTCTGGGCAGCAACTATCAGGCTGAGTTGCTCGATGCCGCCGCCGAGGCTTGCCGTGGCGGCGTGGCGCGCAGTCATATCGTCAGCTACGCCGAAGACGGTGCGCTGCTGACCGAACTGTTTACCCGGGACGGCGGCGGTACGCTGGTGGCCCAGGAGCAATTCGAGATCGTGCGCGAAGCGGCGATTGAAGACGTTGGCGGTTTGCTGGACCTGATCAGTCCGCTGGAAGAGCAGGGGATTCTGGTGCGTCGTTCCCGCGAGGTGCTGGAGCGCGAGATCGAGCAATTCAGCGTGGTCGAGCGCGAAGGCATGATCATCGCGTGCGCGGCGCTGTATCAGATTGCCGATTCGGATGCGGGAGAGTTGGCGTGTCTGGCGGTGAACCCGGAGTACCGTCATGGCGGTCGCGGTGATGAACTGCTGGAGCGCATCGAAACCCGTGCCCGGGACCAGGGACTGAAAACCTTGTTCGTTCTCACGACCCGGACCGCTCACTGGTTCCGTGAACGGGGCTTTGTGCCGAGCAGCGTAGAGCGCCTGCCATCGGCGCGGGCGTCGCTGTACAACTATCAGCGTAATTCGAAGATCTTCGAAAAAACCCTCTGACGATGACGCCCCCGTTGGAGCTGCCGCAGGCTGCGATCTCTTGATTTGTCTTTAAAGATCAAAAGATCGCAGCCTGCGGCAGCTCCTACAGGGGATTGCGTTTACTCCTGGACGTATTTCGAGCTGACATACGCTGAATAGTCCGGCAGTACCGTTTCAACCTTTCCTTGTTCCTTCAAAAACTTCGCCGTCTCGCCAATTGCCTTGGCTGTGCCGCCATCCAGCAGCGCAGTGGTTTGTTGAGCCTTGGCGTCCGGGAACGCCGAGCCGGCCAGCAACTCCGGAACGTCGGCGGCATTGGCACCGGTCAGTTTGGCGATTTTTTGTACAGGCACCGAGTCAGCCGTCCAGCTGTCTTTGTGCGCGGCATAATCAGCGAATGAGTCCAGGGTGACCTTGGCGAATTTCGCGATGACGTCAGGATGCTTCTCCGCGTAGTCCTTGCGTGCAACCCACACTTCGAAGGTCGGCGCGCCCCATTGGCCGACCTGTGCCGCATCCGTCAACGTCTTGCCGGTCTTGCGGATTTCACCCAAGGCCGGCGACCAGACGAACGCGCCGTCGATGTCACCCCGTTTCCAGGCGGCGGCGATTTCCGCGGGTTGCAGGTTCACCACTTTGACCTGCGATGTGTTCAGCCCCCAGTGTTTCAACGCGCCGAGCAAGCTGTAGTGGGATGTGGAAACGAATGGCGTGGCGATGGTCTTGCCGATCAAATCTTCTGGTTTGTTGATGCCGCTGCCGTTGCGTACGACCAACGCCTCAGCCGCATTGATCTGGGCAGAAACAATGAACGCCACGATCGGCAGGTTGCGCGAAGCAGCGGCCGCCAGCGGACTGGAGCCGAGGTTGCCGATCTGCACGTCACCGGACGCAATGGCGGTGACGACTTCAGGGCCGCTGTTGAAACGACGCCAGTCGATTTTCTGGCCGATGGTCTTCTCATAAACGCCATCCGCCTGAGGCACTTTGCTTGGGTCGATACCGGTCTGGTAGCCGACCGTGAGGTCCGCAGCCAAGGCGCTGAAAGAAAACAGCGTCGATACACAAACTGTAACAATTCGATTGGATAGTGCGCGCTTGATGGTCATGGCCGGTCTTCGATGAGAGGAAATACGGATTTCCGTTAAATCTAATCGATCTAAAAAAAAGCCAATAAATATCATTTAGGAATTAGCTTATAGGCTTGCTTTCACTGAGCCGCGCGCACTGCGCTCAATTCCTAAAAGATATAAAAAACCATCAGATGCTTCCTGTTGGATTTATGCACGACGCATCAATTAGCAGACACCGGATTTACGGGGATTAGACCATGGTCGTAGTCACATACGGTTACGATTGACTTGCAGGTCACGGTCTGGCGCTAATCGCAAATCCTAGGATCTCGGGCAATTGACCCAGGGCCAGGAATACAACAATTAGAAACGAGAGGAGCTTAAAAAATGAACAAGTCCACCTTGGCCCTGGCCGTGGCCGTAGGGGTAATGGCGCAGCAGGCAGGCGCCGCCGGTTTCATTGAGGACAGCAAGGCTTCCGTCAGTTCTCGCACCATGTATTACAACGCTGACACCCGCGAAGGCACTGCCAACGACCAACGTGAAACTGCTCAGGGCTTCAAATTCGATTACCAGTCGGGTTTCACTCAAGGCTCGGTCGGCTTCGGCTTTGACGCTCAGGCATTGGTGGGCATCCATCTGGACGGTGGTCGCGGCCATCACCCGGATAACAACTCATTCTTCCCCAGTGACACTGACGGTTCGGCATCCGATCCGTGGAGTCGCGTAGCCGGTAACGTCAAGGCACGCATCTCGAAAACCGAGGCCCACCTCGGTGGCGCCCTGCAACCGAACATGCCGGTACTGATCGCGAACGACAGTCGTCTGCTGCCACAGACCTTCGAAGGCGGCACCATCACCTCGAAGGAAATCGACAACGTCACGTTCAACGTCGGCCAGCTTGAGCATGCGGCGGGTCGCGCGTCGTCGAATACCACTGGCCTGGCGGTGGCTGGTGGTACAGAAGAAAGCAACAAATTCCAGTACGGCGGTGCGGACTGGAAGGTCACCAAAGACCTGATGCTGCAGTACTACTATGCGAATCTGGAAGACTACTACAAGCAGCACTTCCTGGGTCTGGTACACGTCTACCCAATCAGCGCCAACCAGTCGTTCAAGACTGACCTGCGTTATTTCGACAGCAGCTCCGACGGCAAGAACGGTGATGCGGGTTACCGCTTCAACAATAACGGCGGTTACGCGAAGAACCCGGGCGAGGTGGATAACCAGACCTGGAGTGCCATGTTCACCTATACCCTGGGTCCGAACGCTTTCTTGCTGGGTCATCAGCGTGTCAGCGATGACGGTGGTTTCGTCTACCTGAACCAGGGCAACGTAGTCGACGGCAACGGTCGCAACGAAGGCGCCGGCGGTGCCAGCTTCTACTCGTTCACCGACGCTATGATCAACGGCTTCGTGCGTGCAGGCGAGAACACGACATTCGGCCAGTACACATTTGACTTCGCTTCCCTGGGTGTTCCAGGCCTGAAGGCTTCGGCGGCTTATCTGCGTGGTGAGGACATCAAGGCCACCAACGGCGTTGGCAAAGACCAGACCGAGTGGGAACGTGACCTGCGGGTGGATTATGTGATCCAGACTGGCGCACTCAAAGGATTTGGTACTACCGTGCGTCACGGGACCTACCGCGGCGATACCAATATTTCCGCACAAGACCAGACTCGTCTGATCTTCAACTACACGTATAGCTTCCTGTAATCGAATACGGGAAAAGCCCTGCCTCGCGGCGGGGTTTTTTTCGGCTTTTTTTTATTATTCCATTTTGATCTTGTTATGTAATTTATTATTCTTTTTAGCTTTTAGTACAAACCCACTAAAGTGCATCCCTCCGGGGCCGATAGAGGGTGTCCTGACGCTATTAAATGCCATTCTTTAATTCCGAAATGGCATGAAAAAGAATGAAATAAATTATTATCCGTTTACCATGCGGGCCCATTTCCCTTGGGCGAACGCCCGAGCTAGACGCATCAGAGCGTTGACCTGTGTTTTTGCGGTTTGCGGTCACCGTGCACTTCAGGATTCAGAGCATTCGATTCTGGACCGAAAAAATTAGAACGAGAGGAGCGAAACAATGAACAAGTCGACCTTGGCCCTGGCCGTGGCCGTAGGGGTTGTGGCGCAGCACGCAGGCGCCGCTGGTTTCATCGAAGACAGCAAGGCCACCCTGGGGCTGCGTAACTTCTACATCAACACGGATAACCGTGACGGTACCGGCCCAAACAAAAACGAAGAGTGGGGCCAAGGCTTCGATCTGCGTTTCATCTCCGGTTACACCCAAGGTACTGTTGGCTTCGGTATTGATGCCATTGGCCTGCTGGGCGTCAAGCTGGATTCGGGTGGCGGCACTAACGGCGCGACAGCTACCTCTTACGGCGGCACTGTATTCCCAAGCAAGTCCAACGGCGAAGCGGTGGATAACTTCTCCAGCCTTGGCCTGACGGCCAAAGCCAAGATTTCTCAGACCGAACTGAAGCTGGGTACCTTGCAGCCGAAGAATCCGGTGATCGTGACCAACGACGGTCGTCTGTTGCCACAAACCTGGCAGGGCGGTCAGATTACGTCCGGCGAGATTAAGGACCTGACTCTGGTCGGTGGTCAGATCGAAGCGGTGAAAGGTCGTAACTCCAGCAACAATGAACAGCTAAGCATTGGCGGTGCCAACACTCGTGGCACGGCTTTCCGCGACAGCAACAAGTTCATCTACGCAGGTGGTGACTACAAAATCACGAAAGACCTGACCGCCCAGTATTACTACGGCAACCTGGAAGACTTCTATAAACAGCACTTCCTGGGTCTGGTTCACAACTGGGCAATCGGCCCGGGCGTACTGAAGTCTGATCTGCGCTACTTCAACAGCTCTGATGACGGTAAAAACGGTACCGATTCGGCTTACTACAGCACCGGCAACTACACCGGCTTCCGTAATGGCCGCGGTGAAGTCTCCAACAACCTGTACAGCGGCCTGTTCCTGTACACCGTGGCCGGCCACACCTTCGGTGGCGGTTACCAGGTCAGCAACGGCAGCAGTGACTTCCCTTGGCTGAACCAGGGCGACGGTTCGTCGAACTACACCATCACCGACTCGCAAATCCAGAAGTTCGGTCGTGCCGGCGAGAAAACCTGGCAAGCACGCTACTCCTATGACTTCGCCAAGGTCGGCGTACCTGGCCTGACGGCGGGTGTGGTTTATCTGCATGGCGATGACATCGACACCGTCAACGCTGCCGGTCGTCAAGCTGCTAACGGCGCTTCCGAGTGGGAACGCGACCTGACCGTGGGTTACGTTGTTCAGTCCGGCGCGTTGAAAAACCTCGGCCTGATGTGGAAAAACGCCACCTGGCGTACCGACCTGCCGAACACCCGTTCCCAGGACGAAAACCGCCTGATCGTCAGCTACTCGATCCCGCTGTTGTAACAGGGTTCGCATAAACAAAAAAAGCCCCGCCCGGCATTACGCCGGGCGGGGCTTTTGCGTTTCAAGACGGGGTCACCCCCGTAATCCCGCCTTGAAATTCCCTCTTTGCAGCAACTCAAGGCCTTCTCGAACCTTAT